>JGI24021J15306_10001851_pt1 | contig 21683 bp, 16 predicted proteins | sample Ectturendosymbi1_FD_15306 | JGI IMG/M metagenome (IMG submission 15306) | reverse complement strand
CCACCACAGCATTTTCAGTGGCACCACGAAGCATTCAAGAAAAACCTTCAAATCTGAACTTTCCTGCGACTTGTCACAGTACTCCAAATGTTAGCGCTGAGGATAACTAGGACCGAGACTTGGGCCATCAGAAGGTATGGCCCTCCGCGAAAAGGGACTTCCTCGAAGTGGCCACCGAGCCAAGTTAATTGCCCATCCTTGTCCTAGGGGCGCAGTCCCCGCGACCTTCACCGGAGGAAAAGCGGGCAAGAAAATGATGAAAATATTAATGAAAATGAATTGAATAATACCATTACGAAGTTATTTGCAGCGCACACCTCTGACCGCAAAAGGCAAATTGTTTTCACCCTCAAATTTAGGATATTTTCGTCTCTTTAGCTATGAAAAACTTTTAATGCTTGTATAGATTCTAAAATGAAGATAAAAGACTGTGCTCGCACAACTTTGGTTAAGACATAGTTATCTTGGTGAAGAAATCCTTGTTATATAGGCTAAGGTTTGATTCATATAATACTTTTGATGAGGAGCAATAATATGAGAACTTTAGCNATAACTAGCCACNAAAACAATGATGCATTCATTATAACAATTTTTTCAAATCNTTTGATTTACTCATGACTTTTCTTTTCATTTGTTTNTCAGAAATTAAATAATGTTGATGAAACGANGTTGAATTAAGGTTTAGGAAGCGCAAAGCATTTGCGTGCGATAAAATATAGAGTTCGCGTGGATTAGAGAAACTTCGTGCAGAAACCGTTGATTAAATAACCCATATATTGTCACTTATGAACGAATTTGTTACTTCATCCTGAAATACTGTACATAACTGTTTACAAGTACCTTGTTTGAAGCTATTTGCATCACAGAAAAAATGAAAATAACACATTATTTACTTCCTTAACAATTTATAATTTGATCGATATAATAGTTTTTATTCCAAACATTAAACAAAGATCAAATTTTATTGTAAGCACATGAGCACAATAGTGCAACACATACATCAAAGGAACACAACCAGTTTAAGTAGTTTGAACCTTGCTTACTTTGTCTGTGGTACTCGGCCAAAGTATGGAAGTCAGTAAACGCACAGCTAGCACTGGAAGAATACAAATAGCAGAGAGCAAAATTGCGTTGAACCATAGCACTGGATTGGCAAACGTGGTGGTTGCAGTTCCTTAAAAGCATTTTAAAATTCGAGTTAGCTTGGATTGAAGGCTGTTACGTCTTGAAAAAGTCATTTAAAACTATCAAGCTCGAAAAACTGATGTCAGAACCAGTGTTGCCACTGCTGGGTTTTTTTCACTAGTTTTTCTGTTTTATCTGGGGTTCTGGGGTTATTATTGAAAATCTGGGGGGTTTTGACTCTGGTCAAATTTTACAAATGTATGTCGTATTACTATATTTCCCATTCAAGAATACAGTAATTTCACAGGCATAATATGTGCAGAGTCATCAGCAGCCAGTATAGATGAAGATGAGTAGTAGGGCTAGGCTTAAAACCAAATTGTTTGAAATATAATGGTTTACAGATTAAGCACTAACTAAGCATAGGTCAGCACTCTAATCTATCCCTGATATGTCAAGGGCTGCTTGTGCATGATTTCGGAATGTTTTTTGGTTTTGAAGATGCTGTGGTTGAAAATCTCTTCATTGTTTTACGGGCGCATTGATTGTGATATGAATGTAAAATTTTGAATGTTAAATTTGTAGTCAAATATTGCAATGAATGCAATAGTTAGGGTGAAAAGAAAACTGTAACAGGAGCGTAACGAGGTTATACTGTGCCCGGGCAAGAAGCATGTTTGGCGCCCCAATGTTCGAACCTGAGGTCTTTCGGAAGGAAATTTACTGTATTGAAGGAAGCAATTGTGAAATTGTTGGGACTTTTCGGCGCCCCCAGCAGATATTTGGCGCCCCTCGCAGTGATTTGGCGCCCCCATAATGATCCAGCACCCGGGGAATTGTGCCTCCTTGCCCCCCCGTCGTTATGCCCCTGAATTCCAAGACCTTGAATGTATCATGTACTGTACATGTTTCAATTTGTGCATTTAAGTGGAAGTTAAAGAAAACACTAAACGTTTTTCTAGAAAAGATCTAACTAGCTTTTTTTATGTTACTTCAAACATTTGATTTGCTGCTAGCCTACTTGTAAATTGTGATTGTCAGTATGTTTAAAAATAGACTTTAACTTGTTAAAAATATGATGCACATAATGCATATTACTCTAATTTTGATTTGCAAGTACCAGTAGCGTGCCTTTCAAGTTTGGTTTTGTCTTTTTTTAAACATTTTGTATGTCTGGGGTTTTTTATTATTTTCTGGGTTTTTTTCAAGGTAAATTCTGGGGTTTTTCTTCATAACAGAGTGGCAACACTGGTCAAAACTGTAGGGCGTCAACATAAATAGGGGAAAGCACGTGCGCGGTGAAATGTGGTCACAATCATGGGCGTTGGAAGGATTTTTTTTTTAAGTGGCCAAAAGGATATTTCCAGGTGGGATCTGCCGTGTTGAAATTCCATTTTACCAACTCCGAAAGTAAGAGAAAAACAATTTTTTACTAAAAAATTAATAGCTAAATATAAGATTGTAAAATCCAGGAAGGGGGCTTTTTCCCCTTCCTGCTACCCCCTCCAACGCCCATGGCCGCAACTGTGTATCGGCTTCGAAACATTAACTTGTTTTGTTGAGCACCGCAACCCACCGCAAAAAATAGGCTTTGCATTTGAAAGTTTTGCATGACAGAGGTTTGTTGTCCCCTGACAAAAATCACCTACAGCCAGCCCTCACGTAAACCAATCTGAATACAACATTATACGTAAAAGAAGACACACAACACACAAACACACGAGCAAAGCAGTGAAACTGATACTCATAACTTTACTTTGTACTTACTCACAGCTTGAGTCATTATAAAAACATTTGCTTTAGTCAGTGCTAAGAAGAAATAGACAAATAGAAGTAAACAATAACTTTTGTATAAAAAGCAATGAGATTTATAGATATTGCCATAAACTTAATCTGCACTGCACGGTCAGTAAACCGTTTTATTATGTGCGAGAGCTCATGAAACATCAATAAAAATTTAAGAACAATGATCTTACCAACAAATGGAAAGGAGCTTGGAATTAGACCAAAAAATCCATTGCTACATAACCCCAACGTGAAAGGAAAAAAAACAATAATGCTTCCCCAAGTGAAAAGGTGGTTTAAGCCAGTCCAGTAAGCTGTATCCAAAGCAACCTGCCGCATGTTGAAAAGTGCCATAAAATTCATCAAGTTTACTTCTTCTTTCAACATTTGATACTCAAGGCAAGACCACACCACGCATAGAAACCTCTGCTTGAAGTCAAAAGTGTAGCTTAAACGTTTGTATCTTACAGTGGCAATACTTAAGCAGTTTTGGTAGCAATGCATTGTGGACTACAGGGGAAGGGAAATTAATGCCTTTTGAAGATTACTATGGGGCCCGTCAAGATCCAGTCATTTACTCACGTTGCTTGGTGTGAGAGAGCGCAAACTCTTTCCACTACATTAGAGTTTTACACATTTTTCTCAGATAAATTAAGTTCTAGTCTCTACTTTCTTAGTTCCAGAAACACGTGAATTGCCATGCACAGTTTGAGCTTAACGTTTAAAAACAGCGTTTCCCAACCGGGGTGCCGCGGCACCCTAGGGTGCCACAATACCCAGGGGTGCCACGAGCTAATACGTTTTTCAATATATCATTGAAAACACATTCTCTAAATGTCGCTAAACCTCAAACCAAGCTGCTATGGGTTCGCCACTAGGTGCCGCAAATGATATTTCTCTTTTGTAGGGTGTTGCAAGCCTAAAAAGGTTGGGAACCACTGAATTAAAATAAGCACCATGCACTTATTCGTCAACTGTTTTAACCATGCTTATTCGTTAAGCTAACTCGTATCTAGACTACAAAGAAATACCTGATTACGCTTAAAATGAAATTGTTAGCAGAAAAATGGTAACCAAAACAAATAATAACGCTCTCAGTTCTTTTCCGTTTGGACGTTTTGCAAGTAAAAATATTTTTTGTCTGTTAAATTGCAGTAAAACAGCACAAAAACGTACGCAACCGCGAACTCTTGCTGTAGCATTCATTAATAAACAAGGAAAATATGAATTTGCAGCACTCGACACAACTCTTGCGAACTGTTTTAATATCGGCTACCGCATGTGCGTTGTGTACGTTTGTTCGCCTTGTATTTTTCGTGCTGCGCACTGCAACCCGTTGGACCGTGCGTGTCGAAACGGCATTTTAGTAAAATCCTGCATCCACCTTCCCAACAATACCTGCAGCGTGACGACAATTATCATCGACGTTTCAATTGATGTCGCCATAGTTTGATGATCGTTCATATCTAAGCCCGCGGGTCCTATTGTGTTAGCCAGAGCACCATAGGTGATGAAGAATAAAGCAAGGCTGGTTAAAAATCCTCGGAAAATGCTAAAAACATACACAAATGATGTTAGAGACAAAATAACACAAAATTAATTTTATATTAAATTTCAGCAATTTTTTACAGTCGTCTAAGTATTTCTTGCATCAATTGGATGCATTAACTACTCTCTGTTACGTACGATAGAAACGAAGATTTGTGGTTCGCGAAAAATAAGGATCAAAAGTTATAGATTTATCTTCGGAAAAACAAGTTCTCTTTTTCTCTCCCTTTTTTGAAATGACACTACACAGCTTGAAATAACCGGCTTTCAAGTTTCACTTACTACTATATGGGTAAAAGTTGCGAAATGATGAGTTCTGATGCAGTGTTGCAAATACATAGAAATATAAGTCACAGGATTGATAGTTGCACATCTAAAAATTAACTCTTTTTCTGCATTGCATTTTCATCGCACGCACTTCGTTTTTTTTTTATAAAATTGCTTACCTCCGACCAAGTACTTTTTTATTAAAGAGCTCGTTTTTTTGACCAGGAGTGTATATTTTCGGCATTCTCAAGCAGGCTTCCTCGTTGACATCCTAGTGAAAATGCAAGGTAAACAACTTTTGATATGCGCGTTTGCAGCTGCTTGAGTTCCTGCAGCTGAGTAAACAGCTTGAAAAATCGGGGTTAATCACTTTCACATAGGGATGGGGAACCTATTTCCTATCACGGGCGGCATGATTTGTGGAATATCGCTGACAGGCCGCAGAGGTTAATTAATCTTATCTTAAAATGCTACCTTTATCTTCCAAAGGAAAGTAAGCTGAAAAAAATACGTCAAAGAGCGAGTGAGACTTTTTTTGACTTACTGTCCACATGTCTGCTTATCATGGAGTTTCGTTTTGATGCGATGCTGCATTCAACTTGGGTAACGAAAATTCTGATGCGGGTTATATTAAATGTTGGCAGGCCGCATTTGTCCCGCGGGCCGCAGGTTCCCCATCGCTGGTTTCACAGATGCATTGTAATAAATATCTAAAAATAATCTAATTAGGAGGAAACAAAAATCTTTGAAGCGTTCACAGCAATGTAAAAGTCACACAGAAGTGATGTTCCGAGATCTGCTTTACGTTCCTTTTAAGTTGGATCTACTTTGCATTGCCTCAACATTGTGTAATTTTAATGCATTTTAAGTGGGTAAAAAGTCCAACGACACATGTTGTCAGATGAATCTTTTCACTCCAACAAGAGAAAATTTAGTGGATGGAGGTAAAACTTCATCCTGTGTTGTTATGGATATTTAGAGTGAGACTTTTGAAGTCGGTCCACAGCCCACAAAGATATTGAAAGAGTTACTACAGGTGTGTTTCTATTGCACTGCGAGCCTAGCAGTTGTTCTCAAGTACGGGCCCAAACAATGTAGGCTAGTACTTTGTCCAATGCCTCCAAGCTCAGAATAGTTTGGCTCTCATTCTCTGCAAACTACATATCACTGTAGGTTGTTTATTGACTTTATCCGAAATGTTTTTCCTCATCCTACTTTTTAAGATATATTTTGGGGATCTCGATGTCACTACTGGCGATTATTTCCGAGCTGGTTGTTTTCCAATGTTAACTTGATCTGTCCGAAACAGACCCGCAGCCAGGGAGGGACAAGCGGGCAATTTCTCATCCCATGCATTTTTAAAAATATGTTCTGTTGTTAGATACTACAACAAGTTACAATCATTTTTTAAACCCCGAAAATAGTACAACAAGTTACAACCATTTTCCCCCCGAAAATATCAGCTGGGTGCGGCCCTGGTCCGTAAGTATCACAAGAAACGTATATATCGGCGAAACAGACTTAGCTCCCATCGGCAAACACAATTATTAAAAACGCTTTGTTCCTACCTGGTCTAGAAGGCCAATCACAATGATCGGAATCGCAGTGTAGACAGTGTTGTACAAGGATACAAACCAGTCATCGAAAGCAGACTGCAACAAAAAAGGAGCGTTGAAGTATGGTATATGACCACGTGGTTCGACATGATTCTCTCCCTTCGGTAAAATAATATTTTTCTTATCACCAGCACCTGCGCAGAGAATCCATTGAAGCAACCAAACCAGAAATGAACCAAAGTGAAAGCGAAGTTCTTGTAGAAAAAATATTCCAAAAACTTGGCCATTCTCATATAAGACCATCTTCCATGAACTAGTAGAAGCCTCTCCAAAAACCTAAAAACATGAACTTGGTGTTGCTGTAATGTCTTTTTTTCAAAAGAGCGCGTTCTTAGAAGTGTGATTAGCCAATTAACGATTTGTACTTTACATAAAAGAGAAAAATTGTGCCAGGTGGCCTACACGGAAGTTTTAATAAGAAAAACAAAATCATGTTAACACCTGCAGAAGAACAAGAACTAGATGTAAGCAAGCCTTAACTTCCCGTTACAGTTAAGCTGTTTAAACCGAACTCTATCTCAAACAGTGAAATCAACCCAATCAAAACTATGGCAGTGAACAGAGAAGCAACGCAGAGCGCCATCTCCTTTTTATCTTTTGCATTAACGATTTGAATTTTTATCTTTTCTGTTGCATTAACGATTAGTTTGTGTTAATGCTTTGTTAGACGTTAGTGCCTTGTGAGTGGTTATACGCGCGAAAACGTGGTTGCAACCTGAAATCAAAGCCTTTTGACAAAACTGTGTAAAACGCTCTACAGCTTTCGGCGAACCACTTGTGGTTGACTTTATTATCTTGGTAATTAATCTCATTCAATTCATTTTCCGAACTGGTCATCAACGCTAGAGATCAAGTTTTTGTGAGGAACTCACCTTATGGTTTGGGCCAGTTAGGCAATTATTTCGAGGATGCAATCCTCTCCTTCCTGCCAATGTTTGAACAGTCTAACAAATGACGTGCTTCTTTTCTTAGAAAAGTAACTGTTTGACATTAAGTGAACTGGGTTGATCTTAACTTTGCTGCATTTTTCTTTGTTATGCCTGGATTGGATCTTGAATGTACGCGTCATCTAGTCTGTGCAATTCAGCTAGCCCCAAGCCACCAATCATGTCCTCTTATCATTATTTCCCGAGACTCCTTCCGCTGTTAGAGCATGTTGAAGTTATCCTCTGCAATGCGTTATTGCGCAGCTAGATTTTGTGTTGACCCGTCAACATCATTTTTGACTGATAGATTTTCCCCTATTTCTAGAAACTTGTGATGCCATTTCTTGGTCTTAATTGAGGCAACTGCAGAGCGCAAAGCGTTCAACGTCATGCCAAATGCAGAGTAAGACTCTTTTCGATGCCCCAGTTTCGGAATCGCTGCTGTCTAAATCGTGTTTGTAATCCAACCTTCTACCACTGGCAGCTCCAGGATATTGACCAAAACCAGCCACCACGGCAGGATTTCAGATATTGTACAAGTTTAGCTCCATACATTGCAACTTAAATTACAAAGCAATTGTACTTGATAAACATTACTGTAGTATGTGGCTCCCAAACTATTTCTACTTGCGCACCCAGGAGTGCATTATCTTTTGTTTCTGCGGAACTTCAGCATCCAAATAATTTAAGCAAATGCCGTGCCAAAGCATTTGTCAGAGGAGATCGGTAGTGTCGGCTCCAAAACATTATCTACATTGGTAGATAATAATAACCGTCTTTATGTCGTTTGCTGAATTGTGCAAATGTACGAAATAAAGCTTCGCGACAGTGATATTACCAAGCAACTCAACGTATTGAATCTACTCAATAGGTCTCACACATATGTTGTCATATCTAGAAAACCTTTCACACGATATTGGAATTTGGATCTCTTATTCGGAATCAGCAAACTGCTACCTCAACCGCTACCAAGCCCAAGATAGAAGAGAGGAGCATTACAGATTTACATCCCAATTGTTGGAGGGTAGGCGGTTGAAAGAAATTCGTGAAATTTTGCAAATAATTGTCAAATGCCAATAAGCACAAAAATAAAGATTTAGTATACAAAAAAGATACCAAAACCTTGGAAACAGGTCAGGTTGTCCTGTAGTGTAGATCTCAAAAAATAACTAGTAAGACGACTTGTTTGCTTTTACTTGAAAGTACATTTTATTGAATCAAGCGTATTTTTTCGTGAATTCGCTCAAAATATAGAAGCTAAAGTTCCACACAGAAGAATTAATACCATTCCCAGAAGATTTTATTAGAATCTTACGACGTTTAACATCACAATAAAACTTGGTTTCTAGCACTTGCCATGTTGCATGCGTTCTTAATGCATCGAAAATAAGCTGCACGTAAAATCAACGTGTGCAGCTCTAACAAAAATCATTGAAACAATAGATCAAGATCATGATCATGTGGCAAAATCTATCTGCTAGTTATAGTATTCTGGTGGCTAATTTACACTCTCCACAAAAACAATTAAAAACGGTTAGAAGAATTTCTGACGAATGCAAATGAATCACACCACTTTTAAAATGTTTACACAAGATATATTTTCAGAATATATGTTAGATAAGCTCGTGATTTTCATAGCTTCATTTATTCGTATTTCAGTGATAGCTTGATTTAGGTCTATTTCATAGTATACTAGAATTAACCACAGCACATCTTGATGTCTGCTAACATATTACTTTTGCAAGTAATTCAACATTGTAATTGCTGTGACAAACATTTTCGAAAACGAACATCACTAAAAAATTTTAACACAAGCATTCGAATTTTGCAGATTATTGTGCTGGTACTTTTGAATATCGGCCAAGAGATTCGGTTTTAAATGCACAAAAACTGTTTTTCGCGTGACTTTTGCTCTATATGGATGAATGCCACCTTCACTTCACTGAATTATTGCGACCAACACTTATTCTGCTCACATGCCAGAAAAATCGCTGAAGGCATTAAACAGTTTTGAGGCAATATCGTAGTTTTCACGCGCAGCTCCAACTGGACATAGGGACCCTTGTCCTGACGCAGACCTCACAATATTCGCAGCTTCATTGATTGGCTTCACCTCACTTGTACTATTTCACATTGGTCCATGTGTTCAAAAGTGTAGCCAAGAAATGTCGCCAATGGAGATTCGTATCTTTTCAAGTCTTTCTTGTTGAGCAAACACGGGGAGAATTGCGGCCCATATGACACCCTGCGTCCTTCGTGCCCCACACTTCTCTCACGTTTACGTTACACCCGGTCTTACTTGAGCCGAATCACAACATGCCGTGATGGACATCAAGGCTTGCTCATAAGGACACCTTTGTGTTTGTGCTCCTGTTTTCTGTTTATTCATTACTTGTGTGGGTGTGAAGAAATCAAATTAAACTTAGAATTAGATATCTACGCCATTCCATGTTATTGTAAGAAACCTTTGGTGCATCGATAGTGACCGTGGAGGGTGGTTGAAAGAAAAATCACCCGTGTGCTTTAACAAGAAAGGCGACAGAGGAATGTTTACAAGAAAAATGTCACAGTTGAATACCGTAGCCAGTGGCGTAACTGACTGGGGGAAGTGGTACAAACCGTCACCCCTGGCAATATAAATGTAAAAATCGGGCCCCCACTTAGCTTATATTTCGGTTTTAGTTTTATTTTGGTTTTCAGCAGGTTGTTGTTTTTTGCGGTTTTGAAGTATTTTCAGGTGATTTAGGGTTTTGGAATAGCCATGTAAATTCGTCATTTCTCAGGTTTTGTCTGAGTGTTGGCTAGTGGGCCGCTGCAGTGCCCGTTGGCCCCCTTCAGCTAAGTTTTCCACCCTAGCTCAAACCTCTAGTTACGCCACTGATCGTAGCATATTGGTAAAGGCCCGCAGCGACAATGAACCGAATTGACGTGCTGCTAGCATGAGCCAATCGTATGGCGTTACATCACGATGTGTTTTATCCGGATGACGAATCTAATGGGCGTCTTTTCCAGAGTCAAAAGATTTTGCTGCATTTAGTGTAGCTGCATCTTGTCTAATTGTTAATTGTTTATCCAGCGCTCGGCTAACCGATACTGTAATCTGTTTACTCAGTTTAAGCTGCGCTGGCAGAATGCTTAGTTTTGTTTCTGTTCTTTCAGAAACGATATTGGCCGATCAATCGCTGTTGAAGTATGTTGCTTGAATTGTGACTACTAGCGTTTGCGCTGACCATCTTCCGTTCCGTAAGCAATTTCTGCATGCAATAGCATTACGAGGCTGCAAATCTGTTGATGCGCGGAATTTGTGAGGTGTCAGCTTAGGCGAAAGGTTGTCGGATACGCATTGAAAAACTCTGGGTGCTGCTTTCCAGAGCTCTCAACTAAGGCTGGCACCTGGCTTCAGCAGTGTATTACTTGACTTAAAGCTTTTAAACAAGCAGTCCATGACAGCAATGATATTCAAGCCTTTCCATACATTACAAATGATGTCTACGCGAATGAGCTACATGCAAGAGTAAAAATGTGAAAAGCTGTCAGCATACACGGATAAACAGACGGACGGATAGATAGATAGATAGATAGATAGATAGATAGATAGATAGATAGATAGATAGATAGATAGATAGATAGATAGAAAGACAGATAGAGCGGTATTGAGTTCATTGCGCCAGATGTACTCTCCAAGACAGCGAACGTTGGGTCAACGAAAAAACAGAGGTTATCTGGTCAGGTGCCCCCATACCAGTGGCGTAGCAAGGGGGGCGGGGCGGGCTCCTGGCGGCACTTTCTGGGGGGCGGCAAATTGTTGATGAAAAATTAGTTTTTAAAAGTAGTTTTAACACTTTTCAGTTTTCGTGCGTAGAATCCATAGCCTAAAAACTTGGAAATGTGGTTTTGCAGTGAGAAAATCGATAAAATGATTACTCAGATTATGCTCAAAAGCCTGTATCAAACCCAGGATGCTGAACTACCCCCATGTGTCTTGAAATCAGAGATTTTTAACGTACTTGGTGGAAATTCCCGTAGTCCCTGTACCTTGCTCCCATGGGCGTCCGCAGAAGGGTTATGGGGCAAAACAGGCAATTGCCCTTGCCTGGAAATTGGGACTAGGAACGGAAACTTTCTAGAAAACCTAGCCAACAGCTTAATTCCGTTATTGGATTTAATTCTTGCAATAACAGCTTATTTGCCGGTATGACACACACTTCACAAGAGTCAGGTTCACTCTTCTGGTGTGATGCAGTGATGAGCTTTCAATTCACTCGTTTGCTCTGCTTTCCTTGCGGAATTGCGAAATTTGCGAGCGGATTCTACAGTTTGTCTTCATTGCGTAACAGTAACACGGCAACAAATCTTTAACGGTTTACTTCAAGTTGCGGTAGTAGCCATTTTGCCACATGCGACTGCTGAACGCAAACATCTTGGGTTGTAACGCAGCGAGACAGTGACTGCTGGTAGCGGTAAGCCACATAGGTTTATGTGTGAAAAGAAGCATTAAGTAAATCTAGCAATACTTCCACAAATTTGAAAAATGTCTTATAGGTGTGAGACTGAACGCTTCTCTGGTTTATGTATGATCACCGTGAAAAAAAAGCAGCAAAGACAAACAAGGCTTTATTGAAAGGATGTTTGTTATCGCTTTGGACGGTATGCCAGACGTTTGCAGACGTTGTTTCAAAGTGAATCTGACAAGTTTTGCTAGGTAAAATGAAGCCATAGTTTGTAGTTTCTTTAAAGACCATGCAAAGAAGTAGCCTGTTTGGAAAATCTGCAAATAGTCTAGCCCTATTGTGTAAATTACCTGAATATGCCTGGCTATTGCTGCCAACAAAGCGCATTTTTGTAAGTATTGCCCTTACATGGGGGATTTTCTTTGTGGCCTACAAATGATAAAGCGTTTTGTGAAGTCCATTTGCATTGTGTCGTCAGCAACATGAAAATTATACGCAAGATATCTAGATTGCATCTCCTGGAAAAATTTCTGCTGACGCCCATACCGATGTTTTTCTGTAACACGTGCAGGCATAAGAAAATGGCGTTCTTGAAAGGAGATAGTGCAGTTGGTAGGTTTGCACAGGTCAGAACTGGGCAAACATTTTCTACGGAGGGCCACATTGAAAAGTTTATTGCTACCGGTTGCCGCATATGTTGCACTTGTCTATTTTAGTTACAATTTACGTTTCAAAATATGAATTAATGATAATATTGTTTTAACCTTGTATTGTTTTATTTCACATTGACACTGTAGTACACATAGATGGAATAAAACCGAGAACTCTAATCTAATCGATAAAACTACTTTAAAATAGCAAGGATTTCAAGGAAAATGTCCGACTCCAACTCCGACCTTTCCGAAATTTGCGACTGCGACTCCTTAACGTAGCCTAACAGCAATTAAGTTTGGCTGTCAACAATTTTGTAGCAACCATCAATCAATGGAAATCGTGGTGCACAGCAAGAATTCTGTTTCAATACAAGTTTCAAAATGAATGTACCATTTCAACAGGCACGAGTTAGGATTCCTAACTTAGGAGCGGAATATATGGCTTTTCGTTCTGGCCGTTTCGTTCTGGTCGTTTAAGTCTGAGCCGTTTCGGTCACGGTACTTTTCGGTCTTGGTCATTTCGGTCTCGAGACATTTCGGTCAGACTATGAAATCTTGCAGAAATCTTACATGTAACTTTTTAATGCAAACGTACTTAAATCAACGAAAGGTTTTATTTAAAAAACTACAAACATGATCCAAGATCCAACAGTTAATCAGCATACTTTCATGTAATGTAATCATTTGCATTCGCCTGCCTATATAATCATCTAAATAAACAAATGTAATCAGTTGTTTATGTACAAAAATGTCGCGACCGAAGAGTTTCCAGCCAGACCGAAATGTCCCGTGACCGAACCGGTCAGACTGAAAAGTCGCGTACCGTTAGGAGTACGATGTAAAAATGTCTCAATTGGACTTCCGGAGTCGGATAAAAAAATCCGACTCCACCACTGACTTCTAGTGTTCTTAAGAATTCGACTCCGACTCCACCCAAAATCTCCGAGTCCTTGCCACACCGACTCCGCAACCCTGCCTACAATACGTAGTGTACATACTTTCTTTAGTTAAAGAAGCGGATACTACATGAAATACAAACGTACATAAATGTTTATAACTACGTAGAGCAGGTATCCTGCCATCACTTCTCTAATTGGGCACCACAAAAACACATTTTTGTGTCTTCTGTATGAGCTCCTAAAATGATAAACCAAGGACTGCCAACTTGTCTTCGACTGGAATCGCCTACAAAATTTCTTGATAACTCGCGATCGACCAGTCGGTTATAAAATCACAAATACTAAATGTCATAAAATGCAATAATTTTCATTTTTATGTACTTTCTGAAACATTGATTGAATAATGTTCTTTTTAAGTATCTTGTCAATTCAATTCAAAATTAGGCGCGATCGACCAGCTGAGACTCGGCGATCGACCGGTCGATCGCGATCGACGTGTTGATGGTCGATCGCGATCGACGTGGCCGGTCGATCGGTCGATCGCGATCGACGTGACCGGTCGATAGCGATCGACCCCTGTGATAAACAATTAAAGCTAAGTGGTGCGGCTTACCAGAAGAAAAATAAAATACGAAAAGTAAACGATGAGAAAGCTGGCGAACAAGCAGAAAAAGCAAGACCCCTAACCGAGAAATGAAAAACGAGACCTATTTCAGTTTTGTGAGGGTTTGATTCTGTTGTTCACGATGTTTAAATATTCCTTATATCTTTACTAAGGACGAACATAATAATCTTTCATTTTAAGTTCTTGCAAGCAAATTTTAGGGGTGGAAAAGGCGGCACTTTTATGGTCGGCCCTGGGCGGCACTTAGCCTTGCTACGCCACTGCCCCATACATAGAAGTTTCATTTGTTACTTTAAAAATAAAAGTGATACTGTGATAAAAAAAAGTGAAAGTGATAAAGAAGTGAATACAGTTATGCCGCGTTGGTTTTACGTAGCTTAAATTTTTGTTTTTTGACTTCACTTTGAGTTAATCGCTCCTCGTGTCATCGGCCGCTGACAATGATTTTAAATTTGGAGCAAAATTAAACACCTTTGAACCACACGCAGTCATAGGTGGTTCCTGTTATTTGCACTCCAAATAAAGCATCGCCATCACGCTATACTTTGCTCAACCAGCGCCAACTATCTCAGTTAACGATTTTCACGAACTTTCACCTATATGTTTCTCAACTGGCCTTTGTCAAAATTGTTTTGTAGCCTGCCGGCAAGGACCAATAGAAAAACCCCCAAGACGGACATAACCACGCAACTGCACAACTTTACACCTTCTTGAGCGATTCAATCGCTTACCTGAACTGTCCAAAAGCAAAATCTGAAGCAAGCACGGCTTGAGCACCTTCTTCACCGCTGATGCCCACCCCGATGTGAGCAGCTGAAATAAGCACAATTTGCTGTAATTGTGTTCAAATAAACCGATTTTGTGGAATACACCAAAAGTAGTGGATGGAAACGAAATTGAGATACAATTTGGATGTGATCCAGCTTTTCGCCACAACTGCTCCAGCCTGGCAGGTTAACTACAAAGTCTGGTATGAATGTTTTCTCGTCACATGTATACAATGTTTCCTTTGTTATACAAAACTTAATCAAATCCACCGGTGAATGTGATAATTACCAGGGGCGCGGGAACAGCGGTAGGGCAAGGGCGCAGTAAAAAAGTTGAGGACAATAGAAACTTATGAAAAACAAAAAAATCATTACCAATATGCTTGCTTCTAAACAACAATGTTGATCTCAAAAATAATAAAAGAAACTGCAGAAAATTTGTTTCAATTCGATCTTGATGCAGCCTGCCATGGAATTATCTATGATGCTGTTATAAAACAGACACCTCCGCCCCGTTGCCCCCGCTCTCCGGCGTTCCTGCTCACCGCTATCAGCAGCTGCTGTCTCGCTGCGTTACCTGCCAAGACGTCTGCGTTCAACAGTCAAATGCGGCAAAACGCCTACTATCGTAACTTGAAGCGAAGATTAGAAGATTTGTTGCCATGTTATAGTCACGCAATAAAGACCAACCGTAGAACAATCCGCTCGCAAGTTGAGTAACCTGCCTCTGCAGGCAGTGGAACGAACATTAGAGACTGCAAGCTCACCACTGCATGATACCAGAACGGTGAACCTGGCTCTTGTGCAGTGTTAGTGTTAGCGCGTTAAATAAACTGTCATTGCAAGAAATAAATCAAGTAATCTGAATTGAGCTGCTGACGCCAGGTTTTCTAGAAAATTTTGATTCTTAGTCCCAATTTCCAGGAGTAATGCCCGTCCCCGCTGCAGACGCAAATGGTTTTGACGTACCACGAGTTCTAAATTGTTTACTTGAGTTCAGTGAAAAAGCGCACTATAATAATCATTCTCTTCGCATTTACACGTTCAGCAAAAATGCTTACTTTAAAAATAATAACAGAAATTACAGAAAAACAATCTGAATTTTATGTATGCGCGAATAGCTGCAACAAATTTATTTCATGTCGATCTTGATAAATCATGAAATTACTTATGATACTGTTATGTAAGGGCACCTGTGCCCCCCTTGCCCCCGTCATGCATCCCCGTTCCGGCGTCCCTACTAATTATTCGATTGACAATATTAAACAAGTGTCTTTCGCCCAATCGAATCACCTCGCAGATTATATTTACGTTATGAGCACTGTTAAGTCTGATGTCGCCAACAACCTCACTTTCAGTTAGAGCCATTGCTGCACAAGAACTAAGGAAACACGAATTTAAGCATCGTCGCATCTGAATTGATCAAACTCAATATTGCTGGTTTATGACGGAGATTCTTAATAATAACTTAGGACTGCCTTGAATTCATAAACATGTTGGCTAAGTTAACTTTCGAAGAGAATCAGCAACGAACTCACTAATTTGTTTTTTGTTTTGCAACTATTTCAATTTGATTTGAAAATTACTTTTCTTGATACACTTTTAGTCACAATGGTTCTTTATTTAAAACCAACCATACATTTATTAACTGATTGACAAAAATCCATAAAACTCTGGTTCTTTACACAACAAATTGAGATCATCGACGAAAAAATGATATTTAAATCAATATCCAACTAATAGTATTGCTTGGTATAAAAATAGTTTTAGAAACTAAAATTGTTTTAGTTATTTGCAGCTGATAGCAAGCTTTCGTTGAACCGCATCAGATTGAATTTTAACAAGTAGACCGATTGGTGTGACGGCTACGAAGTAGACAGATATTACTGGTATTATCATATTTTATTGCTGCAATATTATTTTACTTTGCCATCTCGCTTCAATGCAACCCCTGAAGCATATTTTACTTGGATGTTAATTTGACGGACAAATCGCTATTTCTAGAATAACACAAAACGAATTGCTGCCTTTCAAGTGATCGTAGAATTTGTGCTTTTTTACCTTTAATCATGCCGACATCATTGGCCCCATCGCCAATCGCCAGGGTAATAACCTTCTCGTTGTTTTTGACAAGTTCAACAACTCGAGCTTTCTGCAACGGTGTAGTTCGGCAGCAGACCACTGCTGAGCACTTACAGGCCAATCCAAAAAAATTCTTGCTCAATCTTCCATCCAATGCGTACACCTGGATAAGTCAAACATCTTATTTTACTATGTTTTCACTCTATGAATGAAGCACTATGACGAATGATAGTTGATATTTCTACTTCCAAGAAAACTGGCAAAAAAGATTGGCTCACAGACCGTTGAGCTGTGAATTTATCAATCAGTCTAAATTCCAAAGCACGCGAACATTTTATAAAAGAGGAAGTTATTCTTGTAGACCACCTACAGCATTCGTCACAAACATGGTCAGGTTTCACTGCGGAAATTGTATTTAAAAAACAGTTGATCAAATTCCGTCTCATTTTTTAACCTTATGATAAATTTGAAGTTTTATAATCGCTCTTGTGAAAAACGTTTCAATATACAAACAGCTATNGTGGCGCGCTACATCGCTCATTTAAGCAGGACCGAACCTATCACTTAGGTTACAGTGTAGTTCCAGACAGGAGTTATTTTTTAGNTGATGTTGCAGCGTAATTACTTATATATCAGCGCGGATGTAATGGATGCGTACACTTCGCACTTTCCTAAAACTTGAAAAGTACACCATTAGATGGCTCCATAAAACAAGGAAGATTTTTTCTGGAATCTTAGTTGATTACATTGCCTGACATCTGAACGAACGCCATGTATTAGCGTCAACGCAGACAAAATGTCCACCAGAGGGAAGTGCAGAACTATCCAAGAAGAACGGTAAAATAACATGAAATAACGCCTTGCTCAGCTAAACCAAACATTTTAATAAAATAAAAGCTTGCTCCACAGAAGTCGAATAAGTTACCGTTGGACCAAATATCATTTATTGGCTACATACGTCGCCAACAGAACAGGCCCGTAGCCACGAGGGGGCATTCGGGGGTAGTGCCCCCCAAATATTTTTTGTGCTCCCACAAATGATTCAAACTCGAAAAATTAATAAATTTTGCAAATGCTTGTTTTCAATCTGTTTGATTGTTACGCCAACACCCAACATCACCACACGTTGCGTTAAAAGATAACCTCATTGTTACAAAATAAGTTGTATTGATGAATGTCCACACTCGTAACAATTTCTATTTGTGACGCCACTGTCACGGGAGACAGTCTTTCGAAATCGTTTCTGCAGTCTCTCTATTAGTGCGAACAACTCCATGGCACTAGCAAGCTGGCTATGATAATCCTACAATATGCAGTCTTAGCCAGCGTTCTTCTTTGGCAACTCTGGCTGAGTTGCCAAAATTCTAAATGAATTACAAATTTCGTGAATTATTAGAATTTAGGATAAGCACAGAATCTTGTGAAAACACGAACAACGTAGGGCCTACACATTTACTTCAAATAGCTTCTTGTTTTCTTGCTTTTCAAACGTTTTGGAATGTTGCAAGTGTACGAGAATCAGGTTTCACTTCGCAAATGATTTGGTGGTACTGCGCAGTTGCGCATTTTAGAGGGAACATTGGACTGGTGTTAGCTTGCTTGTAGTCAAACCGAACTTCTTGTATAATCAAACCAAACCCAGTAGGACAAATGTATGCAAATTAGAAGGTGATCAAAAAAGTTTAGGGGATTCTGTGTGCGACGTAGAAATGCCTCAGCATGTGTATAGATCACTGTAGCACTGACTAGCATAAGCCAGCATAAAATACAGCTAGCGCTTATTCTGTACTTAGCGTGTGGTGCAAGCAAGTTACAGTTATCCCACTCTCTGAACAAGCGAAAAAGGTCAGTTTCATCTCGATTCAGAGAGAACGTCATTCACAACAAAACACATCGGAATTCACAATGAAAGTGAGAGTGAATTTAAAAGCATCTTACTTTGAAGAGCGAATTCAACCACCAGTTATTGGAATTTAATATGTCTCTCATCAAATCTTTGCGTGCTCGTTTGCCAGCATCGAATTGCTTTCTCGACAAGGAAGAATTACAACCTCTTTCTTCTTTAGGCAATTCAACTACCAAAAGTATCACTGAAGATCTTCTTGATGCTGCAACTACTATTGTGAAAAGCATTGTCTCATCAAAGCTTCCTGATGTGCTTTTGAATGAAAACATCCGTACGAATTTGGACTAGTTTTTGAAATGGTTTTGGAAGAATAAAGCAGCTTTTACTACCATATACTTGCTGCTGAGCGCGGGCTTAAATGCAGGAGTTTCGACAGCCACATGCGAAGCAAGCTTCTCCAGTGTGGTGAGGATACTCACACCTTATAGCAGGTGCATGACATGACACGAGCGTACAGGGGCGTAACGAGGTTAGACAGCGCCCGGGCAAGAAACAAGTTTGGCGCCCCCATGTTCGAACCTGAGGTCTTTAGGGAAGCAAATGTACTGTATTGAAGAAAATACTTGTGACATTGTTTGGACTTTTTGGCGCCCCCGCAGTCATTCGGCGCTCCCCGTAGTGATTCGGCGCCCCCATAGTGATTCGGCGCCCGGGAAAATGTGGCCCCTTCGTTACGCTCCTGCGACCGTATAATTCTCAGCTGGTTTTCGTAGGTTTTGAAAAAAAAGAAATAGCTGCTGTGGCAAATGGAGACATCGTTGCTGAATTTCGACCCAAACGCGACGACTGCATGTTTAAAGTACAGTATTCTCTTGACACTGCAAGTGCCTCCATGAATATTATTACTCTATTATGCCATGTCGCAGGTGTCAGAACTGCAGATTTTGCGACAGTTTATGCTCAAATTTCTTTTCTTGGTTCTTTCATATTTTCGTTTTTGTTGCACCAAAGACGTATTAAAAACTACGAGTGTTGATAAAAGGTAGAACGTCTACATGCTAGAGTACATGGTTCAGGGGTGTAGTGGGGCGGGAATGCGTGGGAACGGCTTTTCCACAGCTTTTTAACGTTTTGTTTTAAAATGAGTTTGAAGCATTTTCAAAATGGCTATTTTTTGGATTCGTTCCAGCACACATTTTTTGTTAGTACTACATCCCTGACATGGTTCGACTTCCAGCCGTCATTGGGAACGATTGATTGATTGTCTCAGTCACCAATAGAATGTATGCATTTATTATACTCTATATAATCTCGTGCATTGTTGTGACTCTTTTGAGGAATTAGACGGAGTTTCTTTCATACCAGTGCCTTCACTTTAAATGCTGATACGGATAAAATTGGTTCAGTTTTCTTGTTCATGCCAAAATATTGTTGTGTTTTTCAAATAAGTTAACTATGCATTAGGCAAACATCAAACAAAGTTTTTGCTGATAAGCACTGGCGCGTAGTCAGAAAAATATCTTGAAGCATGGGCGAATTTCTTTTTCATGTTGGTTTTCTTTGTTGTTTCCGGAGAAAAGCGCATAACTAAACAAATGTTCTTAGTTTTATGTGGATACTTTTTTCCGGAATAAGCCATCGTTTTAGAAAATTTGAGAAAGGCGCTTGAGACTTCCTTCCCTGATTGGGTACCCACGACACATAGCATACCGGTACAATCATAAACATGTGATCAGACTGAAAACAGACAACTGGCAATATGCTGCCCAGTAAATCGCTGACAATTAATAAAATAATTTGTTTTTAACATACAATAAAACAAACATATTGCCCCCTAAAAGTGAATTGTGCCCCCCCCCAAATATTAAAACCTGGCTACGGGCCTGCAACAGAAGACGGACACCAATCAGGCAGTGTGGGGATAAGAAGAGCAAAATAAAGTAGTTGACAAAGTGCCACTCTACATAAACATTCAGTTTTACGTCGAAGCAAAAGATCAATCAAAACTCACAAGACCGACAGACTCGTCCAGGAATCCTGGAAAAACGGGTGTACCGCTTAAAAATTGTCTTGGAAATACCTTTGCCGATTTCAAGTTCAAACATCGGTTGGTGCAGAGTTCTACATTTTCACCTTTCGTTTGTCTGTGCAGCTATCCTCCCACTGAACTACAACTGTACGTAACACTAAACAAGTATATAGCCAACCACGAAAAATGACCACAACCTCAGCCATTTACTAACGTGAATGATATCAAGGTGATGGAAAAAGGAACGTACCGAGCGAGGGCAATGGTGGCACAATGTCCCGGGCACGGAATCACTGGGGGCGCCGAAACGTCCTAATAATGTCGCAAGTACTTTCTTCAGTGCAATACATTTGCACCCTAAAGACCTTAGGTTCGAACGTGGTAGCGCCAAACTTGTTTCTTACCTCAGGCTTATTGAGGCAGTCGGAATCTTTATATTCGAAACCAGAACGCCTGATACTGAAGCATGGTTCAAAATTCGAGACTCAAACTTGGTCGAAAAATGCAATACAAGGTTCAAGACTGAGACTTGCATCTTCAAACCGTGGCTCTAGTTGTAGACCTAAAAATTTTGGACTGATTATCATAGGCGTACGGGAAGGCATTTTACTGGGGGGGCGGAAAAAAGTTGCCCTGAAAATGACAATATGCCCTGAAAATAACAATTTGCCCCAAAAATAAACAATTTGACCTGAAACTAACTTTTTAGTTTAATCCGAATAGGGCCTAAAACCTTATGTAAATCTGTTATATACAGTTGAATTCGTTTATAACGGCTTCCTCTGTAACGTCCATTCGCCCATAACGTTACATTTTGTTTGGTCGCGATGGCATCTTTTATATGCATTTCAATTCGCATATAATGTCAATTCGGCAATAACTTTCTTTGTGCAATACGCTAGAAGTGCCGTTATAGGCAAATTCTGTAGTTACCTTGCTTGTTAATTCAAGGGGTTGAAGTTCCTTGCGTGTTGTGTTCTCCCAGACAAGAAATTTTACGGTAATTGCTTTTACTGATGCAAATATGTACGCGACTTCGATGACGCAACGCAATGTTTTAAAAA
>JGI24021J15306_10001849_pt1 | contig 21697 bp, 16 predicted proteins | sample Ectturendosymbi1_FD_15306 | JGI IMG/M metagenome (IMG submission 15306) | reverse complement strand
GCGTTCAAAGAGTGAATCACCCTCTTTGAGCGTAGAGAGTTGCACGTGTTAAATATTGAACACCGGATGCACAGCTTGAGGCGGTTAGACAAAGGTTGAAGCATTTGGTTGCTGCGCGCCGTTACAGATACAACACTACATCCAGAGTAGGACACGAAAATAGCATGTTTAAGAAATAGAATCCAACCCTGGCCAAGGACTTGTGAAGTATGAATGTGTTGTGGCCTGCACACGCCCTCAAACTAACACTGTAATGTCCGGGCACTCAATCACAAAGTAAAATGCGGTTGTAGTGTTAAAGAATACGGATGAATACCGGTATACACAATCTGACTGCATCAAAGCGAGCAACCATACATTGTTGGACTTCTTGTATCGTTCAGGAAACAGGTAGGCCTACACATTTTTTTCAATAAGGCCTCAAAAGTAGGATTGTTGCATTGAACCTGATGACTACTAACACTCTATCACCACGGCAGGTTGTATAGAGTCCTGCAAACAAAGTTACAGATCACACAAAATGTATGGATGCATGCCTTCCTGAATTATAATTCATACATGGACCTACAGAAGGAACAAAAAAGTACATTTTCACTGCGTTAGAACATCAGAAAAAAGAAGCTCTCATTAGTGCTATACAATATTGATATTGCGCAGTTGTCTCAGAATGTCTTTGTCATCTGAAAGCTCAATATCTAATTCAAACCCCAAATGTTTGTAGTGGGAAAGAGCTTTTACCCTTGGTACACCCGGTGTCAGCAACGGATGACAGTGCTTTTTGCGGTCTTAGCCTTAGACGTCATACAAACAGTGTTGCTGCAATTGAAAATAATTTCACGCAATTCTGCATAAGCCTGACACACATCTAGTATTCTTTGCAACCCGCGTACACTTCAACAAAACACACAAATATCATCAGCAAACATCAAGTAGTTCAAATAAGACTTCACCCATATAACACCCAGCCCAAATGTTGTTTAGCTCAAGAGATAAATCATCTAAATATACAGCAAACAAATACAGACTCAATACTCTCTCTTTTCTAACCCGTTAGTAACATGAAAGGTTCGAACAAATTCATAGGTATAAATAATATTTGAAATGAATAATGTATAAACATATTTTTTCCTTCTACTGCTAACCTCAAATGTACCCCTTCAGACAGGCAAATGTACCACTAGGGGTACATGTACCCTAGTTTGGGAACCCCTGCTGTAGAAAGTCAAGACAGATGGTTTAATTAGAGAATGGAAGAATTGAAGTTGGGTTGGTCTTGCACAATTAAAAGTTTTTAATGCATTTGCAGCATTTGATATTTTATTATATTTGCAGCATCGTATATCATTGTGTACTGCAATTTGGCATGCTTCTTTGAACTTGAAGTACTTTCTCTGCTTTTGTTTCCATCAACAGTTCAACCATGCAAGTAATACACAGCGAAACTTTTATAATGCAGATGGTATGGTGAAAATGAGTGGAAGATGATCAAAGATGCACTTAATGTCAAATACTATAGTCAAAATGTTCTCCAAAAAGTATTGATGTCATTCTTGCTTCCTTTGCCTTGGAGTTCATTCACAGATAATGAAGGTAGCCAGCCCGATTCTGAAGAAAATTTTGAACCTTTGAATGAAGATGAATTTGATCAACTTACGAAGTAATTCGAGTTTTGTTATTTCATGCTGTAGTTTATCCGTGTTTTCAGTGCGCTTTTGTTACTAAATAATGTATTTCACCAATTGTACTGAAAGTTCCCAATTCTAAGAAAAACAGTTGTTAACACTTTGGCGTCCCGCTGCTTTTGAGGATTTCAGAAAAAAAACACCGAAACGCACATGGCTTTGCGCAGAAATTTCTCTGGTCTGGTAAGTGCTACAGACCTGGTCGAAGTGTCAAAAGACGTGGCAAGTCTTCTAGCCTGCACTCAAAAAAATTTTTTGCTTAGGGGTGCCGATTTTTTGTGAGTGATGTCATAAGTGGAGGACTTTCAGGCCACCTTGGCCCACTTTGCCTGGCCCTGGGCACCAACCGTTAGATGGTAGTATTTTGCTGAAGTTTTTATTGGAAACTAGGCTACAATCCGAGTCTTTTGATACTTCGGATGACCTGCTGGGGTTTCAGGTTCAAAAGTTGTGATGTAAAGTAGTAAAATTATTTGACTTATTAGATAATTAATTAATTTGTTTATTTTAGATTGTTACTTTTGACCCAGAAACGCTAGAAAGTCGATCAAAGGCTCAAAAGACTCGGACTCGAGCCTAGTTTCCAATAAAAAATTTAGCGAAACACTTTGTCCTAACTGTTGGGCCCTAGGTCAGGCAACATGAGCCAAAATGACCCCAAAATTACTTCACTTATGACGCCACTCACAAAAAGTCTGCAACCCCCAACCAAAAAATTTTTTTGAGTGCAGACTAGAAGACTGGTTGATCCGTTTGAGCCCTTGAACAGCTCTCTAGTGCAATCGGCGGAGGAGCTATGGCGTTGGTAAGGCAACTGAAAACTGCTGTTTTTTAGGCCGAAATCTAGGTACGAATATATCGTACGCCGGCTCTCAAAGTGTCAAAGTGGAACTACTGTAAACTGTTGCTTCCTGAGTGTTCTTTGGCTTCCCAACCTTTTTTGAAGGTTCCCAACCTTTTTTGAAGCTGGCACCCCTTTCATAAAAATGAATTGTCGTTTGCACCCCTCACTTTAAAAAGGCATAGAAATCATGAAACAGCTTAATTTTGCACTATCTTCATTTTCAAAATTACTACTCGTAATGCACAGGCTATTGACAACACAACAGAAAACACTAGGTCATACTGTCCTTTCATCCCTTACTGCTCATTAGAAACAAACCTGTAGCAGTTACTCTTTTGTTGTTGCTTTCCTGAAATTATCCACTCAGACTCTGGCACAGAATTACTCAGAGCCGCATACGAATCGTTTGAGTTGAAACGGTTTCGATACTTGTTTATCAAATGAAGTAGAGAGGAAAATCCAGATTCGCACAAATTGTTGTAAAGGGCATTAGAATCGAAAGGAATTCTGTACTAAATTTTTGGGAATTTTGCATGGTTGAGCATCAGAAACTTTGAGTTATATAGCATCATACAAAAATCTCAGCTTAGTTGTGTCATGAACATTTAAATGTCACAATGCACTTACAATTGCATCACCACCATCTTCCCTGTGGTAACAACAGCATTAAGCACAAATAGCAATGTGCACATTCAGCAAGTTAAATTTTAAATTAGTAACGTTAACTGGAATAATTAGGCTGGATAATGTTCTTTTGAGTAATAGGACTTGCACGTTTTCATAAATCTTGGTTCTATTGTAAACAAGTACATCCAAGAACATACAAACTCACACTCAAAATTCGCATTTCCAACCCCCGAAAATCTTGTTTCAGACCCCTAGGGGTCTGGGAACCTCCGGTTGGGAACCGCTGAACTAAGGTGTCGCTGCAGCAGGTGTACTTTCACACTATTGTGGTATGCTGAATATCACATGTCAAGATACTTCCTGTAGGTTCATTAATGTTGTCTTGTGTTTCTTTACTATCTTTTTGCCCTTCATTTCACATGCTTCATGTGACTCATTAATGAATGTTTTCAGCTCAGAAAATATTGGTAATGACCCACGTCAACACCTGGATTGGATTACAACACCACTGGTCAAATCTTACATGTGGTATTTAATAAACAATGAGGATGCATTCAAAGTGGCCCAACCCAGCTTCTTTCTTTACAGTTCATGGTGTAAATCTCAGAAGCTTACAGATCCAGTTGTATCATTATACAAGTATGTCACTTCCTGTAATATATGTGTAGTATTTCATTGATTGAAAATTTCATAAATGTTTGAGGTTGTGTGCATTCTAGAGACCTTTATAAACCAGTTCAACTTGGGCAAGTTGCAGGTGAACAGTTTTTTTATGGGTGGTATGCAAATTTCCATATTGCAAATAGCTGCTGGTGAATTTTTCAACAGGTTGATTACCATTTTTTAACAAAAGTTTCAAACTCGCCAAACCTGTTGACCCCTAAATTAAAATTATCTATCAATTTGTAGCATCATTAACTTTTGTTGCAAGTTTTTTTCTGTTAAACAATGTGGTGTTGTGGCAAGTGTATTGCCACATCATGTATGTTTAAACATGATGCAAGTTGTTGCAAAAAAGATGCAGATTTTCTTGGTGAGGGTAGCCTGAGTAAGTTCTTCTGATTTTTGTAAGTGTTTTGCAGGTTTGATTTTTACATGTATGCTTGAAGCAAAGATTTTCAACTGCTGCAGGTCTCTAGTAGACACATACCATGAAACTTAGTTTTCAGTATGGTATTCAAGGCTTTGATTTTTAAAAATTCAAGAATGTTGCAGTAGTTCTTTCGTGAAATTTGTGTAAAAAGTATGATGATTTGATAAAATCCTTGAGTAACCTGCTATGTTATGTTTGAATTTATTTTCAGACTTACTGACTATTTCTCATCTCTTAAGCGTTGCTCTGTGTCATATCAAGAAATTTGCAATAGTTACTTTTAAAAGAAAATAAAGGTAAATTAAGTGAAGGATTGAATAAAATTATGAAAGAGTATTTCTAAATGCTGTACCAGGGTTTTTTTAAGGCAAATGTTAGGTACGCGGTATGGACCCGTAGGGACCCAATTTTTCTGATTATAAGGACCCGATTTTTCTGATTATAAGGACCCGATTTTGTCTGATTCTAGGGACCCGATGATAATTTTCTCTGATTCTAGTGACCTGATTTTCAATTCTAGGGACCCAAATCAGGTCCCTAAAACACCTTAAAAAACCCTGGCTGTACACATGTGTGCTAAATTACTTGCAACAAGCAATTTCCTCAAATGAGCCTAGGAACACTGGGTTGCAAGAAAATTCTGACATTGGAGCTTAACGCAATTTTTAATACTTAAAAAACTTATGTTGTTTGAACTTACTTGCTACCCACAAGCAGTGCTTAAGTGAATAGGCAAACTTGGAACCAACGATCCCTTGATATTTGTTTGATGCAATAAGAAGGAATTATTATATCAGTTCTGGGTGCAATGTTCCCAGGCATTGTATCCGGATTAACAAATTGTTTTGTTGAATTATTTGCCCTAAATTACAACAGATAACTTTAGCCGGTGCTGTAACTGTTCTTGTGATGTTACCTCGGTGCTTTTTCCGAAACCTTGTGTACCTCACCAGCTGCTGTCTATAGTAAAGATAAAAGTCTAAAAATAATGAGTTCAGGAAGTCTAAAAAGTATGGTTCAGTGGTGCCCAACCGAGGTGCTGCTACACTTCGGTGTACCATTTGCCATACCGAGGGATGCCATGAGCGGTTTGAACTTTATTTTTAGCTTATGCATAGTTTTCAATAAATCGTTAAAACTTATAGCAAAATTGCTGTGGGTTCGCCACTGGGTGCCACAAAATATGTATCTCTTCTACAGTATGCTGAAATGCTAAAATCTTTTGAAACTGCTGTTCTAGATCCACCCTTTTTCACACAACATTAGAAATATATTTTTATTTCGAACAACCATGCAAAAAGAGAGCGAAAGTAGTTTTAATATAAAAAAATCATTAATTTTCATGCTTGACTTTGTTCCTGCATTTTCGGCGATTTAGTCATACTGTGGGGTTATTACTTTCTCCAGTTGCTCACTGAATTATAGAACCATTATCAACATCGAGATTTCTTTTTTGGTTTCCGCAAAATAAAATGAAATCTTCTCATAATTAAGTTGCAGGTATTTGAACTTTTTCTGCAAAATTTGTATACCCTGGAAATTCAAGTAAAGAAATCCAGGGCTCTGAGCTGTTTGTTCATCGGGCTGCAACTTTCTGATTTAAATCGGTTCAGTGTTTCAGTAATTCCTTATCCTCTGTTGCCTCATTATTATTAGGTGTCTGTAGAATCCCCAAGTTTGAGCTGAAACATTTGTCGTTATTTTCAGGAAAGGAAGATGCTAAATTATCACTGATTAAGAACAAGTGAGGATAAACGAGGGTAGACATGACATTTTTCAAAGAATTGTCTTTAATCTCCCATCCGGTCTCTTTCGTGTTCTGGCTTGGAAAAGTAAAATTGCTAAAGTTTCTAGTTGCAGCTTTCTTTTTTCAGAGGGAAAATTTGATCTTTGGCGCATTTATCTTTGTAGTTATTTAAAATAAATCACCTCCTTTCCCTCAAAGCAGGGCTGCAAAATTTTCCATGAATGTTAGTAGCGCGCAGAAATTTTAGTAGCGCACACATATAAGCTTTGCCATACAGCATTCGTATGTATACAGTATAAAATGTAAAACAAGAAACGTTCGCCGCTTGCGCACTCCCAAGTTTTCGGTCGCGCGGCGCGAGTGCAAGGCAGCAGGTTTGCACCCATGCCTTAAAGACTAACATTTTTGTCTCAAACAATCAAAAGTCGACGCCTTTTACTCCAGTTTTGCAATCCAGATTGGTCTCCTTGTTTGGGTGAAAATTCCGCAGTTTTTCTCGAAATTCAAAAACAAAAAAATTGACTTTGTCTCGGGATAACTACCACACTTCCGAAAACAATTTTTTGCTCGTGGAGGCGATTTTATCACAGAGATTCGAGACAGTTCTGTTGTTTCCCACTTTTTTTAATCAAATATACAATATTTACAACTTCCCGTAAAATAACACTCAACTAATTCTCTTGACCACGCAGTTCAGACGTTTCCTTGCAACTAACGCCTCCCGGTGGAAAATGCAGTTGAGTTTCCACCCATTCTGGAGACCGTTTTTTATCTTTTTTATCACTCGCTTTTGTGAGCTTCTCATTGCTACATCATCGTCCGCGTCTTCTAAAAATAAATTCTTCAATTTGTGGAAAGTTGCTGCAGCAGTCGAATTTTAACGAACTGATTAATGTTCATCTTTTTTGTTAACGCCGTGAGCTAAGACTTGCTGCTGCTGATATCAGTGCTTTCATTGAATTGAAGAGATAATTGTTAATTTCTGAAATAGTTGTTGTTCTAAATCTGCACAGATAGCGGCATGTCCAACTGTTTTTATTGGAAAGAGAAATTATCTTGGCTTTATCAACTTCGTTTTTCTCGGCCGTTAATCAAGTCCGCCACGAATTTAAACAAGGCAGCCAACACCGAACGTTCAAATTGTGCATAAGGATGTATGATTTTTATCAAGGATATAACATTTCCAACGATGCCAGCACCTAACTTTTATTGAGTTTAAAATGTCATTCCTTATTAAATGAATTAGCGCTTGAAAGCATCTAAGGTGTAAGTGAAAGAACCACTTGGATTTTTTCTGATATTATGGGTGTTTTATAAAGCGATTTGTAAGTTTCATTCATTCCAACAAGGTTCACTTTGCCATTGAAAAGACGCTGGGCACTAGGAATACTATTTAATTCATCCTTTTTTGTACGAAATAAACCGTAGTCCATTTTCCTTCGTTCTTTTTTTGCCGACGGTTAGCAGAAGCGCTTCAATTTTTATATGACAAGGCAGGCGCTTCACTCGGTTCTTTGCTATTACCTTATAAAATTATTTGCATAAAGACATTGCAAACCTGGAAACCCAAAGTGGGTGAAACCTTTTGCGATTTGAATAAGTTCCAGTGCGAACACTCCAAAAACGCACCTGCCAAAATAATGATTCAGTTATCTTCAACATGTCAAGTGCAGAGCACGAAAACATGTCAATGCACAATAAGGAGCACAAAGATCAGATACGAAGCGGTTGCGCTTTGCGGAAGAGAATAGGATTTGATAAGAAACAATAGCTGATCGCTCCAAATTTAGAAACCCTTGAATAATCCGAAAAAAGAATAGCATAGCATCGCACAATCAAACATATCATTTGAAATTGAACAAGTTTTAAGTGCGTCCGTTCCGCTGTGGTGTACGCTGACATTGGTATATCACATAACCAACTGAATAGCATTGCCTTTGACCATGACCATTAGATGTAGAGGCAGGTGTTCACTATTGCCACCAGCTGAGTATTTTCTTTTATGCCTGGCGTCGTGAATTTTGACCACTTACTGCGTGTTCCTAAATTTAAAATTGTGCATCCATAACGAAGGAGGGATACAACGCAGTATATAAATCTTTGTGGCATTCTTTTCAGTAATTTCTAAATATAATACTGAATCCTTCAGTGCATTACACTGCATGCTTCGTCTTACCGCGGTTGCTGATTAAGCAAAATTATTTTATGTACGTCTTGTGAAATTTGCAATGAAAGGAAAAATTTTCTGACGAACATACTACTGAAAGTAGGGCAAGCCAAGCTATAATGTTGTGTCATCACCTTACAAGGTGAGGTAGAAGTGCAATTACAAAGGAAATTGTTGAAAATTGGCTAAGAAAATGGCCATGGAACTTACGGAACATGTTCTGTTTATATTTTGTCACTGGAAGAAGCTGTAAGGCAGCGCTCTTCAACCGATGTGCACGGTGCACCAAAATACGCGTGGGGTGCACCACTGATCAAATCTCGAAGGAGAAGTTCAATCACACACATCGATCCATTGATGAAGGGAGCAATTGAAAAGGAGATAATTCCTCGGTTTGAGTTGTTGGTTAATAACATGCAACAACGAAAACGCCATTTAATATTATTTCCTCGATTTTGTTGTGTGTTAATGTTGTAGTGTAATAGCCAATAGTCTCCTTGCAGAATGATTGTAATAATAGAGTCTTTGCACTATGATTTTCATACCGCTTTTCACCTCGGTTTACCTTTTAAGTAAATAGGGTGCATGCATTCGTCAAAGCATCTTTAAAGGGTGCACCATAACAAAAAAGGTTGAAGAGCACTGCTGTAGGATACCAATGTATGCCCCACAAGCGATAGCATGAAGGTCAATTGGCATCTTTGCAATATTTGTCAATTTGCAATGTTGGAAAGGTAAATATTTCGTGCCGCTTATCATGTCATTACGTTTTGAAAATCAGGCTGAATCATCGTGTTGATGCAAATGTTATGTCTGCTGAACATGAGTTTTTTTGTTTTTCTTGTACTGGAACAACTCACATAATAGTATCATGGTTTAAATTAGCAGTTAGAGTTAGACTACTTATGCTGTGACACCTGCTGTTACTAGGACGATAGCATCAAGCTGTGCACAAGAGTATCACTAGGAGTGTTTTGTCTCTCTGTTGGTGCAGGCTTACTGGATTGGTTATATTCTGTTAATTTGAAAGCAATCCAGCCAAGCAGGGCAACAGTAGTATTTTCTCGTGTTGTTTTATCCTCGTTAAATGGGGGTGGCCGGATTTACCTCGTTTATGCCATGAATTAACTGTATTATACCATTTCTCCATCTTACTCGATCAAGGGCGTTTTCCTTCCACAACCATGTCCCTCTTCTACTTACCTCCTGCATGTCTTCCGTAGACAATATAAAAGCATTGAATCCTTCAAACACGACTTAACACGGCCTGTTAAAGCTGGTTCCTTGGCTTTGGCTGTGAATACGTGGCTAAGTATACCAGCATGCTTCTTCCTAAGGTTTTGTTGACAGGGGTGGTTTTATTATTTTGCTTGAATCTCTTGTTTTCGTTACAATGAACAAGTAGTAGGTATGAGAATGCAACCTACAAACACCTTGAATTTTCCGTTGGAAAATACCTTAACAAAAACATTTTTATAATGTTAGGTTTAAAAAATTTTCATGGATTGAAAAAGATTTTTCTTTTAGACAAATTGATCACAAAGTGGACGCCTGGCTGCCTCCGCTCATTGCAAATATCATATTCGCTGCCATATCGTCCGGCCAAAGCAAGGAGATGATCTACCGACAGTTTAAGCAGTATTATCAAAGCTTTCAGAATGGTTTAGAATCCGGAAAATCATCCCTTGTCATGGCTTTCGCGACCCAAGCCTTGAAGTACGTGAAGGTTTGCCACCTTTTGTAAAATTGCATGATGATGAGTTAAAAATGTAGTATTCACACAAAGAATTCTCCAGTGTAATCAACAAACCTAGATGTGATATCCTATTGTGTGCACGATGTTCAAGAACAGGCAGCTTGTTCCTTCCCACCGGAATAACTAAATATTTGGAACTAATGCAATGTAATCAAATACTCTTAAACGTAGCATTATCTGCGCCATCACAGATCCACTGCGGATTTTACGAACAAAGCCTTTAGACTGAAGATGACCGCAAAGTGTTACGTTATTTGTTTTGCTTCATATTTCTTTTCAACTTTCACAAAAATTTTCAACGAAGTTTCGGAAAAACGTTTGGATCTCGAGCTACGTGCTGAACGCTTATACACGATTTAACCAGATTTAAAGACAAGGAAACAGCCGTTAAGCTACTGTGTACTGTGCTGGATGCACCACGCACTCAATTGGCGCTGACTTTCAGCACTATGCAGCTCAAAGGTATCTTGGGAGAATTACGGTAAGGATTCACTGCGATTTGCTCCGATTCTGCTGTAATGAAGGTTTTCTTTAACCTGTGTAATTTTCTGATAGACTCTTAGTGGAGAATATTAATGAAACTTCCTCGTGGTGGCACAAACATTGTGCGGCCGCGAGGAGGTTTAGCATCACCATCGCACGAAATCACGATTTGTCGTGAGCTCGCCCTCGCATTGGCAGCCGGCTTGTATCATCTGACTTTGGTATTTTCGTATTCGAACATCAAAGTCAGTTCCGCTGGAATGAAGTGTTGGTCGCGACATTTTTTCAAAAACACTTTCATGCCTCTGTGTATGTGGAAAGGGAAAGCAGGACAAGGGTGGACATCAAGATGACGTGGCACCCATCGTGTTGGTTAAAATGTTTTTTTTATGAGAAACAAAAAACATTAAAAAAAATGTGTCTCCCAATGGAAGTATCGATTAGTTACTCCAAAACCTTAGAAGCATATGGATGCAACGTTGCGTTTTGTCTAACGTGGAGCCCAGAAACCTTCTTGTTAAGTTGGAAGATAAAACCACATTCAGTGTGCAATTCATTTGCATGAAGCCAGAAGTTCGGTGCAACGTAGGTTGAAAATCAACCTGAACATCGCCACAGTGCAAGAAAACCGTGTGAGGATAAATGTAGCAAATGCGCTTGCGCGTCAAAAAAAGCAAAAAACACTGTCAAATGTAACTTTGGCAAATACTGCATAACTTGAGCAAATGCATCTAAACCTGTTTTCTAACGAAAACAAATGAACGTACAAGTCTCGTTCATCGAATTGCACTGCAAAGTTACTGCAAACGCACTTGCAAAATTTTCATGTCGAACTTTGCAGATACTGCCAGGATCGTGAAGAGTGGCGAGAGAACAGGGAAATTGTGGAACGGTTCTTCGATCATGTGCACGCAAAAAGTTTGGTGTTGCAAAACCGGAACAGCGCTCAGGTTATAGCGGAATGGTTTCAACAAATCGCAGACGAAAACTGGAAAGTTGCCTTTCTCCGTTCAAAAGACATCAGGTGATTTGGTGTTGTGCACCGTGTATTGTAAACACTGCAGCACACATTGATAAACGACTTATGTTACCCCCGAAAAACTGAACCACAGACTGCTTCTTCGTTCCATTTTGCACAGAGATGTGGTTAGCTGAAAAATGGTTGATTCAAAAATTTCGGTCTTGCGAAATTTCATTGTGTCTGTTGTGCCAAAGACCTGAAGATAGAAATCTCCAGCCCTTATCAACTTGTTGCGGAACTGTTGTTTACTTAAAACCGTTGTTTGGTACAAATACAGTCGCCCACCATAGTAATGATACCTTCTCTCAAAGCTAACCCAAAACAAGCTTGGCTTAGGGCTTTAGGATTTGTTTTTTATGGACTGACCAAGACTCCACGTTGTACTGAATTGTTTGAAAAGGAGTTCAAAGCACGTTTCAGCGTTGACCACCCTTGGACCAGCCCTACCACTTGTACGTACCAGTCGTCATGCTCAAAACACCTGATGAGGCATTTGCTGTTCATCTATATGTTGTAAACTTTGCGTTGTAGCATGGTTAGAGTTAGTTGGACAGTGATGCCCGTCGAGGTTCGTTTGCTAACCTGGTTTCCGTGAGGACAAGTGTACTGCGCACCTTTGCAAGCGAGCCGCTTTGTTGAAATCCTTAAATGTATCCGATAAGCAACAGGTCTTGGCGCTAATCGATATGCTGAGCAAAATGTGTGTACAAGTTTATGAAATCGCAATTCAGGACACCAGAAGGCACTGGATGACGAGTAGAAAAGGAAAATCGGAAAGTCAATGACGTCATGATTGGCCCCGAAGGACTAAAGCAGTGGTTCCCAAACTTTTTTTAGCGCGACCCAAATCTGAGGTGAATGAACGTTTCACGACCCCAGCCTAAAACATCGAAAAAATGTAGTTTACGTGCTTAGGAAGCGATAATGTTTCAAACTACTCTACTACTACATACGTGAACTTTTCGTATACTATCAACCCTGAAACTCCACTGACCTATTTACTGAACTATTCAGCTCCAAAATACTTCCGTACTCAACGAATCTTAACTTAGCAGCTAGTTAGCTAGTAGTTGTGTTGCCATTAAAACTCTCGGAAAACCATTATGATGCAATAATCTGGTTTTAATAAGACGAAACCAAATGAAATGCTTATGATGCAATAATTCAGTCTATGACAATTGAAAGAACTTGAAAAATGAAAAGAAAAAGTTCGTTTTGACAGATTGGAATCACCTTGGCGCGACCCATTTTTCCACCCTTCACCACCCATGTTTGGGTCGCGACCCGTACTTTGGGAACCGCTGGACTAAAGAGTCAGCAGTTATCCGAGAAAAGTATACACTGTATTTTAAGTGGCGTTTAGACATATGGGTACTCATATGAACAAAGGTTGCTGACCTTAACTGCCCTGAGTGCGGCACCCAGTGGTGATGTACCAACGAAAAGTGTTGCGTGTGATGAATTCCTGTTTCTCTGGTAACCGGAGCCAGACAGCGGACCAAACAAATAACTTATATTAATTGAGCTACGCAGATGACCAACTTTGGAAATAGTGAAATTTTATTGTGTAGTTTATCCGAAAACGTCATTTTTTTAGAAAAAGAATATTTTACTTCAGCAGACAATACAGCACACACAGGCAGTTATCCAAGTGCAACCGAATCCATACTTGATGGAGCGATTGAGAACATATTTTTCCCTAACAATCCTGGAAGTTAGTAATGAATGTTGACTAACGATCCACGTTCGTCAAGTTAAAAGATGAATTTACTGGAAGTATGATTGGGATACACTTAAAATTTAACTTAACACTAAAAGAGGCTTCAAAACACTACAAATGATTTATTTTGAGACGTTTCGGATTATTCTTACTACAACTTCAGTCCAAGTGGAAAAGGCAGTGTTACGGAAAAGACGCCAAAGGCAAGCAAAGACTACAGCCATGAATTTGCTTGGTTTTCCTGACAGGGTCTTTCTCATATTTTCATCGAAACCACCTCTTTCTCTGGTGTTAAATTGCCATAAACTATGTTTTCACGTAGGGTTCGAATGCACAACACGCTATGATACCCACAATAAAGTCATTTTTCGTTGAAGACAACCCGGTAAGAAGTAACAAGTGTTCAGATTGTGCCAGAATCCGAATAAGTTTTGCGTAATTTCGTTCTGGTTGGCGTTACGTCGGCTAAACTTCGATGCTGCCTGTGCATGAATCAGCTGTCCATGCATTGATACGAAAACCAAATTCCAATTATATACACGACGTGAGATGCAAAGTTTGCGACTTAATCTAAGAATGGAAAAGTCACCGAAGTTGTACGGGGTCACATGAAATCGGTTGTTTGAGAGAAATGCTTTCAATCGCCTTTAACGTTTGCTGCCACATTGCGTAAATCAGTGACGCAAGTGGGCGCTAAAGAGTGGAAACTAAAGCGAGGAATGCTCGTTATGACGTCGGTTATTATCAGCATACCGTAGAGAGCTTTTAGATAGCAGGGTTCGGAGGTGTAGCAGGTAATTTCGTAAAGTTCGCAGTGAAGATCTGTGGTTGCTAACGCTTTAAAAGAACAAACTTCCACAGTTTCATGCTGTGTGGTAGTAATGAAAACAATACTTCTCGACATTTTTTTACTTTATTAAATTTAGACACTGTGTGTTGAAGGTGGTTTACACTACAGTGTAATTTTCGGTGTAATTTTTTCTTGGTAATTGCTATCATTTTTAGATAAAAAGAGCTTTTGCTAAGGAAGGTCAAACCTAATCACGTTCTGCGTTGATTCTCAATGCAGGTATAGTTATCAAATCGATAAGAACCGGATACCAGTTCAGAATGTGTTGCAACGCCGCAGTATTGTTTGGTGTTTCCCAGAAGCCATAGGGACTCATTGCAACTATTGCGAGCATCAGCTTCTGCCCACACTTAACTAATGCGCAATAATACAGATGTAATTTGTGCCAGTCGCTTACGCATCCATAAAAAAACGTTTGCCTTCGAACAAGCACAAGTCAAACACATGCGAATGAGCTGTACGATTGGCCGTAAAAGAAATTCTCAATTGTCACGTCACGACATTTGAAAGAATTTGCAACTTAGTGTTTAGTGCCAATCATATGAATCATATGAATGAAAAGTCATATGAATGAAATCACAATCATATGAATGAAAAGTCGACGCGACACAAGACAGTCAGTTCGACCGTTGCTTTGCGCGATAGCAGTTCTTGGAGGTGTTCGAAATCAATGCGAGTTTGAACTCTATGTAGGTATGGCAGATGTCCAGTGACTGGTGTCCGGTTTGACGACTGCACACTGACCCACGATGAGTTCTGTGCGTTGAAGCAGAACGTCATCAGCGTTCTGTTACGTCAGGTTCTCTCGACCGTGGACGTGGATGTGTTGAGCCTTGTCGAGGTGAAAACGTTTTTCTCATTGTTGCAAACCTGTGTAGAATGCATCCCATTGCCACCGATTGGGTGTACCCAATCTATAGCTTCAGAATGAAGCGTCGCCTGTTAAACTACGGGGATTCGTATGTCACGATGTTTGGGTGATGCTGAAGTTTTGTCACGTTTCATAATTTGGGCCTCCTAGAGTGTTAAAAACTAGCTGTGGCGTAGCAAAGCGGACTTGTGACGTAACAAAGTTGACAAAGCTTCGTAGTTGTGAGCAGGTTGACGTGACGCGCTCAAAAAATCGCATCCTTGTATTCGATCAGGTGACGAATTATGGGTGGGTAACTTTTCTGCAGCGCTTCTCTTGTGGATACGTCTCTGTTCGAAACACCCCTTTGAATATATACCTCTAATGCCTAGAACTGTCAGGTTGTGGTTTAGCTAGTCTGGTTTGATTGCCATGCCAACGGCTATGCGATGCTTTTGAATTAGCGCACAGTATTATGCTTTCTCACTTTCAATCTTTTGCTTTGTGTAGGGTGGGCTAAAAGTAGGGTTACAGTTGATTAATCATCTGTTTCACCTTAACGGTCACGTTTTCGATATAGAAAATAATACTGAACCCTTATTCCATGTTACTTATGTCTTAAAACGTTGTACATTTTATAGATTGTTCTTTATTTCGATCAGACATGTCCAACCCAAATGGCTTACTGAGCCAAAAAGTATGTCACTATCTCAACCAGGGCCGCACATTGAAAAACATATTAATGAGGGCCGCACATTAAATGGCTTACTTTGATCTTAGCAAACTAAATTTAGCTAAAGCTAATGTACTGAAAGCGTTCGAATCCTAACTGCAGTGGTAACAGGAGTGATAAAGTGGCACCGAGGACCATCTGCAACAAAAATGTCAAATTCAAGATTGTCAAAATAAGGACAAGTTGTCAGCAATGCCGGGTACTTTTACTGCAGCGAAAACCTAAACTGGGCCGCATGCGGCCCGCGGGTTGGACATAACTGATTTAGATGAATCGCTTATTTCATAATTTAAATCACCAAGCTTCATAATATTTTGAATCACCAAGCTTTTCTTAGAGATTGGAACCCTGAACTGTTAACGATGCCAAATAATTACAACACAGACCAAAGGAAGTGTATAATAAAGCAGTATTGGAAGTTAGAAAATGCTGAGCATGTGCACACAGCTTGGCAAGAAGCATTTCATACTCGTCCGTCCACCTTCACGCAAGGCAATTTATCGCATAAGGGACAAATTAGAAACTCTAGAGCCTAGGTTCACTGTGTAATGCTCCAAAATCTGGACGTCGTAAGACATCCATGACTGAGGAAAATAAGATGTTGGTGGCTATGTCATTTGTGAACAGTCCAAAGGAGAACCGAAGCTAACTTTCAAGAACTGTACTTGTTAAATGTCTAATATGTAAATAAATGTCTAAGTGTTAACAGTAACCCTTCTTTTGGCCCACCATGTAACCCTTCTTTTGGCCCACCATGTAACCCTTCTTTTGGCCCACCGTGTAAGTGTAGTTTGTTAGTTTTTTTCGTTTGGTTTTGCTTTCAAGGTAAAAAAAATTTATCTTGCAAAGACATGCGAGTTATGTGGGAAGAAGGTTTAAAAGTAAACAGTATGAGAAAATTCGAATAGTCGTGAAAGTAATGTTGAAATGATCTATGAATCGACCGTTTTTTGCTGTGTTTCACTCCGTCAAATTTCTTTTAAGAGGTCTAAAACGTTTCGGTTGGAATAACCAAATGAACGCTACACAGACTCTTAAGTTATTCAGATAGCCAAACATCTTCGAATCAGTTATAAAAGTTTTTTTGCTGCTACCAAGATTTCATATGTTCTTCTTAAGTGATTGATGTTCGGCTTTTTTCTCATATATGCACGGTTCCCTTGCTCTTTTGTAGGCTGCAGCATTGTGAGCTCGTATGCGGTTGCGCAGAATCGCCTGCACATTCGTCACGCGCTATTGCAGTTGCCAGACTCCTCCCATTGTGTGTCTGCATCAGCATGTGTCTTGAACCGAAGGCACCCAAACTGGGCAAGAATCAATATCTCTGTATTGCGCTTATCTTAGCGATGTTTTTTTCAGTCCGCCAATTTGGGAAAACCGAGCTTGAAGGGCCTGCTCCGCTATTTGGAGTTCCTTGCCACGAACGGACCTTACGATTTAATCGTCGACGGGCTCAACATCGTCTACCTACTGCAGAACCATCGTAAAAAAGAAAGGAGCCTCGAGAAGTTTGCCCCTGGGTTCAGAGGGGTAAGTTAGCAACGGCCTGTCGCCATGTTACAGGGGGCTGCTCCTGTTTGCTACTAACTGTGCGCGTCTTTTTTTCCAGATTGCTGACGTAATTGATGTTTTCCGCAGAAGAATGAACAATCCCCACGCGAAGGTGCTGGTGTACTTCCGCATGCACATGAGAAAAGTCATGCTGGAACATGGGAGCTTCCTCAGCGACATTGCCGACGTTTATTTTGTCGCTAACGAGTGAGTGCGAGCTGCTTCTTTTTTTCTTATTTTGTTTGAAAACGTTAAGAACATTTTCGATGGCTGGCTACTTGCGCTTAACAAAAAATATTGGCATTCACTTCGTCACGCAAAAAACTATTTCGCGACTGCCCCTAGTGGAGATTGCTCATTGGTTCAGTTTCATTTTTCACCCTCGAGCTCGATTTACATCATGCTGTTCAAACTCGCTCAAACGATGAAAAAACGCAAGCCACAATTCATGTTTCGTCAATGTATATATTGAAAATATGCTCAGGGGTCGGTTTTGTCTACTTGTGCGCTTGCAAGTCTGGGAACTTGTGTTAATTTGATCTGTTAACGGGACTGCACTGAGTTTGCCTGACCATTGCTTCTCACTGCACAGGCATGCCAACTTGTGTATCCGTGTAAGTTTTTAGAAGACATCGTTACGATGTATCGCGCGCACACACTAAGGCAACTGACTTTCTAACAACAATCAATGTGTTAAATTCACGTTGCTGTATATATAATGCCCCATTGAGCCCATGGCATAAAATAAAGTATGAAACTACGTGTTTATCACTTTAGTTTGTCAGATGTGAGCAAAATGTTCGTAATTATTTTTGTGCTTGACTCGCATCCTGCACAAAAGATCAAATAAAGCCGCGGCTCCTGTGAGCTTCCTTAACGCCTGTGAACTCGGTCAGAATTCTACCCTGGATTGGAGGTCGAGTTCGCAGGACTACTATCTGCTGTGAGACTGCTCCCTGACGACGCCACGCTTTTGTGGCTGTTATTTTCTACCACAAACAAAATATGGGACGCGGCAATTTCCCGAATTTTTGTGAATTTATTGAATGTCATGCAGTTCCACCACAACTGTTCACCATCAAACTATCGAAGTGCATTTCCTGGCAGCTGCGTATGATGTAAAACATGAAGTAAAGTTGAAAAAATACTTCAGACAAACGAGGCGAAAATCAATACTCAACGTAAGAAACGACGTGTTGATTTTTCTCCTTATCAAACCATAGCATAACGAGAGATTGGGAGTGACAAAAAGTGTATGGCGCGAGAAAGCATACTGTGGATTAAACCGGCTGAGAAATGTGCGTGTGTTTGTTCCGTAGCAACGAACTTCTTTCACGTGGCTCGTGCAAACGAACGAAGCTTTGCATGTGAGCAATCGGTGCGCCGCTGCTGTGTCGCGTCGCAATCTCGTGCGGCAGATGCAAAAAGTATATGCAGTAATTTTCAGCGCGAGCGCATTGGCGGGTCGAACAGAACAGCGTCTTAAAGGGCGAGCAAGATGCGCCAGATGTGGGACCGGTCGGTCGTCCGAGCCGCGCTCACAAAACACGCCTGATTTGCTTTCCCGTGTTGCGCCGGTCCATCTGCTGTATTTCGCCGACGTTGGTCTCCCATGCGGTTTTGCGCCACGGCGAGCGTAATTGTAATAAGCCCAGGTTCGTTTGACTGCGATCGCGGATCACAAATAGGCCAGTCAGTTGTACAGTGTTGCACTTGGACATGGGGGTGCTTTTTTCACTTGGCTTTGATCGTTAATGCGTCGTGTTGTTGGGAAGAACACGCTGGAGTTTTTACGTCATCGTACCAAGGCCCGCAACCAGGGGGGGGGTAATCGGGCAATTGTTCCTCCCGAAATTTTAGAAAATACATTAAGTTGTTAGGTATAATAACAACTTACAATCATTTTGCCCCCTTCCCGAAAATATCAGCTGGTTGCGTGCCTGCCGATACCGCTCAGCCGTCTAGACTGCTCGCCTGTACAGCGTTGAAAGGTTATGGCTGTGCACGAAAAAACGTGAAGATTCATTCAAACTGCAAATTTGACGCATCGCTCACGTCGACTCGACTCCCAGCTGCCCGACCTTTGCAAGTTTATTGCTGGTCGCGTTGCAGGCGTCCTTGCGAAGAAACAGCAGCGTGAACGTCTTCTTGGTAATGCGCTGATCGTACCGTCTGCAATCTCTAAAACGGCGGACCGGCGTCTTTGCAGTTACGTGGACGACTCGTGCCAGCTTTACGCGGCGCTGTGCAGCGGACCGCAATGCTACATCGTCAGCAACGACCTGTTCCGGAACTATCGCCAACAGCTGCGGGAGACGGTTGAGCAAGGGACGTCGGCGCTCTTCAACAAGTATCAGATGTCGAGGCAGCTCACTCTCATGGACGGCTACCGGCGTCGGCTCACTGTAAGCAGATGTTGTACAAGGTGTCCACCAAGTCTGGGTACATAGGGGTTTTCACCATCTATTTTATTTGTTGAGGTAATTTTTCCTCCCCATAGGTTTATTTATTTAAATGATGATGGCTCTGTCCAAAGAATAACGAATCGAGTTGGTACTGTTAATTGGATGAAAAGGATGGTCCCCGACTTAATGTGTTTTTTACCATGTACCCAAGACTTTATAGACACCCTGTAGAATGCACTCGGCGAAGTATTCGCTCGAAAAACGCCTTCAGCCTGTTTTCGGTTTTTGTGTTAAGAGCACGGGTCTTCTTGGACAAGACCCCAAACAAATTTAAAGACAAACCACACTTTGCTGTACAGCCGAGTACTGCGCATGTTCATAAAAACAATTGACAAGAAACAAGGATCGTCGTTTGTTGTGGCAAGCAGTCTTGAAGTTGATTGAAATAACTGAGACCTCGATATGTATTCGGATGAAATTGAAACAATGCTTATGCCTGTATTGGTATGAAGTGGAGCGGAAATGATTCCTGCTTGCCGCTAGCTGCTATGATTGATTCAAGTTCTCTGCGTTCGTGCTTGGTTGTGCTATCGCGCGCTTTTCCACGTTTTCCACGCAGTGCAGTGCAACTTGTGGCTGACACTGACACGTATCCAGTAAACGTGGAAGTGCTAAAAGCTTAAAACCCGATGCTTGCTCGCGATTTAAGACACTGACAAGTGGTTGATTGAAACTCAATCTTCACGCGATGGAACTGCAGCGCGTATGTCGGCCAATGCTTTATCCCGAAAATCTCGGGACACATCTTCGCTTTAACTGCAAACCGAACATTGCGAACAGACAAGGCTGCAATGGGTCGTTTCTTTCGTTTTCAACAATCTGTTGTTTGAAACCTCCACGGTTCGCGGCTAAATCTATGGTTATTGTATTTTAATGAACGCTGTTCGCGAGAATTGTTCAACTGCATCTTTCGCAGTCGGCTCGTCTGAAAAAGTGAGTTTACGAATTTCGGTAACAACCAAAAGCGGTTTTCTTGCAAGTCCGTCGCCAGTGCGTAAATAAATGCAACTAGTTTTGGCGACTACAGCTAAAAAATATACCCGACACTCAACTCGTTGATTCCATTTTGCGATGACAATTCGTTCCAGTGGCGGCTCGTGACTGATTCGCGGGGGGCGCTGCAACTTCTCCCAACAAAGACTATAAAGACTGAAAAACATGAGGTTTTCCATGTCGGCGCGGACTGTTATGACGTATGACATTTTTCTCTCTGCGATCCAATTGTGAGACTTACGTGTATTGCTATGTTGCAGTGACACGCCATGGGATGAATGACTGGTGAGGTACTGGCATCTTTAACGTTACAGGCACATATTAACCTGATGCAAGTATCAACGTTTCAGCTCGTTGTTTGCTCATCCACTCCAGTCTGTCCTTAACTCACACGCATAACATTTCCCTTTACAGCAGGGGTTTCAAACATACGGCCCGCGGGCCAAAACCGGCCCTTTCCGAGGTTGAATCCGGCCCGCGGGATGATTTTGTAAAGTAAAAACTTCTTTATTTGCTTAAGAAATTTATCCAATTATACTTCGATAACTGGCGACTAGATTTCAATTACTTGAAACCTTAACGCAATTGCTTATATTTTATTGTTTTTCTCTGTTTTTCTCAGGAGAAAATTTCCCGTTTTCTGCATATTTCCTTTTGCATATTCACACCAGTTTGCACTTTCAAACAGGTACGAACATGCAAAAATTCAACTACTGTTGATTAAGTTCAGCACTAGAAATCCGACGAAAAATATACCTTGAGCTCCAGCGATGTCGATTTCGAAACCTCGGAGTTCTAGGTACAACTCTAACAAAAATTTCCTACGTAAAGCTTCGATTCCAATTATTGACCGAAAAATAAACTGCACAGAAATCTATTCGACCGGGAAAAATTTGAGAATCGGCAAACCGCAGCACCTGCAGAAAATAGCGCATTGAAATTTTAAAAATGTTGAAATCGATAACGCCGGAGTTGTAGTGTTAAAAAACACACAGAAATGTTAACTAAACCCACCTATTCAAGCAACTTCCTGTTTCAAACATTATGGAGCAAAAACGCGGATGACATCTTTGTAGTTGGAGTGAAAACGCGGAGGACATCTTTGTAGTTTTTCG
>JGI24021J15306_10001848_pt1 | contig 21698 bp, 11 predicted proteins | sample Ectturendosymbi1_FD_15306 | JGI IMG/M metagenome (IMG submission 15306) | reverse complement strand
TTAAATCAACGCCTTGCCCACTCGAGCGCTAGCACGAAAACCATACCGGCGTTCTAGCATCAGACAGCAGCCACGAATATATCGTGGCACCGGCGATCAATAAGTTAAAGGCAAAAACAACCTGTCACCAAAGGTGTTAAATTCATCATTTTGTGTGGTTTATAAACAGGGGTGGCTTACAATAAAGGGTGGCTTACACTTACATTTTTATTTGTTTACCTTGTCGAAAGGTATAGGTGATGCTCTGTATTTCCTTGGTTACATTTTTTTCAACCAAACTCTCTTTTCACATTCTCTTCAGCATCACGTGCACATCCATCACATGAGGGATCATGATGAACAAAAGGCAGTTGTATTGGTGTAAGCTTCATTACCTGGTTTGCCAATTAAACGCGAAATGTGCTCGTAAGTGAAATATCTCAGAGGCTTAGGTATTTAGGTAATCTATGCTCAAGTGCGGCTTACAATGAAGGGTGGCTTATGTTTAATTTTTAACACCATTTCATGCAGCTTACCATCGAGTAAATATGGTAATTGCCTCAAAGCAATTTTCTGGAAGGGCTCTACTATCAGGGTTGTTTTGGGTCTCTTTCCTGCTTTTAATTGCTTGCTTTTGTGAATGTCATCAAAAGGTTACTTGTAATCTAGCTACATTACTTGTTTATTCGCTTGCTAGTAAATTTAGTTTCACTCTGATAATTGATTTATCAGGAAGTTTTTTGTACTAACATTTTGTATCATGTTATTTATGCTGTAATTTATTTTTCTGAATGTTAGCAAGTTGCAGACAAGTTTTAGAAGTTTGTTTCTTGTTCAGAACTTATACTTGTTTCAGAACTTGTAATACTCATATATGATTACAGACATATGAATTAGGTGTACTTGCTCAAGTTGAATTGTATAAAGTCCTGTTGACATTCAAATGTATAGTTTATTTATGCAACACAGTATCATTGCATTTTGTGAAGTGCAAACAGTGTGTTTCTTCTTTTTGGTGCAGTTTTAGCACTGCAAATAGTCGATTATATTTATTTTGTTGGACCTACTGACTGCTTTTTCTTTTATGTGTATACTTATTTATTCTTTACATTTGTACTCTTTTGACTATCGCAATGTGGTACTATTGTGCTTTTTTATTTGCATGTGGTATGGAGAATTGAAGCATGCGATTGCAAATCGAGTTGCTGTAAGTATAGTTACTATATTTTGTAAAGGTTCTTGTTTGTCTGTTTTTAGACTTTGCAGATTGAAACTGCAATTATCTGAAATATGTGACTACTTTTGTGTTATCATCAGTTGTACAATTTTGTGCAATAATAGTAATATGCAACATCATAGATAAATGTTATTGAGGGGCCTGAGGAGAACTGTTTTGTCTATTCACAGGTTTTTCTAGACTGATCCTAAGATATCTGTCTTTACCATCATAGACGATGTCTCTGTTTGCTATTCTACACAATGCAAGAGAGCTTTTGATGGTGCAGAGTGCTTAGTTGACTCCAGAAATTTAACAGGTATTTCTTACCCTTTTAATTGTACTTTTGGACTCCAGCAACTGTTTGACACTAAAAAATCAGAAGTTAAGATGTTTAGTGCTTTTCATCAGATGTTTAGCATATTACTCCCTGATTTGCTCTTCTGGATGCTTTTTCTCTGAAGCCTTTTGGTGTTGAAACAAAATGCTGTAGCACTATACATTACCATAAGTTGGTCATAACTGCCGTTAAATGAAGCACTATGATGATGAGCAATGAGCATCACGGTAAGTTGGCAGAATTTCCACTTTGATTTTGCATTTTTTATTGGTGCAACGTAACTTGTGCAAACCTTAGAAGGAATGGAATAAACTGAAACTAACCATTCAGCAAATTTACAGACAGACCCAATCACGCACTGTTGCTTATGCAGCAAAGCAATACCCTTGTAATTTTTGATGCATCATTTAGACTGGGTGGCTGGCTAGTAACCACCTTTGTGTAATCTCCCTCTTACAAGATTTTGCCTTGGTTTGCTGCAAGCGTCTCTAAAGATATATTACCATTTAACAAATAGCGACTCTTTCTGTTTTTTTGTTTTGTTGTTTGCCTTGGATTGCTTATCATGACATTTGATTTTGAGCACTTTTAGCAACTGTGTTGATGTTCCTGTCTCTTGTTCTAGACAGTTTGCGGTTCCTCTTCTGTTGTGCTTGCGTCCACCAGTGTAAGATTTACCTCATGATCTTCAAGTGTAGCATTATATACAAATGATTGTAACAACATTTAGTCCTATCGTTTTGTTTGTAAATGTATGCCGTGTTTTTTTGTACGTGCGACCTAAATTTGCACTTGCAGGAGGGCAAAATAAGTTTTTGGCTTGCTGCAACAGCAGACCCAGCTGTACTGTGACAATACACTGTTTAAGTGAGAATCAATAATGATCTGTTCTGGAAAGTGGTCAAGTTGTTCCAGCAGTGCTTTGATAACTTCTCATCCATTTCATTTTTTGTATAGTTTCTGTATGTTATTATTTGCTCCACATAGGTGGAAATTCCAAAAAAAGTATTTGAATTATTATTTTGTGACAAGTACTTCGTATTGTAAGGAAAAAATAAAGCTATTCATATGCACTGAAGTGTTAACTTCCTGTGCAGGAGGCATCGTACCGATCATCCTGTTAGTCCAGTTGCAGCCTTTTTATCGGCAAAGGGAGCTGCTTTTATATTTCCAGCATAAGTTTTTTTCAGCTGACTAGGTCTGCTTTCTTCACTTTGCAATTATTCAAACTTGCACGTATCTTTATTCAAGCAACTAGTCTCCACAAAGGTGGCACAAATTAGTCTACCTGCAAATTTTTTTCACATTTGCGGATAGATTCACTTGTGTCGCCTTTGTGGATACTAGTTACTTGCTAGTTTAAGGGTTATTTTTGCGATTTGAAAGACCATCGACCAAATTTGAAAGATGGCGTTACATTTGGAAGTTCAGAGACAAGCAGTCTCGTGTAACGCTACTTGTTTTTGTGAAACGTGGTTTTCCGTTTTCAACAATTGAAATCCTAATTTTTAAAAGTTCTTAGCGAATGTATTGGCCTTGCCATACGTTAGGTCTAATAGCACCAAGTAACGAGTTTCCTCTTGATCAGGGCTAAGTACACGACGATTTTTGTAATTTTACCCCGAGTCAGAATCCCAATATTTTGTGTCGCATTTGCAAAAAATTCGCTGACTCCGGCAGTGCAGTTCAAATACTCAATTTTAACCAGCTATGCAGTAGTGTTGAATGGATTGAAGAATTGTGCTATCCTAATCCAGTCCAATATTTTCATTGTGTAATCCAGTCCGATCCTAATCCGGTAGTATTGCTCAAATGTTTGATCCAATCCGGCTTGTATCCGAAAAAACCTGTGATCGCACATTTGACTGCAGTGATCAGCACAGTTTGGATATCTGTATCCGATCCGGTAGAGTTTTTTTCAAAATCCAGTCTGCTCCGGATCCAGTTCTGAATTGCAGAATCCGGTTGGATCGCGATCCGGAAACCGGATCATGTTCAACACTGCTATGCAGTGACGTGTAGTTATTGGGTTACAATGCAATTGTTATGCTTTGCTTCTAGACAGCGGTAGGTCTAGGCAGGCCTTGCTCTGGGTCTCTTGCCCGATTAAGCGCCACTGTTGTGCGTCATGAATGTGAATAATGAATATGATGCAGACATCTGAATGTTCCGGACGGACCTAGGTTTTCTCTTGTGCACTAGATGTTTCCGCACCGTTATATATTCAGCGTATAGCTTGCTGTATTATTGTATTCTATCCGTATTTAATTGTTGATTGTGTACAAGCTGTAGTTGTGTAATTGCTCTCATAGAAGTGTTCATAGTCACCTTGTTCAATATTTGTAGCCTGTATACAATGCTCCTAGTAGATTCAAGCGTGATACAAAGAGTTTTCTCTCAGCGAGAGCGACAGAGCCAAAATTGTGCTTCAAACTGTGCTTTTATTAGTTGTAAGCATGTACAAACGAGAAAAACCCACAGCTTTTCAACATTTCACCCTTACCGACGACGAGAAGCATTACGTTTGCCGCTGCAGCACTAGTAAATGAGATGAAAAAAGCCTTATGACTCAATGTTAGCTGTAGATCAAAGCCAGTCCGAATGGCGGGATGGCACTAACGCTTTCCATTTCTTTGGGTAAAGACAATATTGGAAATACGATGATGGAAGAGGCACTGGAAAAGATCTTGCTGGAAAGTTTCTGCGCTTGAAAATGGATATATGCACAAGGGTTCGAGTAAACCATTTTCCATAAACGTCCGTTATAGTGGTCAAGGCGGTAGAAGTTTGCTGAAATCGTAAATCTATTCAGGCAGGACAATCAGGTCAGTGTCAAAAGAAACCTTCGGCGACCGGGCTTTTAAGATCAGGATTTATTGAAGACCAGGAAAACGACGCATTCGCTTCAGTGGCCTCATCGTCCACCAATTCCGATGATGCTGGTGCATACAGCTGTGAAAAAACATCTCGACAAGTTGAATCAGTGGAGTATCGCAATAACTGCCGAAATTAGAAATGCAGGTGGAAAAATCGGCCGTTCGTCAAAACTGTGTGTTTGCGAGGTCATACAACGCTATACCCTCCAATCCTTCGAGAGGTCGTAGCGATTGTCACATCTCTCCCACCAGCGCACGTTAGCGTACAGTGGCTCTTTTCCGCTTTACGCACAGTAAAGTCAGACTTGCGAACGCCGATGAGAAAAGATTTGATGGAAACAATTTTGTTGTTAGAAACAATGCCTGAACCAACAAACCTCTGCAGGTACTAGCTTATGACAAGGTTACAGGCAAGCTGCGGAGTGATGCTGCATTAATAACAGTAAAATTAAAAACTGAATCGAAACCGACATTAATCTGTTTTTGTACAAATCATCGCAAAATTATCATGTACTTTCACTTTCGTTTTATGCACATTTCAACTAGTTCTTTGTTTTCTGCGAGCAACATTCAAGTGTTTGTTTATCTAGAGTTGACTTAGTTCTTAAAACATTTGTGTACCTTCTGAGTCCCTAGGCGCAGAAAGACAATGTTGAATTGTTGTGAGATTTACAAGTTGGTTCCACTAACGGTTCTGCATGTCGTAAGTAATACAGCATGCAGGTTGTTCTCCTTTGCTGCATCTGTGCTAATTATTTCCACATAAAACGGTACTTGATTTTAAGAATCTTTGATACAAGCATTTAAACCGCAATGCTTGACAATAATAGCTAAATTAATTGCAGTTCAACAAACGTGCATATTTACAGTTTGTTTAAACCGCAAGTATTACTGTTATGTAAGGCAGTGGTGACATACTAAAGTTTCTGCTGCATTGCTATACTGTGTTGTGTATGTTATTTCAAACTGTTCATGTTTTTATTGTAACTAAAAACTGCAGATTTTTAATCCACACCTACATTTACGTATTCATCAACGTACTTCTGGCAGGAGTTTATAAATGCAGGTTTGCAACTTCTAAGTTTGTAAAGATATTATCGGTTTCACTAAGCTTTGCTGAAAAATTTCCGACTCCGAAACCCTGCTCTTGATGATGTCAATATGCACATTGCCACCTGATTTTTTGAATTGCATTTCATTTAGTTAAGAACAAATCATCCTTTTTATTCATACAGTTTAACGAAAGTATTTTTCGATTTGAAAATATTCCAAAGTAGTCCTACATACCTGGGTGTATCACTCTTGACAAAAGTCCCACTTCAAAGCTCACATCCTGAAATTGAAAAACAAAGTTTCATCTCGATTTGCCCTGATGGAGCGCCTCGCATATCTGAGTTGGGGATGCTTATTTAACGTGCTCAGAAGCTCGACAACTGCTTTGTTATACGCTCCTGCAGAATATTGCTCCCAAGCTTGGTGTCAAAGTTCCCACGCGCAAATTGGACTCACAGCAGAATGAAGCCATGTGGACAATCTCAGGTTGCATAAGATGTACTCCTATAGACTTCCTTTCTGATATCCTGATTCCCTCTATTCGAAGAAACATGGCGTGTCTACGGCTACCATCTCAAAGTACAAAGTCCCAATCATCCGCTATATAAAGGCCTGCACGTACGGCGCGCTCCCGACAGACTCCACTCGAGACGCCCCTTAAGATCTTTCATGGAGAACCTCACAAAACACGACTTCTGTCCCCCTCCAGTTCCAGCCTCTTTGAAGCCATATCTCTCTAGTTTTACAACTTCTCCACCAGAATGCAACGCGCCGCGCAAAGACGCAAAGTGCGTCCACTTAACCGACTGCGCACTGGACATGACCTGTCGCGAACGTCTACAGAATGGGATTTGCCAATGACAAAAACTGTGTGCGCGGAGACATTCAATCCGCCAGCCATATCCTCAATCACTGTACCGTGCTGGCCGTGCAGTATCACCAACACCACCAATGAAGATCTGAATTAATACCTCTGCAATTCTTCATTTCAGACCTAACCGCACATGACTTGTCAGCTGTGTAAACGAAAGAAGAATCTGAAAAAAATAAAGTTGACTTGAAATTTCCTCAAGCCTTACGTTTTTATTGTTGTACAAACATAACATTTAAATTTTTTGTGGACGTTGAATGTCTTCAATGTTTCTTTGTGTAATTTAGTAGCTGGAACTGCTATATGTATTCCTTTATGGGCATTCTTTGATATTTACTACTTACTAGCACAGTATTGTATAGTTGCAAACCGTCTGGATTTTAGTGTACAGAAAGATTTCTTACACTTGCAACTGTGTTCGTTCTGCTTTTGAACGGTTATGACAACATAGCACAAACTTGTTGATTCTCAAATGCTTACCACTGAAATTGTAACCACAACGATACGTAACACAGTAAATAACGACATCCCTTTTTTGTTTGCGCGCAGACTTCGCTGCTATTCCGGCAGCCATTTATGTATGTAATGGCTTGGACATCTGGCAAGTAAATTTTGGAGACGTGTGCTCTTGCCAAAGAATATTTGTAAACAATGAAAAAGGTTTGTTTTTGATAGTAATTACGATTATATTATGTTACAAGTTACTTGTAACTTGTGAAGTTGAGTTTTGCGTGCAATAGTTAATTTTTGTTAATGATATTAACCTCAAGGTGTTCAGATGTTCGGACTATGAATGAAATTCAGAAAATCAATAGAAATTATTTGGAGTAACAGATGGACATGTTTTTGGACTAAGTAAAACACTTTTATTTTTACTACAGTGTGGAGTATGACTGCAGATCAAGATGGTTTGCACTGGTTGTCTCGTAGCAAGGCTACAATGGAAACTCTTCAACATCCATTCGTCAATACATCTTCTGTTCCATTATCCAATGCTACTCATCAAGGTTTACTTTTGTGTTACTTTTTGATTTCTTATTTGCCCAAGCAGATCGCTCCACACTCATTGCAGAACTTCGCCCTACATTGGTCAAAATTGCGGTAATTCTCTGGTGAATTGATACAAATTTGTTGAGCCCTATGCAGTTTAGAAACAGTAAGTAGATCGTCGTGACGAGATCCTGACACGCATGGTTTCATTTATTCAGATGCCCTGCTATGCAGTGTTCTGCCGGAAAGGAGATATCCTCCACAAATTTTATCAGTCAATGAAAGTTCTGTTGCGTTGAATTTTTCGATCCGTCAATCATGGAGAAAAAACGGATGTTCATCTAACACAACTGCCAGCATGCCAAAGTCTATTTACGCGGTTTTATATTGGTCATACAATGAATCAGTGTGCATTGGCAGCGAGACATGCATTGTTCAAGTAAGTTTGTGTGCAGCATTGTTTTTGTTAGTTTGATGAAATATATCCCCACTATATATCATAGTTATTTCAGCTGTGACTAACAGTCTCAGATCGTAGAGACCCGATCCTTCTTCGAAATCCACGTGTGCACGCTGACGTAATCAACTAATCCAGCTGTGTCCAACCCGCGGGCCACATGCGGTCAACTCGAAGGTTTTATGCGACCCAGTTTAGGTTTTCGCTGCGGTAAAAGTATCCTAAATACTCACAACCTGTCCTTATTTTGATAATCTTGAATTTGACGTTTTTGATGCAGGTGGTCCTCAGTGCTACTTTATTACGTCTGTTGTCATTGCAGTTAGGAATTCGAACGTTAGCGTGAGCTAAATTTAGTTTGCTAAGATCAAAGTAAGGTTTCATTCAATATGCGGCCCTCGTTAATATATCATTCAATGTGTGGGCCTGGTTATGATAGTGATGTAATATTTGCTCAGTAAGCAATTTGGGTTGGACATAAGCTGAACTAGTCGAACAATTGTATTCATATCTGATTAGCCGTATCTAACGCATGTTTTATATAAAGAAGACTTGCGTTTTCAATAAAACTATCAAATAATGTTGTAGTTCAAAGTCTATTTTCAATTATCCCATGTGATGTGTTCAACAACACGCGAAATGATTACTGCTGCTAGACATCAAAACAGAGCACGAGAATCGATTTTATGAAACCATTTAAGGTTTTACAGTTTTTTCTCCCGCGACGTTATTTCAGTATCTTTTGGCGCACTTAACGGCGATGTGCGTAACAGCAGATCCACGATCAGGTTTCACGTTATTTTTAAATGCCCTTGATGTCCACAGAAGTATGAATTTATCGCTAACCGTCGAACTGCATTGCTGCTTTGCAGGTAGTGAATATCTCCGGTTCGGACGATTACCACGAAGCGAAAATCTTGAAGTTGCAGCCCGGTTCTACATATTCATTTCAGCTCATCGTTAAACAGCAATATTTGTCTGCTGCTTTCTATGCCTTATCGCCTCACACGCTTCTCAATACTAGTTGTGGAGGTACGCGTTCTGACAAGGCTTAATTTCGGGATGTTGCGACATATTCAATACTATTTGTGCATAGAAGCGGCCTGTGCCCATATAAAGTTTTCATTGTACTAACAAGTCAGTACTGAAACCTTTGCCGGTGTGTTGCAAAAATAAGGGTGAGATCTACACCGGAGTTTCGATGATACAGTCGTTGTATATGACCGTAGTGCATTACAGACAAGTATCCGCATGTGGAGGTTTGCAAAGAGGCACGGTCTAATTTTGTTTTCAATCTTATTCAATTCCTGCGAGAGGCCTTTTCCTGCTATCGCAGCAGGCATGTGTCACGCAACGAAAATTTAGTGAACTGGCAGATTTGAGATAATCTGGGAAAAGTTGTTTTGTAAAGTTGTCCTGGGAGATTTTTTTCAACGCACTAAGACGCAGCAAATATTCAAACAACTGGTTGCAGGTTGATTTTAAAAACGTGAATTTCTTGCGTGGTCGTTACGTTGCAACTGCGTTGTGGGCTTGACGAGCAACGGGTCAAGCAACACGACCTGATGCTCCGAGACACACAACTTGATGCACCGGCTTTCCGTCGATTGTATTTTCATCCGAATGTTTGGCATTTTTAGCGTGACATCTGCCTATAGTCAGTTAACGCAGACCGCGAAAACTCTTCGTAGCGGAACAGTAAACGTATCGTTTCGTTGAGCGAAAGCGGAACTTGAAAAAACAAGCCCGAAAGTCGCCACTGACAAAATCATTGATTTTTTCGTGCTCAATACCGACCAGTCCTAGTAAAATTAATCATTTATCTGTTGCTTGTTCAGTATCATCCCCCGTTTCAAGATTGACGTGCAGTCCGCAAACTCCGCATAGTCTGCTGTTGACATGGGAAGCTCCGCTTGTTATGAACACCCGGCAGCTGAGATACGAGGTTGTGTTCGGTGAAACGCCACATCACGTTTCTTCATCGCAGTTCTTACATTCCCCAACAACTGAGGAAAATCTCTATCAGGTATCAATTTACCAGTGCAGTTATGTTTAAAGTGTGCTGGCAAGAACTTGGAAACACTTTATGTCATGTGTGTTAATGAATGCGCCTTAGTGGGTAATCTCTTGATTTGGTGTTCATTGCATGTATGCACATTATGCCACTAAAACACGTGTGCCATCTGTTATACTCACTCTCATATGTTAGTGAATATCAAGTTCTTCTACCTGCAAGATTTCCCTACGTCTTGAACGAGATTTAGCCTTATTCCAATTGCAGTAATAGATTGGGGTGTGCGGTGAAATGCTTTATGTTTATTTATGAGAGATTAGATTTTAGGTTTGTGTACATGTCCATTGTCCATCAGACTAATGAATCTTTTTCTTTACCCAAACGAAACTGAAATCCTAATGCAGGAAGATAAAGGGCGAAAGTCCGTTTGTATGCAAGTTTGATTTTTTGGCATAAACAGGGTGTCTGTGAAAACGTAGTATAGCCCCCATTCGCTTGTTCTTGTGTAAGCGAACCCGCTTCCACAGCTTTGGCTTCTCGAATTTTAAACTTTTGTGGAAAAAAATTTGCCGGCTGATTGCGTTTATTTTAGTGCGTGTTTTGCGCCTGAGGTCTGTCTGAAGCAAGCCTTTGTCAACGATTGCTTAGCTGGATTACTAACGCCACTTATGAATTGCGAAAGCTATACCGGTAATAAAGTTTTGCGCACTTGATTAGTCTGCTATTTACAAGAAGTTACGTACTTACCTTCTGTCGTTCGCCCAGCGTAATTGCTTAAATCCTAGACAATGAATTTAGGCGAGAAGTCGATAAGCAGCATCTGCGTGATACTGGAAAACACAAAGACACTAGTGTTAGCGTGTTGGGTATTTCATAGTAGGTCGTTGTATTTCCAAAGAAAATAGGCTCTCATGTTTGTTTTTTCGAAGAGAACGTAGTTAACTCTCTCTGAATAGCAAAGAAGTAACCCATTACACAACATATCCACTGTTTTTGTGCAAAAAGCTGCCAGGTAACCAATTCTTCTAAAGCACTCCAGTTAATTGCTCCAGCCAATGGCACCAACAGCTGTGTTGTACATGCGATGACGCAGCTGTTCGTTTTGGGAGGCAGCCCTCAATTTTCTCCTTACCTAAAATCTCACGCTGAAAGACTCAAAACTGATGCCGAAGAAATCTCCTCAGTTAACAGTGCTGTCGTTCGAGCTTTGCGTTGTGTTATGAATGAAAGCCATCGAAGCTATCCATAGGCCATCATTTGTTTTCTATTGTGCATATCTTATTAACTTACGCGTTGTTTCACGCAAAATGCGTTGCTGGTGAAAGTGGCGCCAATAGCGTTGTTGCTATTTTATCTGCGTGTCGCTTAGTGTCGTTAACTGACTTACAAAAATTTCTATTGGCTGCTTTATTGTGAAAAATTGTTTGATAATGTCTTAAATGTTTTCTGCTTCTTTTTTTCTTGTGGTCGTTGATTGTGGCTAAAAATAAAATGTTTCTGTCAGCAAATAGGAATTTAAGTCACGTAAAATTCATGTGTATTGTTATTTTGAGACATCGGTATAATATGGTATGAACTCATAACGAAAACACAGCGAGCATGCGTGTTTTATTTGTTGGTGGGATTTTGATTATTGCACTGTGTCAGGCTATATTGAATCTGGCTCCATACCAGCACCTTGGGTTGTTGTGCCGCCTTGAATGTTTAGTTGCAGTTAGAGCGTCGGATGTGATTCCTTTACGGCATGAACATTGTCTAAACAAGAACGCGGCCGGGGAAGCAAGCATTCATGTCGTAGCTATCTGTACTTGCGTAACTTTCACAGTTTCGAGGCTGGCGGTTGATTAAAAAAGTATCTTTTTATTTTTTTGTTACGTATTGATACGTTTATCAGTTTTCTTCAACTCGGTTTAGCAGTTCTCGAGTTCGAAACCTTGGTATTTTTTACAGATCCGGTCTTACGCCGTTGACTGCCATGAAGCTCGAAACCAATACAGCGTCGCAGAAATACGTTGCAGTCCGTTTACTGCCATGCAGTTGAGCACATTAAATGTTACAAGTCATACAATCACCGTTGCATGGAAGCCTCTTCCGGCGAACCAAGTCGTGGAGGTTGAAGTTCAGTGGTCGCTGGTATGTACTTTAAGAATGCANATCAAGTCTTGGAACTTCTCAGTTTATGCGGGCATTCTTGCGATTAGATGGCGGCTTGATGGGATACTTTGCGTACAGGGCTTGGGTTGCGGAATCCCAGAATGGCAGCTTGTCTATGGGACACTCTTTTCTGTCACATTCCATCCCGTGGCAACTTTTAACTGTCTCATCACATGGGATTCCCACGAAACTAGCTATGCGAAGTACGCTGAACCATGAGCATGTCTTATGTCTAGTCTCTACAGAGCTAAGGCTATGTATGTAAAACACTCCAAAACTTCCAATTAGAGGAACCAGTGAAAATTGGATGATCCTTTTTTGGTTGCCACCTAAATGAAATAGGACCCAACAACCCTGTTTTCGGCGACCTCGCATCAGTACGCCATGGCACTGAACCTTTACGTGTAATATCACTGTCCTATGAGCATACGATAGTGGTATTTTACATAAAATTCCTGCTATATGACGTGAAATGGGACATGGGATGAAATATGGAACAAGTCCACTGTCCCATTAGTCAAAACCCATGGATAAGCCTGCTTAATGATATTCGGTCGACGTTTGACGGAGCAGAACAGCCTTAGGAAAGTATACGATTGCATATACTTTCTCCAATTGGAAGTTTTGGAGTGTTTTATATAGCCATAGGATGGAATGGGATAAAACTCTTTGGTGTAGGTTTGTTTTTCGTGTAGGTAGGTTTGTGCTTATGCCCCAGATTTTCGGAAAGGGAATTTCTGACCGCATACAATCATTTTTATCCACAAAGTCTCTGCTTTGATGGTCAGCCATTTGTAAATTTTCCAGTTCAACTGCTTTTTTTTGAAGGCAGTTGGAAAAAGTTCATGGTCAGCAGGTAACAGTGTGCACTCATCGCGTGAAGGGGAAAACCTAACCTTTACAGTTGAGGCCACAACAGCAATTGAATCATTTGTCGTCGTCTGCACTCCGTTGTGATTTTAAGGAACGACCAACCTTATTGTTTAATCCCGAGTTTCTTGGCATAGCGGAACGTATATTTTGTCTTCTGTGTTGTTGGCATAAATGTGCAGCATAAACAAACAGCCGTTAAACAGGATCATGTTGTACGAAATCAAAGTCAGCGATGTGTGGAAGTTCATGAAAAAGGTTTCACATGTTTTGAAAACACGAAACCTGCAGAATACCCGGACAAAATGAAGTGCAGATGAACTTCACAATATTATTTATGAACTGTTCCAAATATTTGCCACTTAGCAATATGCATGTAGCCAGTAAGCCAAGTGTAGAGTTAAATTTGCTCTCAGGCTTCTTGAAACTAAATCGCTATTAGGTGTGCCGATGTCTGCCATGCTGTTACTGTCATATACAGTTAAAACATTTTAGAGGCGCAGTAGTCTGTAGCATATGTGTGTTGGAAGTGTGATAGAATTCCATAACGTAAGTTTGCTTCACAAGCTTTTGCGCAAAGATGATTTCAGACCATATCGCTTCCGCGCAGGTGACCGCGTCGTTTGAAGAATGGACGCGAAGCGTGCCCTTGGACGATGATGCTGGGCAGGATACAATAACCGATTTAATTTCAGGAACTGGCTACATGATAAGAGCCAACGTAACGTAAGTACTGTCGCATTTTTCGTCAGGTTCTGAAGTGAGAACGAAACACCTTGGCTAAAGTGGAATTGATGAAATGTAAATCAATGTGCTGTAACGATCGCATCGTGTCGCTTTTATTGTGTACGTACTTCACAAAATCGCCAAGTTTTTGTTGTTCGGTTGTGCACCTCGTTGCTGTCTCTTCAGAGTTTGCTTTGCAAAGGATGCATGTCAACCACAAAAATTATTGAACGACCCTTTGATAATTTAAGTGCAACTCCCGAGCAAATGTTCGTAGCGTGGACGAGACTTTCCAGCAAATCTTATCAGCAACTTCACGGACTCTTAGGTACGCGAGCTGCTTGTCGGTGCTGACCAATACTATCAGCGCTCAAACATTCCCTGGCGCACCAGACGCTCCTACGAATGTCCGAGTTAAGGGAGAAACTCCGTCTGGCGTTCTGTGGTGGGACGCGCCAACGTTGAGAAGTGGAGATCGCATTTCTATAAAAGAATACGTTGTTGAAGCAAGGTTAGTATAAAATTTTGCTCAAAATTAAAAATTTTTGCCCATCTGCGAAGGGTGCATTGAGTAATTCCCATACTATTTCCAGCAATAAAATCTTATTATTTTCGACTGCTGACTGTGTGTATCAGTATGAACTTTGCTTGAAAGATTTTGAGCAATTTTACACAATAGACCAACAACTTCATCTGGAGACGGCTTAGAAATATGATGCAGGATAGAAATTTATTTTGTTTCGCAAAACTGCAGTTTGAACCAATATCGGTAATTTTTGTTACAAAACCAACACTACTTTTATGCCAATTCCTGCTGCGCTTTCCTGAAGCAACTTGCAGCAGAGCTTCAACTGTTCTTGGTGGGAGATCCATGACGATCTGTTAGAATTCAAAGTTGTCCAGGGAAACCCGTCCAATTGACAATTCAAATTAGGTCTTTGCAAGTTACATGGAACTACAACTCTGTAAACCCAGAGTAGCTCATGGCTGGCGAAGATCGTTGAACTTCAGCAAACGTAGCGACTCAAGCAATTGAAGGAAATGAAATAATGCCGACGTGTCTGTAATCAACTATTAGCATCTCTGCGTTGATAACTCTTCTTTTGTTAGTTTTTTACCCCTTTCGTTTTTATGCAACCATCTGATTTGCGTCATAGCGCATTGTATTGTAACATCCTTAATGCTTAACCAATCTCAGCAAGCTCTCTTGACAGGAATGCTTTTACGCATTGAACCTGGAGAGTTGATTTGTCCTACGGTACTTTCCTTCGAATGAGATACTGTGTGTTTCTTAAGTTGTTACGTTGCAGGAACCGTTCGTCTCCCTCAAACTATCGGCTCTTGTTTGGTGAATGGAAAAAGACGTACACGGTGAGCGCGAGAGCCAGACGCCAGTGGAGGATAAAGGACCTCATGCAGTACAAGTGGTATGAGTTCAGGGTAAGTACACAGGATTTGGAGTTATTTTTTATACACTGATGTTGTATCATTTGCAGTTTAGTGAGAATATCTCGGTTTGAGACCAATTTATTTTCTCGTTTTGAGTTTTGTTCGTTCATGGAAGAACCTGCCACTCAACGGCGTGTTTTACACGCGCAAACATTTAGTGGAATGAGATTTTAGGTGCTTGGTCAATGTTTTGTGCGTTCGTCAGCTAGTTCTTTTCCATGTTAAGGTTTTGCGTGTTATGTGACTAACAGCCCATGAAAGCAGTAAAAGCGTGGTTTCGAAAGATGTTGGATTTCCGCGTCGCGCGTGACTTTTGTCCAGTTTGCGTTTTTTTTTTATAGGTGTACGCAGTTAACGAAAGGGACGTCCGGGGTGACACTAGCTCAGCCACTGCCANCCCTTATCAATTCACGCTTCCTGAAGATAGTAAGTCGTCAACAATGGCGTGTCATTGTAATGGATTGCAGCTTTTCAATTTATGCCGACGGTAGAATGTCGTCGTACGAAAATCGCGCATTTTGAGAAATCAGGAAATGTCTTCACGTGTGTCTTCTACTGGTGAAGGGACTTCAGTTGGTTCTTCTTCGCGGCCGCAACTTCTAAGATGCTGGAACATTTAAATGTAAAGTCCATCCCTTGCGGTGAATTTTGAATTCAAAACGACTTATCTATGTATACGATGAACGGAATCTGCATGCATTTTACAACTGACTGAGTTAAAAACATGTAATGGGTTAACCCGCGTCATCATTCCAGTTTACCACGCTTCTGTCGCAACCGCATGCTCTTGTGGAGAGGGTTCGGTCGCGTGCTGAACCCTCTGTGTGCTGCAAGAAGATTGCGCTATTTCTGCTGTCATCAATGCCGCGACAATCCTAGAGAGTATAAGCTATTTTGAATTCTATCCAAGAGCTCTGACGTAGGGCAACTTTTCCAGTGAGGTTATGCTGAAACAAACGAAGCCTTACAGCAGCGTGCTAGGTTTTGTGTCGGCCTGAGATTCGTTTACTTTCCGCACCGTTTTCACTGTTGCGCTTGTAGGTGGGTTTTTATTATTGTTGCTTAGCTTGCCAACTGCGATGGTGTAAATTTACTGCCTTTATGCGTATTTGACACAAACTACATCGCCGGTACACGGGTAATCGTAAATTTGTTCTCGCTGTTTCCAGATAGTCGTTTCAAGTGGATCGTGATCGGCTCTTCTGTTGGAACAGCAGCGGTCATTCTTGTTGTTGTTCTCGCGGTTGTTTGTAAGTATTTTTTGTCAGTTTATTTTGTATCGATGGTTTTGAGCTTGAGCTGTCATGGGGGTAAGGTATCCGAATCAAAACTCCTTCGAACGGAATCGACTGAATTTAATGCTGCGCTACTAGTTGTAAAAGACTGCCGCTAAGGAATGCTCGAGGTGTTCAGTATAACGCTTGTGCTTCAAATGGCAATTCCCATTGTCAAAAACAATTACACTTATCACAGAATTTTTATACGCTTTTAGGTGCAGTATTATTGTTAGCTGATAAAAAGCGTATGTTGTAGCTGGTGGTCGGCCGAGGAATCGGTTACCGTGTTGCTTTAGCTTCGGGGTGACTGTGATTGTTTCCTAATCTCCAAAACGGAATTGACTATAGTTGTCTNATACAAGCCATTTCCTTTATTTGGATTTTCTATCATAAACCTGGTAATTTGTAAGCAGTGTAATCTAGCTTATAAAATGAAGCACCGTGCACTATGCAGGTTATTGACAAATTCGATGAACATCGGAATGACGAAATACCTCCACGTTCATGAAATAAGCAAACCTGGGCTGTCAGCACCAAGTCCAATGGCTATTGGCTATAGTTGACAACTCCTAGGTGGCGAAATGCCATCACAATTTAAGATATGAAAAGCACTGTCTCTTGTCTCACTGTTGTGCATGTCATTATAGAAAGAGATAAGTTAACCCGGACAAAATAATTTACATGGAGCTAAATATGCACCTGGAACACAACGCAACAGTAGTGAAACTATCTTAGATTACTGAAACTTAGATTTCCTAACATACGTCTGCAAAAAACAGAGTTTCTGGTCAAATAGCTGCTGAGCTCACAGCAGCGTTTTAATACCAAAGTCTGAACAATTTAAACTGGNTGTAATTTACTCCGATTCCAGGCAGAATGTCAGTTTTGTTCTGTCCCAGGCAAGGCAAAAAATAAAATCACGACTAGAGTCACTAATCACCAGTTGTAGTTGCCCAGTGCTGGAGAGCCGCCAACCTTCTGAAGTATTTTTTCATCGATTGTGCCGCAGATAAGTTACATCACCCTGTCGACTCGTTTTGAAATCGTAATAACGAACCTTCCAATTCAAGCAACTTGCTTTGTTGGTTTGTGACAAACTCGTTTGTGTATTTTTTTTCAAAGTAGGGAAAAATGTCCCTCAGAACCCCAGGAATCCTCTGAGTGCAAACGAAAGCTGATCTCGATATGACTTGTAGACCACAGCATGGTCTGGCTGCATAGGCGCCTTTTGCAAACCGCTTCCCTTACACCCGGTTCACATTAATTTTGCTCAGGCGAGAACGTAAGTTTGTGTATGCTCTGCGAAACGATAGCGTTTGCCTTTAACTTCACAGAGGACGTTGCGGGTTCTTCCTGCAGGAGCAAAACCTTTTGCTAATGTTTCAAGACACAGCAACTTTTCATCAAAAAAAAGTTTGTGCGCATTCGCTGGTTCGACTCAGTTGTCACTGTTTCATCAGGTTACAAATGCAGTGCAAGCAGACGCCGAAGGCGCTTGAAAAAGAAACTGCCCGGGAAGATCGCCGCAATCAAAATTGATTACGGGACGGACATGGAGTTGGCGCAGATCCGTCACATGACCACCCTGGCGCTGGCCGCTGCCCATCACGACGGACGAATCAATTTGCCGGATAATTACATGGAAAAACTTCCTCTGTTTCCCAGAGATAAGCTGACGTTAGATGAAATGCTCGGAAGTGGCGCTTTCGGCGAGGTGAATTGCCTGAACCACATGAGCTGTCTTGGGGGTCAAATCCAGCTCTGTGAATGCTGCACTGGCGCAGCGAATCGATGTGACATTCCTTGTCTCATTGCAGGTGTACAGAGGCGTCGCAATCGATGTGAAAGGAGGAGATGCTGGTGTAGAATATTCTGTCGCTGTCAAAACATTGAAGGACGGTGCGAGCGACAGCGAAAAGTGCGAATTTTTGATGGAAGCATATTTCATGAGGTTCGGAAACTATTTGAAAAACGTGTTATTCCAGCGCTTGTAATTAACAAGCTGGATGTGCAATGAAGCAAGTGCATACTTATAAAATATTTGGCAATGTTGCCATAGTAGGATTATTGCCCTCACTGTCACCGAGTCAAACAGGTTATGAATAGTCCTGTTTTCATCACATTTTCGAAACCTGTAGTTGGAAGATTACCAAACTTGGCATCAGCACGTAATTGATTTCTGGGCAAAATCTTTGCCCCTGTCTCTTATAACCGGCTCTCACCGCGAGTCAAGCTACGGATTAAAAATCACAAACCATTTCAATTGATACGAATGATAAAAAAAATGTTCATAGAACTCAGCTCAAGTGTGTAACGGCATGCACAGATATTTCAGAACAATGTTGCTCTTCCTTTTTTGCGCCACTCTCCACTTTGATTTTCAAAAAATCGTGTTGCCACCACACCATGGCTCACTACATGACCACAGTGCATACGATAAAAGTGATCCCGTATTGATTCCGTGAATCTTAATCTGCACTTTCCCAGCAACATATTGCAACGCCCCAAGTTGAGGAACCACGCAGTTTTAGAATGCTTGATATTTCAGCCTGTTTTATGTTGCGCAGCCTTTTCGACCACCCCAACATTATATCACTGCTAGGCGTGTGCCTCGACAACGAACCGCAGTTTCTTATCCTCGAACTGATGGAAGGCGGTGACTTGCTCAAGTACTTGCGCCAGGCCCGAGCAACTCAGGTAAGCATTGCTGAGATACAGAGTTAACTCAGAATGAACAGCGTCGAATACGCGGGTTGGAGAGTATATTTACAATGCGATGTCTGTTAGCTAGGATTGATATAAGTGACGTAGCCGATCGTCATCTCGTAGACCGATATTCGATTCAGACTTCGAGACCGAAACTGAGACTTCGTCAAAAAAGCTGAAACTTGAATGTTCGAGACCAAGACTCGCAATCTCAAAGTTTTGTCGGCTTCGCCAAGAGTTTTGTGCATTTTATCAAAACAACTTGTCAGCTTCAATTATGTCGAATTTCATCCATTTTTGCCAACTTTTTTGGTTTTTCTTCCACAAAGATATGACTAACAGCGAAGAGGTTGAACTTCTGGAGTGTCTGCGAAGCCATGTCGTTAGTGAATTCATAGTTTTGATACGAAGAGTCCGAGACCTACATCTTTCGAGGCAGAGGCGAGACTTGAGACCTTTGAGACGTAAATTCGAGTGTTGAGAAGTCTCAAGACTCTGTCATTGATTGAAATATCAATGATAGCTGAATACCATCTAGTAAATCAAATAAAGTCTCACTTGTTTATGCAATAAAAGTGAAAACAAGCAAAAGACTGACCTGCAATCCGAATTTTGTGAGGCGAACTTGTTGCAGAACTTGGTAAAGTTTTGTTGAATCTATTCCTGTTTATTTTGCGCGAGACATTCGTGTGTATCTCAAAGTGATAAAGTATTGCGCCCGACGCAAGTTGATGTTTTTTCACTACCTTCTGTGGAAGCCGCCGTCATTAGTGGTTGCATATGTAGTATATAACATATGTAAAGGTTGATGATGTCGTAGATCACACGTACTATTCTTTTTTGTCTTTTTTGCCATCGTGCTCGACTTACTCTTGCTGTAAAAATGTTTGCCATTTTTGTGCTTGAACTGAAAAACCCGCCAACACATGCGTGCGGTTGCAGTGCCCTCATCTAAAACCTTCGTCTGTATCGGATTAGTTTTCCTATTCAATTTCTAACCATCACCTTTCCTATTGCTTCCTATCACAATATGTGGCCACCAAAGAGTCCTTTGCTTGAATGTCTGCACTCGTTGTTTGTTGGAATTAGAAGCTTATGTTAGTTTGACTTGCTCTACTTGAACTGTTGTTGCTGAAACGTTATTTGCTCTGTGTTCTTAGCATATCAATTTACCAAATGCGGCTGCGTTTTAATCGGTCTGTTTTTCCAATGTGCTTTAGTCTGTGATACCCGTGGCATGTAATACATCTATGTCTTTGTTCCAACAGGTGATGAAAGCCAAGCTGAAACTTGTGGACTTGATCGACATCTGTCTCGATTTGGCCGCTGGTTGTCAGTATTTGGAAAGCCAGCATTTTATCCACAGGTGGGCATCCTGGATTTCGTGGGTTATTTAATGCTGATTGTAGAAATATACTCTCAATCCAACAACCATACGGTTATTGCAATGTACATCAGCCAGTGCATCTTTGATGTTTCGATGATATAATTAAATTGACATGGTCTCTAAAACCAGGTGTCTTGTGTGTTCTGCTTGCATTCGTCATGTGATCGAGGTCTCGTGATAGAACGCGTGGTTCGCACTGTTGTCGGTATGTACTTTTGAGAATTCGCCGCTTATGAGTATGACAGTAACAAGAACGTTTTGTTCGTTGGCATTTCAGAGACTTGGCTGCAAGAAACTGTTTGGTGTCAACAAAAGATTACAGGTCGAAAGACAGAGTGGTGAAAATTGGTGACTTCGGTCTGGCTCGCGACATTTACCGGAACGACTATTACCACAAGGAAGGTGAAGGCTTGTTGCCAGTCCGGTGGATGGCGCCAGAGAACTTAACACTGAAGATTTACACCGTACAGAGCGACGTGTGGTGAGTGCAGCGAACCGGGCATTCTTTTGCGCTTACCGCACCTTGCTAGCCGAGGAAGGGTATTGAAACAGACCCAGTATATTTTGCTTCGTCCTTGGCAGGATATGCTTGGCCTTTACGTTCGATTTGCAAACTCCGTTTAAGGCTGTGAAACATGTTTGCGCGAAGAAATGATTTCAACCCACGTACACTAGCAATTTTTACTAATTCTTGACTTCGATTTTAAATAGGATCACTGGTAAAAGTCAGCGGAGTACTGTGACGTCGTATTTTTTCTTCAATGCGTATGTATGCAAACAACAACGGTAACGTCAAAGCAAATACTATGTTGGTTTTATTGAAGTTCGTCGATTTTGACGATTAACATCAGATGCTTGGAATGAGACGGTTCGTTTTGGTTTGTCACGTAATCCGTGTCCTATATTTTTGTTCTTGCCAATGGGGTGGATGAGCTTGTGGATTGTAATACAAATTTACGCCAAATCTATACTTGTTCAAGGGAAACTCCTATTCGATTATGCGGCACAAGTCCATATCTCTATAGCATTTTTCGATTCCGACTTCGTCAAAACTCACTTCGCCGCCAGAAACGTTTTAAGTGACACTGCCCGTTACGCTCCGATGGCGAATTGCGAGCGAGGTTCGCTGACAAGCGCTTGTTTTTTTCTGAACTCGAGTGGTGCAAATGCTTGGAAATCACGGCTTTCCAACGGTCTTCCGTAAACCAATGCCGGTCATTGCGCAACCGAAGGGACCATTTGCTTTTCGGCGGCTTTTAATGACTTGCTCGGCACTTGCGTGCGACGGTCGCGCGCGAACGAACATCAGCGGTCTCAGGTTTCGCTGCTTGCG
>JGI24021J15306_10001847_pt1 | contig 21698 bp, 13 predicted proteins | sample Ectturendosymbi1_FD_15306 | JGI IMG/M metagenome (IMG submission 15306) | reverse complement strand
CGATAGGTCGGCGGTTCAAAACCCAGGCGGGGCGGTGAGCTTTTCGTTGTTTTAAGCGGGCAGTGAAGAGCCGCGTATGTTTGTCAATTCAACCGCTACTTTACTCCAATTAAATGCACTGGAAACAAGAGCAGAAACTTTTTACAAATCTTAAAAATGAAACAGCAATTCAGCAAAACTGATGAAATCAACCAGGAGTACACCCCCACATCCCAGCACATCATCCACCGGATAGCTGCTTGCTGCAAACGCACAAGGCACTTAATTTACCCTGTTGATAAAAATAAAAAAAGTACTTTTTCACCACAACAAATATCAAAAGTCACGAAACGAATTATCTTCGTGCATCACTACTACATAACACGCATCAATGCTTGGTGTCACGTGACAATGCGCATTGTCTGCTGGCGCGTCATTCCTTCGCTGGCTGCAATTGCAGGTTTTGCAGTTTGCATTCAACTGCTGCAACCAATGCAGCACCGCGGCCGCTTCCGTCAGTGGAAAGCTGGAAATTGACATCGAGTTCGGGAATTAGTTGCTTGGTTTTCTCCTCCATCAGACGCTTGAACCTGGAGTGGGAGACAGTGAATGTGGAAGACGAAGAATAGTTCAACAAAAGTGCATTTAAAATTGAAAAATGAAGAAGATTTGACTTTTTTGCATCTCAGCACAATTCACATAACGCATCATAGGAGTAGCCAGGGGGGGACAGGGGGCCATGTACCCCCAAATGTCCAGCAAGTCTTGGCGTTTTATGCGTCCAGAGGCGGTGTCCCAAACAAAGTACTGTTGTTCGCTTTAAATTATTTCCCCCCCAATATATTTAGAGCTGGCTACGTTGCTGCAATGCATAGTCGCTGACAGGGACTGACATTAAAGCAAACCGTGAAATTGCTCAGCAACGTGTGAAAGCAAACTACCTTTCAATTCTGAACAACTGCGCAAACCAAAGTTGTACAGGAGATACGAAGAATCAACTCACGTTGGGTGCTTCCTGTACACGGACCCATCCACGCCGACAGTGATTCTTTTACATCCTCGATTCTTGCTTATCCGTTTCGCTACAGCGACTATTCCGACCGCGCACAGGTTGGCTGCTCGGAGGGAGACCGCTTCACAAACCTGCAAATGAAGGGGTTCGGAAATGACATTCGGCAGCAACCTGGAAGCAAGAACCATAGAAAGAAAACAGCAGTCATGCACTTGTTGAAGAACATCGAAAACAAAATAATTTATGTTGAAAGAACAATTTACTATATCTTTTATACTCAAAAGTTTTCAGTTGAACAGATTCGAAGAAGAAATCTAAGGTCTGGTGGCTACACACAGAGCACTTGAAATTCACTCAAAGACAGACGTCATTATTTTTGTTTTCGTTTCTTAAAAATAATTTTGATAGAAACCAACTGAACTTAACATGAGCCCTGGTCATTGAATATGTCGAAGGTGCTTTATCTTTCCTTTATTAGCAGCTTAGCTTCTCACCACCATGTTTAACGTCAAACGCCATCGATGAAAATCAAACCGATTCTTATGCAAAGTTTTCCACCAAGCCCTAAATAACTGGTTGTTTCTTAAAATTGAACAAACTGAGACGTTGGGTTACGGTTCAATGCGTCAGTGAGGAGGGCTAAAGCCATCTACGTTGCATTGGCTCGACTCAAACAAGCAAATACAAAACTGCCATTTGACGACAGGAAACCATCCGGAAACAGTGACTGCACAAAGCATGTGCGCAGCTAAGCCAGCGCTCTCTTCGCTCACAACATCCTTTGCAATTCAACATTACGGAGCCGTCGAAAACTGACTGTGACTGGTTCACCACAAATAGCAATGAAGAAGAGTTATATAATTAAACTGCAACAGCAACTGAACCACTTCCGGCATTTGAATCACTATGGCGGCATCGAAACGTATTTGCAATCACGTCATCAGTCATCCCACACCATCCCCATTGCGGCCAAAAGTCGAGCACTAGCAACATAGCTCGGGCTTGTTTGATGGAATGTTGAGGTTTCCCCTAATGTGAGAAACTCATTTAAATCTGAGTGTAGCCTGATTTTTGTTGCCAGAGGTGCGTTTACGAGCGTTTGAAGTAGCCATGGCAATATTTTTGGCTCTTTTGATTGAACCCATGTACGCTCGGAACACAAGTGCGAGATGTGACTTTTGGAAAACAAGCTACAGTACACTGATTTATGAGTTTATCTCCAAAAATTACATTAAATTATTGATTTAAACGTTAGTAACAAAAGCAAACGGGCAGCAGCTTAAAATATCTGCTTCAGTCTTGACGTTTCATGAAACATTCTTAAAACACCAAAATAAGCCACGTTTTGGAATGCAACGCATAAAGTCGAGGGAGGTTACCATCTTGACAACGCGGCAGTCCTCCCCCGACGCCTCCACTCCAAATCCAGCGAGATAGTCTCGCAGTATATCCGGGGATGACGATGGTCTGAAAAGACAACGTTGGTGAGGGGGCAGAAAAATAACAAGTCGAAATTTTGGTGAATCGGAATGAGTGAATGTTACACGTTAAAATATTCCATTTATTGGCAATGGGTTGTTACAGGCTGTTTACCGCAACTCGTTGAATCAGCAACAAACCCGCTCAGACGGAGTCTGAGCTTATTTACTTTCTTTTTATGAACGACGAGCAATGGCAGACAGTTTTCCTGAAAAGTGTAACAAACAATGTTTTCTCGAGAAGCTGTCGCTAAATTTTTTGCAAGCGTTTCTGATACTTCTTCACTATGATCTGAACCCAGCAGATCCCAACGAATAACATAGGCGACAAGCGGCTTGCCAACGGTCAAGAGGTCAAACAACACCAACCACTTGTTGACAACTTGTCGCGTAACCGACTGTCGATAAATGCACTTAAATACGAATTCATCGAAAAGCAATGATCATGATCTGAGCAGGAAAGTTGGCCGAGGACGGGAAACTTCGATGTTGCAGCTAATTTTTTCAAAATTCACTTGGAGCGTCGAAGAAAATACCACAGCAGGCAAAATATGTGATAAACCGCCAGGTTTTTGATGAATTGAAGTAAAAAAATAGCGTTTACTTGAATAAACAGCAAAATAGTCAGTTCATGAGAGCACATTGACAAAACACTGGGAATGGCTTCTCAAGTTATCAATCTTTTCACACTTTCACACTGATTCGATCTGGCTGGAGTGAAATCAGCCAAATAGTTTTAGTTAACGGTCACAAAAGCATGAAGTCTTGTACGCCAAACAACATTTGGCGGATGAAGGGTCAATACACGTTTTTATTTCGTTCAGTGTTTTGTTACGAGCGGAAACTTGTGCTTTTTCCTATTAAGGTTTACTGCGGTTTTACCTGCACCTGATTCTTACTCCGCGATCCAACAAAACAACAACCTTGCGGTGGGTAACAAATGGTACGTTACTATGATTATTGATATCGGAGAAGAACGTTCGTTAGATTTGCAAACTACGCTCCATGTATCGCATCTTTGCATGTGGCAGCGATTCACACCGGTTCACTCAGCGGTTAGCAACAAGTTTTAACTTTGTATGCAAATGTCGAAAACACGAGTCAGCCATTACGACCGATCGGCTAGCGGTTGCTTGGGAAGTTGGTACAACGAAGTGCAAACTGTTGCACCAGCCAGCGGGTGAAGCAGGTTTCATTGCAACATAAAACTACCTCAGTTCGGTGCTGGTGCGCGTGAAATGAAAGCGACGAAACAGAAACAGGGCTGAAACTGATTGACGAGCGTGCAGAATATCTAAACCATGAGGGCTTCAGTTAAGCGACGTCATAGCAGCAACAAGAATGCAAAGACGGGGCCGTCCTGAAGCTGCACACCACATGTTCAAGCCACGCTCCGTCAAAACGCGCGCTTTAAAGTGTTCTTTGGAAAAACCCAGTTGCTGTCGCGTTCGACATGCTTGACTGCCCACGTCCCGCTTCGCCGCGCACGCACGACCTTCCTAATGACGCGTTACGCTCCCAGCATGTCAACCACCGAAGTGTAATGACTTTGCATTTCAGCGCAACTTAGATGGAGCTCAACTGGACGAAGCCATCGTTCTACAAAATTGGGCTTCAGCAAATCACAGCTCTCCGGTCTCGGAGGCTGTTGCCCATTGTCGATTTATTCGTCATTAGTTCCGGCAGAAAATTGTTAAAGACCAACGGAGCAAACTTTGATCTGGGATCACATAAATCGCAATCCTAATATAGGTTTATGGTTCATTGTCGATATAATCGAAAAAGATATTTTCAGTTTGCGAACCAAAAGTTCAGTAGAAAAGCTGGTATTGCAAAAATATGTGGGTTGCTATTATTTTGATACACAGTATCGTTTTTGCGTGAAGCACGTTAAAATTTCAAGTCAATTTTACAAACCCTCCCCTTTTAACAGAATGACGCACCAATGTTAATGGAACTGGCTCAGATAAAAGCTAAACATGGGCAAAGTTTTCAAAAATGAAACAATTTTACTGGATCAAATGTTTACAAATGACAAATTGCAAACTGGTCGTAAATCCGGTGATAAGTTGGACAAGAACGTGCGATGAGCCTCGCAGCAAGGTGAGATCATTTACGTGCAGGAAGGAGTGGGAACCATCGTTGCGTTGACGCTACAGTAATAACTACTATACTTTTTTCTTAATCTTAATTTAGCTTGAAAAGATAACAAACAACGGATTGATTTCGTGTTCAAGGAATGTTTGGCATCGAAACAAAAAACAAAGAAAGCACAGAGAACAGACTGTAAAAGTTGCCCGATTTGCTCCAGTGAACACAACAAGGTTTCACTAACTTTAAAACTTGAGACACAAACGCAGTGGACAATCCAGCGTTGAACAACAAACTATCCTCGGAAACGTGAACGAAGAGTTGCCTTTCGTTGATGAGATGGACCAGAATCCGTCGCACCAGCTCTCCCATGTACATTCCACTTATCATCTTTTCGAAGCTGCAAAAAATCGAAATAAATGGTGTTGAGCGTAAAAACAGAATTTGAATGCGCGTCGCCACTGGCAACCGCTCAAACGGCAACAGATTGTGCGAATTTGGCGCTGCGCTGTTGCGAAGCCGGCATTTGTGACGCGACAATTGGGAGAAACGGTACACAATGAAAAAGTTTCGTTCCCTCCTTCACTGTCAATATCTTTCCTCTTATTGTAGTGCAGGAAATCAAACCTCTTGGATGACTGTACAACAATTTCACGATTTGTCGACAAAAACAAACAACCCAATCGAACTCAGTCAACACTTACACGTGCTGGCCTTGGTTTGGCGACTCTGCGTCGATTTCAAGGTCGAACGGCGTCTTCACGTCATCGAGCGCATTGCTGTTGTCCCCGAAGGCCCCCCACTCTGTGTTGATGCACATCTCGCTTTCAGGCTCGACATCCGGGCAACTGATGGTTCCAATGTATCTTTGCTGCTCCATATAACACATGTTCGTCCCCGTTCCTGGACAACAGGGATGGAGGCGCTCAGTGAGGCAGAGACAAGTGAAGTAAATGGTTAAAAGCCGTAGTAAAAGTCTGCAGAAGCATAACGTTCTCATTTCTTTACCCAGGCAGCATTTCTTAATCGGTTTGAAATTATTATAAGCTCTAGGTTTGCTGCATGCTTTCGAGGAATCGGCCGACTGGCTCTCTGCTTTCATGACTTAGCGCCTTGTTTAGGAACCCTTCGGCTGGAAATAACTGCTGTTTGTGGTGAACGGCGATCAAACCCGTCACGTAGCGCACGTCCTGCTCGTATATCCACAAGTGGGACTGCAATAGAATCATTCAGTTTCCGTGAAGAACCACACTGGAGTTGGAATTTCCAGCGCTTGCGTCGCCAGGCGTGGGGTTATGAAAGCGTGAAACAGTTTTAAGCAGTTAAGTATGTTTGAATTTTTGCTCAACGAGTGTTTTTGCGCTGCACACCAACTGTGGGGTATTTGCAAAAACAGGATCGCAATTTTTAGTTTTGTGTCTCTTGCGTACAAGTTCATCGAATTGCTTACAACCAGTATACACTTCACGATCCTGGCTTACCAACGATCAGTCCCATGCTTGTGCCCGGGTGGTCGAATGCGCACGACACCATGGTGCCCACTGTGTCATTGACGACTGTTGACATGATTTTGAGATCGAAATTCTGAACAGCAACGGAAGTTTTAGAAAATGGTTGGTAACTGACAGCAGACCTTGGTATGGTACAACTGTAGAGCTTATTTTGTTTGTTAAACTGTGAGATAATCATGCAAGTACCTCAAATACATCAAAGATTTTAAAAAATTCTACAGCTTTCATTAAAATTAGTATCACTTTAGAAATGTTTCTAATGACAAGAATAAAATGACATTCAAAACGCACTGCAACCAACAACATCTAATGTAATTGCAATTGTGGTAGACTTGAATGCATTTAACTGCTCAAAATCGGTTTGAATAAATACAAAGGCATTAGTGACAAACTGTTGCATCAGGATCAAGACAACAAATGGAAAAGCTTTTGCCAAATTTGTCAGTTTCAATGTTTTCAAATGTAAGTGTCGTCGACAGCTTTAGATTTTAAAGTACATTTGTGATTTCACAAGTTGTTGGTATTGTTGAAAATTACAGAAGCTTAAAGACAAAGTAAAAGTTTAGTTGCGTCGATCAAAGGTGCTGAAAGCAGCTAACGTGCAGGTAGAGCAAAACATAATCGTACGCGGTAGCTCCATTTCGGTAGTGCGTTGATCCTTTATGCAGATAACCGCAACAGTACACAGAGTAATATTAGCTGTCAGTGCAAAACGCAAGTTCACTGAAAACAACAAATAACAAACCAAACACCGATAGCGGAACTTCTTATCGATGGCGGCATTCAAGAGCTGGCCTATATCTTCGCCAACCACACCCGAAGCGGTGTATCCTTTCGTCCAACTGACCAGGACCGTCTGAAGACAGACAGGACAGAGCAAGGTAATATTTCAATAAGTCTCATAAAACACAAGACACAAACATAATTTCTTAGTGCAAGCAAAACTCTGTTTCAACCTATACGCGCTCTGGGCAAAGTAAAGAAGAAAATTGGAGCCGTTAATAGAGTATAGGGAGAAAAAAAAAACGAGAAAAACGTTGAAAAGCGATTTTGTATTTGTTGTTTCTATATTTCACTTTTACATTTTTTGGTAGCAACAGACCGCACAATATTCTGGTTAAAGCCAAACTCAGTAAATTTTAGATATAACATCAATCCAACGCATAAGCGATGAAATACAGAGTGTTCAACACCGCAACAAAGTCATACTATTGACGCAAAAATATACGCAAGATGCTGGATAACAAATCACCTTGTCGATGCCCAAGTGTTTGGTAGGGAACGAAAATGTGAATCCAATGGGCAGAAGCTGACACATCATGTCTCGCTTTACTAAGAAGTCCCACAAGCATTCGACCAGGTAGTCAAACAGCTGAAAAAGAACAAAAAACGACTTCACATGTATAAATTTNGTCTTTATTTTTCCAGCAATAACAAAACTGCTGCAATAGGACAGATCATGACAATGAGAGTAGACCGAGGTTATGATTTCACAAATGTANAGGTTTTCCAGGAAAAATCTTACTGAAAGAAAACTCTTTGTTACAGTGCAACATATCTTTAACCTGTTGGCCAGTGCCAGTCATTAATTCCTGGGAAACGGAGTACACTTGGTTGTCCATCTCTATTTTCTGGCTTCCTTCGAAAGGTATCTTCACGAGCAAAACGCGGAAGTTTGTTCCTCCCAAATCCAACGCAAGAAAATCCCCGTTTTCTGTCCAAAACAGTGTTTGTTATCAACAAAGCTTCAGGAACAGAGTTGTTGGGAGAATGGGGCCACAAAACAGTAAACGAAATTCAAATGCACCTTATAACTTATAAAAATATGCATTTTACTGGATGGTAGCAAAAACTTTGTGCTAATGGCAGAAGTCATACAACTACTGCAAGTTTTGACATCTGGACAAACCCTTACTTCCATAAGCTATATTATCCGACCAACTGTAAAGGCGCTCCAGGAGAATGAGTACCTATGTTCAAAAATTTTATTCAAACCTGTTCTTTGCTCATTTACAACACTCACTCTTGACCTTATTTACAATTTTCAGTGGCGTTCACCATACTCTCAGTTCTACCCAAGGTGAACTTCAACTTTGCAGGTTTTCTCCCAAGATGAAAAATTTTACTTCAACTATGTTCAACCACTTAAGCAAACAGAAGCTTTTTTTTTGGAAAAACAGACTTTTTGGAAAAACTAACAACACACTTACCAGTTCCATCTGGTGTTGCCGTAACATATGTGGGATGCATTTGAATCTCTGCATTGGGGTTGGTGTCCTTCCCCAAACCTTTTTCAAACTCATTTTCCATTGAATGGACAAGTTTTGTCAGATCTTCATCACTAACAGTCAGGGATTTAATGATTTCTTCAAATGATGCACCCTTAGAAGTGTTCAAGAACAATATAGCAATAAAAACAATGTTTATATACATAAAACATCAGGGTTGCATTGACTTACCATATTTGCTGGTTATCTGAATTTTATATTTCAACACAGAGTAGCACAATAAAATAAAAGAACCACAAAATTAGCAGCTTCCCAATCACCTGCAACAGGGCATAAAACATAACTTGTTTGCGTTCTGCAAAACTTCTTTGTACATACCTATAAAAATGAGCTTTTTCTGTAACAATCTAAGAAATTCTCTTGGCATATGTAAACATGAAATAAAAGCAATGGACTGTTTAGCTTCAGGATCCCTTACAAGCATGCACATCACTTTATACAAAAATAACTTCTTATTTCCACTGACCACCTTAAGCTAAACAAACTTTGTGAAGCTCGGTGTGTTTAATGTTTGTCAAACTTGATGTCAGTATCATCATACAGCTTATTGTGCATGGGTTTCTCATGGAAAAACATTCACTCATGGAGAAACATTCACTCAAAAGTGAGTGTGATGTATAGCACTTCATATTTTTTCTTGTTGTGCCAGTCTCTAGGATGAGGGTTAGCAGGAACATGATCCTTTTAAAAAATGATAAAAAATATCAACACGGTACAGTATTTCCATTTCCTTTCATCCGACCAGTTTTTACAGAGTTTCTGGACACACTCATAAAAATTTAGGGTGATTAAAAGTTGTAGGCCTTGTGACAATAAAGAAATGTCAAAGTGCCTTTTGTTTAAAACAGGGAAAGCATTAAATAATTTTTTTAAGCATAGTTCACAAGCACTATACATGCTGATGAAACAGAAGACTTAGAACTGAATTTAAGTTTTGGCATGAACTAAAAAGCATAAAATAAATGATAAATGCAATGTACACTGGTAGAACAACAAAAATCACAGATTTTCCAGACAAGACAAGGTTGTAAGACTGTCACTGGTTCCTACAAAAATTTTAGGTTGATCTTCTTAAATCTATGTAGAAGGTGGCTCCCTTTATTTAAAGCATAGCTATTTCTTAGAACTAACGTTTGAAATTTTCCATGAAAAATGTAAAACTTGACTCCTCAATCACATATTTTGAAAAATTTCTGCGCAAAAGGAGCAAGCTTACATCTAATGCCTAAAAACATAAAGGTATGAGGCTGCCTTTTCTCCAAAATCAAGATAACAACACAAAGATGTTTGAGCACACACTCAATGCAAATCACTAGACTATTGAAACACCTCAGATGTTTCAAATGAAGCAGGACATATCACAACACTATAACTTTATCAGAGGCCTAAATAAATAAAACTATCTACAATCACTGTTACAGACAGACATAGTGACAGAACAGATATTTTTTGAATGCAAAGGTTTTATCGAGCGATGCACCAGTGGACAAAAACAATTTCTTAATGAATTTGAAACATTCCAAAAATATTGACAGTTATTTAAAATGTAGACTTTGTTTAATTTATAAGAAAAGCAAAAGTTTGTCTTTTTTTAAGAACAAGTACTTTTTTCCATAAAATTATCTTGATATGAAATTATCCATAAATCACCAACTTTTCTGATGACTTCCTTTATTTTAATAAAGTTGAGTTCGTTGAAAATTATTAGAGACTGATGCTGATATAGTCCAGAAGTTTCAAACATCTGACATTTGTTATTGGTGCTGTTTTCAAACTTTAAATTTTGAGATTTTACAGGATGATAAAACAATGTGCATATAAACAGTTGTCCAAGCCAATTGCATTTTGCAACTTCTGTTTTTTGTAAAACAGTTACTTTTACCAGCACAATTATTTAGGAATTTCAATTATGACATACAAATGCATTACATGAATGGATAGAAATGCAAGCCATTTAAAGGAATACAACAACAAAATGACACAGAGAGATACAAGGAAAAAAACAAACTCAAAAATACAGAAACAAAACCATGAAAAAGAAAACCACAACACAAGGTAGGAACCTATGCATGTAGAATTGAAATGGATTCAAATGAAAAGCTGATGCAGCTGACCACCATCATTGAAAGTGAGTGGCGATAAGGGTTAAGTATCATAAAACTACACTATTAACCAAAAAATTTACAAATTGACGCTTGTAAATTTAAAAATTGTGTATTTCTTATATTTTTATCTATAGCCTGTAAGCCATCTACTAGCCCAAATATGAAAAACAAATTTAAGTGCAGAAACCAGCCAATTAAAGCTCATGTGTTGATATAAGTTATGAGTGACTGCTGTAGCACATAGCAGATCAGTTCATCTACTCTAGGGCTTAAAAATATTTTGTTCTATCAATTCAAAAAGCCTTCAGTTTTCACACTTACGTCTGCCTTTCATAACCTATTGACTATCCGGCTATATGTGCTGTGTGGAAGTATGTTCTGAGCTTTTAAGTTGTGTGGAGGAACGCTGGTCCTAAGACAAGATCTGAACAGCAAAACAGTAACACTGCCTGCAAAGCTGGTCTTGTTGCTGCAGCCTGAATTAGGGACTAGTTAGGTTAGTGCAATTGTTCTCAACTTTACAAACACACCAAACCCTTACGTAGTTTTCCACGCTTTTGTCGAACCCCGTTTTTGCCAATACAACAGAAAAAGTAAAAATGGGTTACTGAAATCAGATGACCTTCGTCGAAACCCTGAAACGGCTCCGTCAAACCCTAGGGGTTCGATCGAACCCAGTTTAAGAACCACTGGACTAGTGCGAAAAAATCGTTGCTTTGGTTACAGCTATTTTTTGCCTCGAGCGTCAAAACCTCGAAACGAAGCGATGAAGGTAAGCTGCTTATTTAGACTCTGCAAATCTTGTCGTGACAGCCTTCAATAAGCCTCAAAGTCAACGGTTGGATTTCACACTACTGCACACAATCAATATCAATATGGCATTTGGCTTTGCGACGAGGTCGGCAATGTGCCGTTGAAACGGCCAAGCTGCAATCAGAATCAGAATTCAGCCACAGGAGAATGACTGCGGGGGAAGTCGGCAAATTATGTGCTGAATCATTGTTGTCGTGCAGGGTCATCCCGCGTTGTAATTGGCTTCGAGCGTTCAACCAGCCGCGAGGTTCCTGCCAAGTTGTAACGGCTGACCAAATTTGTTCAACCTTAGCGATTACGATTCCGTTGCAATTCATTTTATTAACTTATCCACATTGTTATGGAAGCAACGGAAGAATATGAAGCGTGCTGTCAACGACTAACTGCTGACCTTCTACGTTGGAAACATCAATTCGCCCAACGAAAAATTGAGAAAGAAGACGACGAAGATTCCAAAGTCGAACTCCCCAAGTCACCGAGGTAAGCAAGTTCACTTATGAAAATAATTATGGAGTTGTAACTTATAACAGCTGATAATAGGAAATTTAAAAAAATGTGTTTATTACTTGCGTTTTTACACGGACACTATCGCAGGGTTGCCAGATGAAAATTTCAACAAAGCCAAGTAATGCTCAAAAGAAGCCAGAAAAGACCAAAGCGACTGTTTAAAGGCCAGAAAAAAGCCAAACTTTATTTGCAGTATTGCCATTACTTTGTCACAATCTAAATTACACGCATATCAAAAAAAATTTATTTGAACTTAAGATTGAATCTTGCTTGGCATCAGGCTCGCAACCAGAGGGGTGACAATCGGGCAATTGCCCCCCTCAAAATTTTCACAAACATATTTATTTGTTAGGTACAGCAACAAGTTGCATCATTTTGCACCCCCAAAAATATCAGTTGGTTGCGGCCCTTCTTGGCATTGTACTGGCTGGATCACTGGTCTCTGACTTTCATGGTTTGCACAGTTTGGGTAAAATGGTGCCAATGTTGTCAGACTGATCCATCGGCAGCTTTCTGCATGAAAGTCTCACCCATTCACTCCTGTACTTATTTGCGATCAGAATCGTAAGAACCCTTCCACTTGGACATAATTGCATTTCTATCACGAAGACACAAACCTATCTGCAGGCGCTAAGAATGTTTCGTGCTTACAACACAATAGACACTACACAATGCAGTGAATTCGCACATTTCCAGTGATTACACAAAAACTTTATTTCAAATCCAGCAATCTAGCATACCTCGAATATTACCAATATGAAAATGCAAGTGTCTATGCAGCATTTGTCACAAAGATTTTGCAAATGTGTTGCCGATAAAAATGGAATAGCAATATGTTCCTTCATAAGAACCTATTTCAGTGTAAAAATGTCAAAAAAGAGACAAAAAGCCAAAAGATTTTTTGAAGGCTACCCAACTTGAAAAGAGGCCCAAAAAAGGCCAAAAAGCCAACTGAAATTTTTTAGGCCATTAACTTGAAACAAGGCCGAATTTCTAAAATTTTTTCCTTAAAAAGTCCCATCTGGCAATACTGCACTGCTAAATCAGGCCTGGGAGGGGGGAAACTAGGAAAATTTGTCACATCTCGAAATTTTCAAAAACATGGTGAAAGCACCAACAAGTTTTTGTTTGTTAGGCACAACAAGAAGTTACAATCATTTTGCCCTCGCCCTGAAAATTCCAGCTGGTGACGGCCCTGCTGGAATGATGATTCAGGTTCTTGTTGCAGGGTTGACAATAATGTTTTCTGAGAAAATGGTGATCATCACAGTTAACTAAGATGTGCCATTTCATTCGTGTGACTTCTGTTACTGCCCTTCTTCATTTTGTTAACATTGCTCCTTTGATAATGCTGAGCAATATGCCGCTGTGATATGAAATGTGTGATATTTTTTATCTGGTTGCATCGTTTTTTCTCCATCAGCAGTACCATTTGCAGGGTTCCCATGCGGCATTGAAAGTATCAAAAAAGTATTGAATTGTGAAATTGGTTTTCAAGACCTTGAAAAAGTATTGAATTTAGCCAACATGTGCATGAAGTATTGAGAAAGTATAAAAATTCCAAATTCAGCCATTTGTTTATTCAAATTTTGTTCTTTGCCACTGATGACAGTTGTGCAGGTGTTTTTTGTATTGCATTCCATGAACAAAATTTTGAAAAAATGGAAACAAGTGATGGCATTGAGGTTTTTTCGTTTGGTATTGAAAAAGTATGGAAAATGGTTTTTGAAAATATGTGGGAACCCTGCATTTGCAATGCCTAGGACACTCTTGACCTTTCAGGAATTCATGGCTTCGTAGCATGAAGTGCAAAAATTGTTTTTCTCTCTAATCAGTTGTATGTTTTCAGTAACCATATGCCCTGGGTGTTCTAGAGTTTACAACAGTGCAGAATCTGCAACATCCTCCTCTTACCCTTGCTATTCTCGTTACGACTGCTCTGAGTAGGTTTTCTCTATAACTGAAAGCAAAGCAACTCAATGCTTGACCTTTTCTGAATTTTGTACCTAAAATTGAGTATCATTTTTGAGAACAAAGATTTTAGAAAACAGTGAAGACAATTGCTGATGCAGTAATATTCTAAAAAACATTTGATGATGGTTATTAGTTCTGTAGCTTCATTAACACATTGGAACATGCACCCATCCTGACCTTCGCAACACTGCACAACTTTAGCACGAAAGGGAAATTTTGTTTGTTTTGATCTTGTTAAAGAATTAATATGTTTTCTATTCATATGTTTGTGAGCTTCGATCGAGATTTCTAAAATTTGAATAGGAGTACAATAAACTAAGCATTGGTACTGTGAAACTTACTTGCAATATAAACTCTTCATTAACTTCACATTTGACAAGGATGCTTCTTAGAAATACATCACCCAATTGTTTTTCCTCTCTATTCACTTCTTCATCATTATAATCCTTAGTTACCAACATTTACCGCCATAAGATTAACTTGTTATATGACATTAATGATGTGTTTTTACATCAGGCCTGCACAACATACAGCCAGTGAGCCGCATGCGGCCCGCAACAGCTTTCTCTATTATAGAAAATGTTGCAAAAAGTGTACCTTGAATAAGTAATTGTTGTTCTAGAATTTTTTCTATACTACAATGAAATTTCTACATCGAAATGAAACAGACTTTTGCAGCCCATGGCAAATTTATGTTAATAATTAGGCCCCCTTGGGCTTTCTGAGTTGTGCAGACCTGTTTTACACTAAGTAAAAGATGGTACTGTTGCAATCCATGCATTATTCTGAAGCTACGTTTTTTTAGTCATAGACGAAATATTTTTTAAATGGCTGAAATTTGGTGATAACCTCCAAAAATACAGACTAGTGAATATTGTTATGGTGAGTTTTAATATTACTTTGGGATAAATCACCAAAATGTCTCAGTGAAAAAAAGCCCAGTTCTGAAGCGATCAATGACTAACTTTCATGGTCATTGCACGTATATTAAACCAGTTGTGAAACGAAGCTATGCCATCAAACACAGCATCAATTTGTAAAGCTAAAAATTTCTGAAAGCGATAATATGTTTTTCATTGACCGATGTTCACTGAATTTTGTTTTTAACACTTTTATGATAGATTAGGTGTGCTTAGGCAACTGCCATCTCATGATGTGCAGCTACATCTTACACATGCAGGTAGATGTGGACCATGGGTGTTGATTTATTATGAAGTTGGCCTGAGGAAGGTAGATAGATGATGCATTATCCTATGAACTGCTGCCAATAAAAATTCATCTTCTTGGATGTGTTTACGAAGGTTATGAGTTTCTTTTCAGATGGGTCTACACAACATAGAAAAAATGAACAACATGACAATTGATTTCAGAGACATAACGTACTTTTGATTTCAAACTGAGTGAATGTATTTTGTAATTGCATTAATAAATTCAATCAATCTCATTAAACCAGCTACTGTTTATTTGAGAATGTTCCTAGTAATGATCCTTCAGCATTGTTTTGTACAATGACCCAAGTCCAGTTTTTTCCAACTTCTTTGATTCACAGAACCCTCTTTTATTATTTTTGAATATATGGAACATTAAAACTATTGGTAATGGATAATTGCTTCCTTAGTGAATTTTTTGTGGAACAGCTTACAATCTGTAGAGCGCTAGTTGACAATGACAGACCCAAACCACTATTACAATTTTTATTGGTCTGAAATACCTGTTGTTGCAAGTAGTATTATTAAAAAGACTGGGTGGCCATGTACATCAATTTTGCTTTCCCTTGTTGACAAACAGCAGTTTTGCTCTGACCATTGAAAGAAAACTTCCAAACTATAAAAATTAACACAAATGAAAAAAACATGCTTTCTTAGTTTCTGGTTGCTTCAAATTTGACTTATTGTTTTATGTAAAATGTTACACCAACTTGTTTCTCCCAGTTTTTAGTCTACAATCCAGTGGACCACAGTGCCATGTAGCTTTAAATGATATTTTATTTAAAATGTGCTGTGTGATAAACACAGAGTTTACTCTACTTATTACATTATATTGAAGATAAACTATAGCATGCGGTCTGATATGACTGTCCCTTAAAGTTTGATTAATACAGTTGAAGATCTCAAGACACAGGCAGAGTAATGTATCAGTTGGAATGTCAGCGATTGCACCTTGAAGCACATATGTTAAAACCACCAATCGAGGGTTGCATTTGTACAAGTGTTTTTATATCATAAGCACTATGTATTAATGAAGTAGACTTTGGCACTTGGCTACGTTTGTGGAGATCACCTTTTGTTATTTATCTGATATCAACTTTTAGACCAGTTTTTGATGATGTGTATTCCACATTTGGCAGCAACCAATGCAATTTTTCAAAAGCAATTTTGCATCTTCATTGGCCCTCTGAAACAAAACCACCTGTATTATTTGTTGGTGTTTGTGCTGATAACAAGTGCTAGGCTTGTTATCAAAAAAACAGAAATGACTGATAAAAAAGTATCAGAAGAGCAAAACATTGTGGAGCTTGTTTTTGTGCGGTAATTTTCATTGCTCTTGTGTTTTTTTGCCACATTACAGTTTATATTGTACTTTGTTGCTGTGGTTATATCAGCAGATGTATTTTGACTTGCCTTATTCCTGCAGCTAAAGTGTGCTGAAGTCTGTTTAGTGAGATTTTTAAGTCTTACAATATTACTGTATGTTTACATATTCCCGGTTAATAAATTGAGGTGTTTTCTTTCATTCTAACCACGGAATCTTAAATTATATTGCATCTGCTTGCCAAAATAAATTTAAAGCAGATCTAACATGCATTTTTATAACATTTTTCATATTCTGTGTTTAGTAAGTTGTCGCTAGCTTTAAAAATGTCATGCCAAGATGTATCTTATGAAGCATGCTGTTATTGTGCAGTTTTGAGAAGCTCTACAGGTTAGTTGTTGAGATTGATAAAAAGGAGCGGTTTCTACTTGAGCTCAAAGATCAAATAAGACAACTTGAGCATGAACAGCAACTGAAAGAGTTGTTAAAGGTATGTTGGTGAAAGATAAACATGTACCAAATATTAAAATTTAAATCAAGCACACATGCACACAATTTTGATGTGGCATTATTTTGATTTTTTTTGCAGTATTTTTTTTCTTTTTCTCTGTACTTTTTTATTGTTTTCAGAAGTGCTGCAAAATGTACTAAGCTGTATGAACAACAACGATTTAGTTTACTTCGTTATCCAAAATAGAAGATTCTGAAAAGAAAGTGAAATATGCAAAATATATATTTTTTAATTAGCTTTCAAAATTGTTGGTGTTTGTCTGAAAACCAATCAAAGTAATTTGCTTGTCTTTGATAGCTACTTCTTATGGGACAAAATAATTTATTAGGAATTTGATGAAACCTAATTGAGGATGTCAACTGTAATTTGACTTTTTCCACGTTTATTTGGCAAGTTTAAAAAAACTCAAGTTTGTAAACACAAATAAATTTTAAGTTTTCAAATGTTTTCTCTTGGTTTTGTTGTTCAGGCAAAATTTCGAGCAAATTTGCTAAAAGCCATAATACTGTATTGATTTTCGTTAGTACATGGGTGAAGAGATGCAAAGCAATCTGTACCAAAAACTTGAAAAGTGTGGCTGTTGTGTGCATGCGTAAGAAAATTTATTTGTGACGGCGATGCGTCTACACACATTGTTCAGAAAAAATTGGTTGGTTTTCAGATAGAACAATCAACAAATCCTGCGATGCAGTTTTGTGCAAGGTTGACACTAACTGTAGTGTGTAACAAATGATATACAATCACTGAGGTGTTAGCATACAGTAAAAATGTTACTATTTTCATCAAAAGATTAAATAAGAAGCTCCTGTTTTGTCTGTCCTCAACTAACCTATGATGTTTTCATAATTTCAGAATTCTTTGTTCTTTATGTTTCGTTATGGATGAATTATTTTGCATCAAGTGGTAGTGTAGCGTTCGCAAGAATTGCAGCATGTCATGCTTAGCATTGCCCCAACGCGACGTTTCCACTTGCACCACGTTTTTGCCTTGTTCCTTGGCGATAATTGTGTTGTTCATGTTGGTTGCGGATTACTTGAGCGCATCTCTCTGTTTTCGAGCATAACGAAGACCGAGAAAGTTTGTCCGTTAGTTGTCTTTGCGCCTTCACAGCATAAGACTGCGCCCGTACAGACATTAGGTCTCAGCAGCACAAGGCTGCTCCCCACAATTTCCTTCAATCACGTTTCGTTGGCTTCGAACGAAATCGGTAAAGTGCATTAACTGAATTTTATGACTTACTTGATGTCGGTCTGAATTAAACGTCAGGAAGCTACAGGCAGCACTTCCTTACGTGTGAGGACATGTGTTTTATATTTTACTATTTACCTCTAAAACTCTCCAATTTTCTAATTTTTTGCTTGACCTTTGCTTTGCTTGGCTAGCTCGAGCCGTGAAAGGGTTCTAAGAATCAGATAAATTTTTAGATTTTAGACTGACGTCACAGGCAAACTTTACTGTCGTAATTTCCAAGGTTTGTCGCTTATTGACGTCACACATATCCCTTTATTCCAAAACAGTCAGATTGTTCATGTTTCGCACTGAAGTGGCAGAAAATTACACACAATTTTTTCGTAGTTTACTTTTGGCTAAAACTCGTGCCGAATGATGAGTTTTCTAAATAAGAGTATTTTGTTCTCAGAGTTCCTTTTGCTAATATCCCAGATTTCAACTTGAAAAAATTATTCGTAATCGAACAGCCATGCTTAAAATGTTGATGTGTTATTTGCAGGATGCCTAACACGCTAACGTGTTATTTGTAGGATGTTTAACACGTTAACGTGTTTTTGTAGCGTGTTTCGTTGAACGCGATTGGAAAGGAACAAGACTGTGATCCTCTGAGGAAGTGGTACGACGAAATGATGACCTTTGACATACAGTGGAACGGTTGGTTTTAGTTAAAATTTGTTGCTTTTTCATGCAATTTTAAAAAACAAAGTGAAGATATTTAAAAATATGTTATTCCTTCTATAATTTCGCCAAAGATAACGCAGTGAACTAATTCTTTCAGTCCCGCGTTTGTTTTAGTTCGACCTTCAGCATTACACCTGTAAGCATTGCTTGTAGATGTCAGGATTGACGATGTGCAGCGTTACGTGAATACAGTTTCCATTAAAATTTGCTGATTGATTCGGCTGCGTCACCCTCGTGGAGACTGATTACTCGAACGAAATTCTAGCAACACGTAAAATTAAAAACTGCTTGCAGTCAGCAGTTCGTAATAGAAAATTATGAATTTGCAATAACAAACAAATTTTTCTTACAGCAAAACACTGTCTGTATCAAACTGAAAGCACATTGGCCTGGATGCAACTATTTTTGCAGTGTGTTTTACACGAGCAGTAAAATCATAACGTAGCGTCCACATATTGCGCAAGCACAAGGGGGAGGCGGGGTATTTTTAAATGCTTGCGGTTGCTCGTGGGGAGGTGTTGCTGAGATGATTACATGGTAAATTTTTCCCAGTAAAACTTTGCAACACTGACCACCACCTCACGGAAGAACGCTTGGAAGAGGAGACACCTGAATTAGACAGTGGCGAGATCGAAGCTCAGCAGCGTCCTCCGACAGAAAATATCTTCGAATATTTAGATCGCACATGCAATGCTGCTTGAATAAAACCTCGATGCTGTCTGTGCTAAAACCAGTGGCATTGTGGTTTTTCTGGGGGTCAACGAATGCGTGCGTAATTATGGGAGGATTGCTTGATGCTTGCGTTCTCTTGCAGATAAGGGAGGGGCTTTATGATAGGTAAAAAACTTGCTTGCATAATATGTGGACACTCCCTAAAGCCCGTGTCCTCGGATTGTTGCAAGCCCCTGCCAGCTATAAGTCATAACTACATGGCCGCATTTTTCTGAAGCACCTGGGCAACGCGTCATTTGTGACGTTATTATACCGCAAAAAATTCATTAAAAAATAACTATTGGTTGTATCAGGTGTTCTGCGTTGTGTGCTAAATAACGAAGGCAGTGAAAAACCAAGAATATGTAAAAACATTACCATTTGTAGTCATAACAAACGCAGTCGGTTAGAGCCTGTGCACAGTGGCGTCATATCTGTTGGGAAGTAAAGTCCCGGACCTTCAAATTTTATAATTAACGCAATTTTTTTCACTTGTGAAAAATGTTCGTGATATTTTTCGGTTTTCACAATTACTAGCCAACAGAACGGGAGTCGATTTTTTTGCTGAAAACGCAAATGACCATTTTTTACTCTTCCTATTGAGAAAATACCTGCCCCCAAAACTGTTTTCGCGATCTCGTCGCTCCAGCGCACTAGCGATGCGCGAGCGAGCGAGGAATCAATCATACAAATGCATTCATCAAAGTTCAATTCTGGAAATCGAACAAAGGATTGTTATCATCAAACAATGGCTATTATATTTTTAACAGATTGAAAGCATGACTTCTGTGTTTGTTACTGAGACTCTTTGAAAAAGTTCTAGAAGGATCCCAGGCAAGGGTGAGGGGCACTAAGCTGCCCGGTCATCAGCAGACCGCGCACCGCGATCCCACGAAGTCCCAACGAAAGACGTGGCCAACGCGTTAGGCCAAGGTTCAGTTTCAGGGGTTACCAGGCCGGAGAGACCGGGAAATTATTTCCGGCTTACCTATCAGTTCCCCATACCTTGATTGTCTTGTATGGCAGAAGAGGTTTGCCTGCCCTTGAAAAAGACCATTTGGCCCATAGGTGGGGTCCTGTCAGACGTCAACACCCAGGACCGGAATGGACCCAGGAATAATTATAGTCAAGAGGTACTCCTCTTTTCCAAATACTGCAGAAATCTCGAACTATAGCGCCATTGCTGATTACAGTTAAGGTTTTCCAGTTTCTGAACAATTGGAGATATTCCGAACTGCAAGCCGTGTCGATCTAAAAGTAAAGAAGGAAGCATGGACTGTCGCTTTGAACAAGAGGAGTTTTTTATGATTGAAAAATTTTTTTCGTTTTGCTGTGACAGCCTCCCAAGTAAATATTGTCCATGAAAAAATTTAATGAAGTGCATCACTTTTACAAAATAAATTCTGCTTTCCTGCTTCTGTGAAGTTTTGTTTTAGTTTTCGCGAATCGCCTTTTGAGAAACGCTGATAGAGCAAAAGGAATGGAACTCTGGCCTCAAGATACCTTCGAGCGCTCAGCGTGACGGCGACTCACACATGTGCTCATGTTTTGGATTCTCCCGATTGAGATACTATAACTTTTACAGAATCAACACAGATTGTTGACGAGTCGACGTTTAGTGAATTCAAGTTATTTTGATATTTGACTCCTCAGCAGTTTATCGTTTTGTGAACGGGATGTGGCTCACACTGACAACTGGATTTCATGCCAGTGCAAATACTGTCGCAAACAAATGCATGTTTTGCGAAATTGTAAAACTTTCTGCGGGTGAAAGTACAAGAGTCCTGTTTGATATCCTAAATATCAGCAAATACTTATTGCAATGTTGCAAAATAGTTATTATAAATGTTGAAAATTGCTGCTTTTACGGAATTTTATCTCCAGAGACAACAATTTGAATGTTGCTGAGCTAATATTTCTTTGCAAAGCAAATCTTGTTTTGAGATAATCGTTATACTGTATCTGGCATTTATATTCCATTAGATTGTGCATCTATGATGGTAGAAATGGTGATGTATCTTTCCGTTGCTAATTACGGCCAATTAAAAGCTTTTCGTTGGGCACTTCGACTCATAAAAGGAACTGCTTTGTTAAAATCATAAAGGAAAAACATCCACGAAAAAGTTTGTTTTTCTTCAAATAGGTTAAATTCAGCAGTCCAGTCGCCACGGGGGGCTTTGGAGGGCTTAGCCCCCCCAAACGAAGCTCCAAGCCCCCCAAAATTGAAGTATGAAACACCATAAACTAGTGGAATTTTTGTCAAATTTGAATGTCA
>JGI24021J15306_10001846_pt1 | contig 21708 bp, 9 predicted proteins | sample Ectturendosymbi1_FD_15306 | JGI IMG/M metagenome (IMG submission 15306) | reverse complement strand
GGTGGGCACTGGTGAGCTCAGCCCTTCCAAATTTAAATATGAAACACTATAAATCAGTAAAGATTTTATCAAATTTTCAGAATGTCAAGTCCCCTTGTGCAAATTTAAAACCCCTATTCAAGGCTTTCTGGCGACGCTTCTGGTTTTTAAACTTCGAGTCTTTTCACGCGACAGTTTAGTTGCGTTCGATTCTTACCAGTCTGAAAAAGGAAGAAACACGCGAATCGTGAACCTAGTAGTTACAACGGTGCGTTTTACGTGACGTGTTTTGCTCGTGTGTGAGATTTTTACAGCCGTGGTAGTAAGCGAGTTGCAACGTGGTCCTCACGTTGTGCTTCAAAATCTGTATGCAACCAACCGCCACACATACTATATAGGTGCAGTGCGTTTGCTTTTTTTTTAACACATATAAAAAAAACATATGTAATTCTTATGAAAAACGTCGACCATGTGTTTTGTCAAATATTTCAATTGTGGCAATTTCTGTTGGTTTGCCTGTGGCAGTTAATCCTGTTCCCGCCAGCCAAGTAGGATTTCATCAATTCCGTGCAATTTAACGTTTTGCGTTGAAGACAGCAACAAACGCAGTGATCGTGGGCACTGCAGTAATGATTTAGAATTTTTTACTGGCCGTATTTTGAGAGCGCCATTTTCGGATTTTCGTTTTGTTCCTCGAAACAATGGAAGAGGGGGCCTCACAAGTGGATTAGCCTAGGGCCTCGCATCAGTTAAATCCGGCCCTGGTAAAACGTCTCGCAGAATTTCAGTAAGCACCATTTTAGAAAGCATCCTGCACTGATTCTTGATCTGACCTGAGATACTAACAGGTGTTTAGCGAAAACTGTCCTACTGTCATGTTAAAATGAACTGATTTCTGAACAAACTGCGGTATAGAAAACAAGATATAAAACCGTTTATTGCAAATTTTCATCAACTAGGTTAAGTTAGTTGCTGCTCAGAACAAAATCATCGCAAAATGAAATTTACAACGCGTCTTTAAATACGATAAACCCATAGAAATAAGTAAAAAACAACACGCGAATGGGCAAGCAAACATTTTTTACAAATCATAAAATTTTACAAATTGAAAAAGTAGAAACGTATAAATACGTGAAGACAAATAGTAAAATGCGACGAAGTTAACCAGGAAATCACTCCACGGTCAGCATTAGATTGCTTATACCGCTGAGTTGTTGATTTTGCAAAATGCGTAAAAGAACGATTTAACAAATTAAAAAATAAATATAAAAAATTGGGATTTATCGCGTTTCACAAGCTTGATCTTGCGCAATCTTGTTGCACTTTCGTTTTCACTTGACTTGAAAAAAGGCTTGCTGTTTTTGAGCGATTTCTATTCTCAATTAATGACACTCAGAACTGCCACAATCAGTGGGATATGACATACGCTCTTCAGATAAATAGATAGAAAAGGTGGAAGCTTTCAGGAAAACCTTCTCATTACAATATGTTAAACAGCTTAACGAAATCTTTCGCATCAAGCAAGAATACTCGCAAAACAGGTAGACTGGCTTATAACATATACGGTAGCTTTGAAGAATACCAAAACATGTTGGCTAAATCACATTTCATAGTAACGGTGAATAAATACGAACGAAAAAAACAGGAGAAGGCAGATGCGATATATAAAAGTGCAGGAACACGCACTTAGTTATGATCTCTGTTGTTATTTGATGGAGGTGCTCTCAGACGGGCAAGCCTTACTCTGCTCTGTCCAACCGTTCTTGCTGCATTGGATCGGCTGTTGATTCCTTTTTTGTTCTTTCCTGCGAAACAAGAGTTCTGTGGATCAAACGGTCCAATTACTAAGTGCAATTTGGCAATCAATTCCCTCGCACAACGCTATCAGTCTTAAAACAATGTACTGGTTATGGTCAATACAGCACCGATGGATACTGATCTATTCTCCATCACACATCGGTACAGGTGAAAACCTTCTTTACTGTATCAACTATTGCAGAATCTTATTATGACCAGATTTTTTAGGTATGGACACCGTAATTACTGTGATTTCCACAGAAATTGAAAATAACTAGAGATCATAATTTCTGTGCTGCCCTGTAGCAGATACTGCAATCATGGGACCGGTGCCGTTCCGCAACTCCGCGGCTGTTGCCCCTGAACTGAGGTAATTGCGAGGAAGGTTCGGCTCGAGTCGTGCTCCCCGTTACATGGTATATTTTCTGGTTTCATGTCCACTCTCTACCCTTTTGTGTAATGAACTGAGAACGAGAAAGGTCGAACATTCGTCTTCTCAACTCCTTTGGCTTCAGCTGAAATACGCCGCTGTGCACAGCAGTGCGAACTAAAGGTGACTTGATTCGGTTGAACCCACAGAGTTTTATATGCATCGAATACAATTATGAATAGAAGCGCACTGTTGTTTTTTGGCTCGTCACGTACTGTGTGATGTTCAAGGATCTGCAAGCGTCTATACCCGCAGTTACTCGTCCAAGTAATCAAACTAAAACTTCTGCGTAGCTATGCTCAGCTGATCAATTAAACCCCACCTTCTCACACAAAAGGTCACTCAGAACGTCTGTTTAAAAGATGCCTGGTGTCTGTTTGCTTTTACAGCTTCATTCGTTGTTGCATACAAAAGGGTATTTGTAAGCACGGTTTATTTATAAGTGTTTATTTTGTTTTCACTTTTATCTCAATCAGATTTCTAAGCATGAAATTGAATTACCTTTTTGATGTATTTAGTAAAAAAACTTCTCAAGTAAATGTCCTGTTCCGCATATTTGCCAAATTATAGATTAGTTTCCACGATTGGCATAAATGAATAGTCAACCGCATAGTTACGGAAACTCCATAGGCAATTTAAAAAGATCAGACAGTTTGCTTACTGGAAGAGAGACGTTGACTGGTTTCATCTCTTCTGCCTTTGCATCCGATCCAAAATCTCTTAACACTTTTAGGATAATTCTTGTCAACTTGGTTATCCAATCCCGAAAATCTCCAGTAGTTATTTCCTTTGAAAAAGTACGTTTTTCCTGAAAAGAACCAAGAAACTTAATGACATTGCCGTGTTTATAAAAATAATTTTTTACCGACAAACATGAATTACCTATGATGTAGTAGAAGGTGAATATTTCTCTTAATTAGAGGGTATGATTAGTTTGCTAGTTTGCTTTCAGTTAAAATCATTCGCATCGCTGCCAGTCATGGCCTTTATGTACACTCGATAACTTCTACAAGACCTTTGTCAAAGAACACTTGAAAACGTCTTGTTTGTTTTCCAGCGCAGTCGTTATAAGTGCATTGACAGGAATAGATATCCACAAATGATGCAAATTATGGCCGCAAAACAGTTTTACTTTCGAGGTAAATTTTTGAACAAGTATTGCACCAGACTGACTTGGAAAGTTTGTTTTGGTTTTGTTATAAACACGTTCAAAACTGCTGGCTGATTGACTTTAACAATTTCACATTCCTTTCCAAATCTGTGCTCATATTATGTCCCAGGAGGATCTTATCAACAAGAACGCCAGGAGCACAAAATTTAACATACCATTTTTCCAAGATAGAACAGCATTGGTTGAGTCGGGTATGCCGCTCCAATATCGACTGATCTTTCGTGGGGCGTATCTTCTCACACCGTCGTAGCGTTGGTATTCATTAAAACGGTAAAAATATCCATCTAGGAAAAAATAAACACAACGTTATGATCACCTCTACTGTTTCATCTTCAGATGAGCCCTGATAACTTGCACAGTTTGCTAAGCGATGATGCACCTGTCCTCTAGGCAAAGAGTTAATATTTTATAAAACAATTCACACAATCAGGCAGAAATTTTGCTCAGGCAAAATTGAACATGTTCTTTAGTTAAACTTATTAAGTTTTTGGGTAAACTCTTTCAGGCTATTAGCCGGGACACATAATAAAATTCTCACTTTTAAATGGAATATTATCTGCAGCCCTACCTACTTAAATATTGTATTAAGTTGATTGCTTTCGAGTTACCGTAAGCAGGCATGAGAATTTGCTCACAGGCGCGTTTCTGCGTAAAGCAGTGGTTCTTAACCTTTTTTCTATACCACGCCTCCCTAAAGTAATTGTCCTTTGCTTCAAGCCCCCCTGACTTTAAATAGGCTGTAAAAACAAATGTACTTATTGGTAAATTCATTGATCAAATCTTCCATGTTGTAGGGCGTATAAGGGTTCGCGCCCCCCTGGTAATTTATTGAAGCCCCCCGGGGAGCGCGCCCCCCAGGTTAAGAACCACTGGCGTGAAGTGACTGTATGCGCCACCAGGCAATGCAACACATTTTAATGTGATGTTAAAGTAATTATTTTAGGCTCAATAAAGCAACTTTTCCACAACATTGTTGGACCTCTGCTTCACTGGCAGTGGCGCATCCAAACTCGCTTACCTTTAAACAAGTAAATCATCCCGTCATCGCTCCACTGCACAGCACCGTCCGGATGCGAGGGAAGGCCGAGAGACGAAACATTTCGCGGGAATCCGCCTTCCAAAACCCTGTTTGAATCATATCTCCACATCCGATGTCCTGCGGAAAGTCGACGAATATCTGCCGTGAACTATCCTTTACTACAGGTACCAGCTAAGCATCTGATCCTAATTTGGAATGATAGTTGAAAAATAGGATATTACTTTTTATTGCTTTGTTCTCAGACACATTATAATTGTGAAACAGTTATGAACTAGAAAAATAAAACTGGTGTCCTCAAGTAATGATATTTCTGCAAATATGACCTATTTGTGTAAATTGAAAAAAGAGATTGAACTAGATTTTAATAGTCATGAAGCAGATGTATAATGCATGTTTGACCTCAAGAACTCCATGGACTTGTTAAACTTTATATTTTGCACTATAAAGGTATGACGCATTCAACAGTAACCACGTCTGTTGCAAACCTTTGAAAAAGTAAGTCCTTCCAGTGTATTTGGAATAAGCAGCAGCGTTTATGTTTCCGGGTAGACCGTTCCAAAACCGATTTATTTTTTTCGGATAACCTCTTACAACACCGTAATCGTTTATCTTCCAATAATATTGTCCTTTCAGAGCAAACACCACCTGTTTCCTCGTATCTGAAAAAAAGCATATCGTTCGCAACTGTTCTTTGAAGATTTACAGCCTGTCTGCTATCTTTTGCATGCACAACAAAACAAACATTAATCGGGGTCACAATCTTCAAAAGAAGCTCTGCAATGTTTTCTTAGGTCTTCATCTTCCTTGATAACTAATTTTTGACGTTCTCATGAGCTTGAAGGACCTACGCAGCTATGAGCTAGCTACATAGTACACACAGGATTGGAGAGAGCTATTTTTGATGTGGCAAGAATACTGACTTGCAGAAAGTGTAAGCATCAGGTCTAAAGAAGAATCTATGCACATGAATCTCTTACCGAAGAACGTTGCGTCGAACGAAATTCTTTTCCCGCAAACATCCATCGCTCCAACTTTTGGGGTTTTCGTCGGTGCTGTGGGGTTGGTTCTGGGCGGGCGAGTGGTCACTGGTTTCCGTTTTTCTTCGGTAGTAATTGGTCTCTTGCCTGTAGTAATACATAATCCGTAAGAATGATTTTGTAAACTTGCTTCTGAAACAAACCAAAACGATTTAAACAAACGGGTAAGTGTATCCCAACTTTAACAGTGATTTTAGGATCAAGCACAAGGCAAGGAATAAGATCCAATCATACCTAAAACTAGAAGATTTAAAAGTGTTTATCACATACTCTGTACAAACACACATTTAAGTTTCTTTAATTGATATCTGGTTCACCCTGAAAAAAAATGTGCCACTATTCTTAACAGCTGCCATAACTAGCACGCAGTTTATAAAAAATTATGCTCTTTCGCAGCAACCCCAGGTATCGAATAATACTGTTTGTGTTCATTATCGTAAAATAGTCCAGTAATGTTGTCCAGCCTGTAAAAAAAACAGACGTCAAGTTTTTGGCAAAAGTACAAACTCTGCCGGTCCTTACCGTACAGCTGCTGTATGCCTGAAATGTCGTCGCTGTGCAACTCAAAGTTTGGCACGTAGCCTTGATAGAACGGAGCCATGAGCGATCCTGTCACGCTTGAATGACCCAAGCCTAAAGCGTGGCCGAATTCGTGAGCGGCGACGATAAAGAGGTTAACACCTGAAAATCAATAAAATTGTAGTTGCGTGGTTAGTGAAAATTAACAATTTCCGCTTTTAGCGCAAAGTAGTGTAATCCAGACATGAAACAATTTACTTAGGGATGCATCTACATAATCACATCATCCTAACCAAAATCTGTCTGTCTCAGAAACATTCCAACACATGTAACATGAAGCAAAACATACTCTTTTTACCTATTCCACGCATCATAACATAGTGTAACCTTTTAAGTGCCACGATTGGATTTTCTTGATATTCCAGGTAAATTTTTATTTGAGCAGTTTAAACAATTAACCTGTACATAAACCTTTAAGCCAAAGAAACTCAGAAAATGTTGGCACCTATTTCTAAAAGATATTTCCCTTAAATGAAGGTATAGCAAAGCTAGTCATGTAAATAAGCAGACCAGGTGAACCACTTCAAACCGTTTGCAGATTTAATACAGACATGACTTACCAGAGCCGCCCTTATAGTCAAACTGTTCATCTTCGTCAAAGTGAGCTCGTCCATCGCTTGGAAAAAAAGCGTGAGCCAATGTTCCACCTTCAAAACATGAAGAGTTAAAGATCAAGAGCTGATCACATGAATAATTTCGCGATCCGAGTGATTAATCGGAATACCGTTTGTCTTTCTAGTGGTGTGGCTTTGTGTAATAGAAGGTGTGATTTGTAAGTTTTTTTATTAGATATAACGTGTTTGTAGATTTAGACATTAAACATTGTTTGACACAAAACTAAAACGAGTTAGTAATCAACTTTGTTGACACCTTCATTTCATAAAAAAGTGGAAAGCCCCAAGCCAGAGATTTTATAATTTGTTAAGAACACAAAAAAAAACTGTTTTTGACAGGCCGTAGCCATGGGGTATTCAGGATAGTGACCTCCAAATTTTGTTGTGACCAGAAATTTCTATATACAGTTTATTTTAAACATATAATTAAAACAAAAATTTTTCTTCCCTAAACATGTATCCCCCGTCCCCCGAAACCTTAAAACCTTGCTACGGGCCTGGTTTTAGATGAGGTTAAACGTTTTTTTAATGATATATTTAACAATTGGCGGCAGGCTGATCATTGCTTTTTGTAGGGGCGGTTGAGGTGAACGCTCTTGCCCAAGGAGCGCTACGGTGATTCATTCAGTGGCCATGGATCGAACACTCCACCTTCCAATCGAGAGGCGGACACTGTATCACAGAACTAATCGCCGCCCCAGGGTTAACGTTCAATGAAAACATGAAAGCAAATGATGAAGATGTTTGTTTGACGTTCAAGAGCGAGTTTAGATAAAAANCAGCTCTTTCCTCCTCGATAAATGCAGAAATCTAATCTGAAAATATCTTAATCCATTTGATTGGTTTCTGCCTTGCATTGAACTATATTGGGAAGTAATTTATAACCTTCTTCCATCTTTTTCTGGCTGTCTCTCAGCGGTCAGCTAGTTGCTGTGATTTATTCAGTGCCTACTCGTTGCAGTTGTTGGACATTATCAAGTGTAAATCGACATTCAAGACTTTCTGCGAAATATAAGTCGAGAAAAACTCAATTGGATGATCGATTTAGCAAAAAAAAACGTTTTATAAACGTGAGCTTTCGTGCAAAATGGCATCGAATTTCGATTATTGGATCACAAAAACGTTACCTCGATTAAAGACATTAAATTAAGCTTTTAGTATCTCAACATAAATTTGAACATTTGAAAGCGGATGACTGTGCAATCGAATTTGTTCGTGAGCTACTGATACTTAGACCGCTTCGCCTTGCCTAAATAACAAGCTTAACTTCGTGGAGACGATCAGAAGAGCAACAAGTCAATTTACTTTGAAATGGAAAACGTAAAGTGCAACTCATTAGGTTGCAATTAGTACATCGCTAAGCAGTTCATTTGCCACGTTTCTTACACGTCGCCCTGACTGGGAACCCTTCAAACGACAAATACATATCTTTTCCATTGTTCTCGCTACCAAGCCGCAGCAAAGTCACGTCCGGCCAAACATTGCATCCTAGGAATGACATTCGACCGTAAACATTTCTGAAAAGCGATATAGCGCCGAGTTCTGCTCTAAAAATAGGGCAATGCGAAGAAAAAAGGTGCGGTCGTAAAAGTTCTGCAAGGCTTGCTGCCAGAACAATAATCCTTTCAAAACCAGACAGCCGCACGAATAAGGACACCTGGGTGAAATCGCAAAAGAGTGAAATGCTTGTTTGCTACTATCTTTTCAGTAATTTCTTGACTATTTCACTGGTGGCCCGGAGTCTTTCGAATCGAATGCAGAGGTATGGCGATTCTACCTTAAACGCAAACAGTTGTTGATTCTATTTGAATAAGGACTGAGGATGCGTAATTTTACGTGAAATCGATTTCCTATTAAAAATTGGCTGATCGATTCCGTGCTTACACCCATCGTGGAAAGTACATACTTGAACAGTTGTAGGGTGCTTACCACGTTATAACTGGCAGTAAAAATTCTTCGTCATGAAAGCTCTATATTGACCTTCTCTTGATTACTGTCTTTTTTCAAGACTTTGGCTTACATCGAAATTCTTTTGTGCATCTGGATGTAGCTGCTGGAACTATTGTTTGACAAAATCTCTCTAGAAATCTCCACACCAGGCGGTAAATAAACTCTGATTCAGCAGGTCCCAAAAACCAAGCAGCAAAAGCTAGCTTTTGAAGCAATCTTTCGCCAAACAATCATTTGCTGGAGTGCTTCAACATTGGCTAAAACTCAAACGTTAACTTACCTTTGCCGTCAAATCCGTACGGATCACCGTGATTTCTCGCTCCAAATGATATTTTCAAATCTGCTTGACTGGGATCGTCGACTTTGAAAAACTTTAGCTTGCTCACTTTCGCCCACACCCCAAAAGCTCTGGAAAAAATCGATTTTAACTTATAAAACTGTGAAGGAACATTTAAGTAAAATTGCTAAACTTCGCCTAAAGCAATGTTCCCATTCCCACACAGATTTGGCTTGTTTTAGTTTGTTTCAACAAATTCTGAAAGCGCATAAAATGCTGAATAGAGAAAGAGCCAAAAAGCTACAGCATAGGTGTAATGCTGCAAAGTTTCAGTCACGCCATAAACATTTTTTACGAACGTCGAAATCAATTATGTGTAAAAAATTCGAAAACATCAATTGAGGCTTTGTGCGTGAATTGCTCTTCCCTAGTATTTTACAAGAGCACGTGCCTTCAACAGATATTTACTGAAATGCAAGCACAAAGTTTTCTTAGTATATTTTCGAGACGTAGTGGTGGTCAACCAAGTGCAAAGTTTGAAAAGCAAATGCTTCTTGTTTCACGTTAAATGTTAACTTTTCGCATATACTTGAAAGAAATTGAGCGTACCTTTGTTGAGCGGAAATGTTGCCTGCACTCTAGTTATTCGTATACTGGCGTTTCCGTGGAATTGTTGTTTTTAAATGCTAATAAAAATCTTGTGCAAATTTTACAGAAGTTTGCAGTGGCGAGAGGTCACCGACTTTATCTTATTTCTTACCGTTTGATGGAATCATCCACTTGCTTCCTGGTCATGTCAGGAGTGTAGTTTTCAATATAGTATTTGAGGTTTGTTTTTTCCCACATTCCTCCTGTTCAAAAAATTACATTACAATAAAATCAACAAATGCGTTTGTGACTGTTTCTGCTTACTGTCTCAGTTAAGCCGTAGCCCACTTACCATGTTGAGACTGGTATTTAATTTTCAACAACGTAATATGCCGAAGAAGTAGAAAAAATTAAGTCGCTTTTGCGTAAGTAGTGCTACCTTCAATGTTGTATCTTTTGCTTCGGCTTCTTGTTCGACTTTTCCGTCCTTTATGATTTTTTTGTTTTCTTCTTAATCTTCTTCGTCGACTTTTGGCCCGAAACAGGGACTTCGCTCGGTTTGCTGCAAAATCTTCGTTTAATTTAAACGATTCCATTATATATTCATGACGCATAGATCAACACAGTATTTCTGTTACGAGATACCATTAAAAAATAAAATTCACCACTAAAATTTATTAATTCCAAAACGGTTTAAAACTTCCCAGATGCAAAAAAGTATCTGCACCTTTTTGAAATCCTTTAAATCAGGGGTCAACATCATGGTGCCCGTGGGCACCAGGTGGCCCGCAAGGACCACGTAGTTTCCCACGGGCCTGTTCTAAAAATAGCACATGATTAGCATCTTCACATAGATAAATATCATTAACAATAACATAATTAAAGGAAAATTAAGCAAAGTTTTTATTTCAGAAGTGTGTATCAAACTAGTGTCTCTTCGCATTATTCGGTACCCAAGAAGTAGCTCTCAGTTTCACAAAGATTGGTGACCCCTGCTTTAAAGCTTGCTATAGGCTAGTAAGTCATTCTAATCCCTTGGACTCACCATTTGATCCCATGTTTGTGGCGCCTATTGTGTCCTCCACCCCGCATCGTGGCATCGCCATCATTCGAACCGTGTTCTTGTCCAAGGTACCTGTTGGCCTTAACCCGGCCATTTGCTGGAAAGCCCTGTAAAAGTTGTATATAATGAGCTTGTTAACTTGCACACAAACGGTTCTTAAAGGCAAAGAGTCATTTGGAATGTTGAATGTCACGATGCATGTAAAAAAATCATCAACCCAGTTTTTAACATCTTGGGCATAAACATGGTCATATAGGAAACAGTCTATTTGTGTTGTTGATTCTCTAAACAAAAAAACACTAAGTGGATGTCTAATTATCCAACTATTCCTACCTCACTGATCTTGTAAAGCTCTTTTTGTCAACAATTCCGGCCAACTGGTTGCTTCTCTGCCGACCTTTTGACATGTACCCGAACTTGCTCAGGTAATTCTGCATAAATACAGGTAACTTAGAGAGCTTTTCAAGTAGGTTTTCTTACAGTTAATGAGATGAAAACAGTTAGTAACGCTTTGCATTTCCTGTAACCAAAAAACGTTTTCAATGTAATAAGAAAAGAAAACCCGAAGCACTGAAAAAAGCAACAGCGGATGTAAAAAGGTAAAGTTAAATAAAAAGAGAGTTCAAAATTGTTTGTCCATAAATAAGAAGCTTTGCGCTAGCGTAAGACATTTAATTAATTTGAAAGAGAATCTTTACACTTTGTTGTCGAAAACATGTCTCGTCCCAATAAGTTTTGGAAACACTGAATATGGTGTATAAGTAACAGAGAAAACGTTTACTCCAAGGGCTACCTGAAGTACAAGCGTTTGCGATTTTGTGTTGTTCATCCACTTGGACTTATTTGCTGTCAAGTCCATGCCCGATTGCAAAAAAAGCATGGAACACATTTAAAAAGACCCTAAAGCAAAGGGCACCGGAAGTAAGTTTAATGTGGCGAGCACAGATATTTGTTAGACACCACGAAGGTTGCGTTGTGTTGTAAAACATGCTTAGGAAGTTTGGTGGCAAACGGTTTATGCATCTACCATGTTAGATTGTACAAACACAAACCTGTGTTGCAAACTTGGAGAAAATAAAGACTCCCCGACACGGGAAAGCACAGGCTTTATCCATGCACTGTGAATCAAGATACTACCCGCTAAATACCACGTCGGCGGATAGCAAGGCAGTAGTTTTGCTAAGCATGCTGTCACCTTTCCCAGCCTGACAACTTCCACCACGATACCAGAAGAGCTATTGGTTATGCGGTCGGGCAAGTCTCTCATTAACTGTTCGATGTCATCTGGCAATGTCTCTAGCATCTGCGAGAACTGCGTAGCCATCGATTCGCCAAGTGAGTCCAGAAATTGATCAGTGACGTCACTAATCGCGTCGGTGACGCCATTAAATATCCCAGTAAGGCCGCCTTTCAACGATGGTTTTGTTCTTGTCTAACGTATCCAAAACCTAGCGCTTGATGAGCCCTACAACCAAGAGTTAGTTTTAAATTATGTTTAACTTCAACCCTCAAATCCCCCTGTTTTATATTTTTGCAAATTGTTGAACGTTTGAGTGTCTCAAAGCAAGAAAGTTTTCAATGAGGTAAACCAACCTCAAGTCCGTTCTCTGCTTGTGTGAAATTTCGGCGGGCTGGAAAGTGAATAATCATTCGTTTTCAAAATAAAGCAAAAACAGTAAACATAAACTGCGTTCAGTTGTTTAAGATTTGAACGGTGGCTGTATTTTGGTGCCGCAGATCGCTTCGTATCTACGCAGCCAGCACACAACAGAGCATCACTGCCTAATAACACATTTGTTCAGAGAGATGTATAACAAAAGTTTTAAATAACTCTTTTTAATGAATTTCTTTGAAAAAAAACAAGTTTATTTCCACATCTGTTATAACCACATTCACTTGCTGAATTGCATTGTCTCTGATCGGAGGTTTTTTGATTGCTTTTCCATCTAGATACAATTTATTAACCACATTGATACCTTAAACAAAATTGGTTAAGGGTGATTTCGCAAGGGAAAAATTCACACCGCTAGGTAACTCGGAAAAAAAACAGAAAAATCATAGCATGTGAAACAAATGGTTTTTAGCCTAATATATTCATGGCAGAGTCTTTGCGTAAGTTACTGAGCAATAAGCACTTGTAGCAGAAAATGAGAATGAAAAATGACTGCTCATTCACTGACGAACTAAGAATACGATCAAGTTTCAGGTTGAAGAATTGAAAACCTCTGGCCCGCAATGACCCTCTTATGCACAGATCAACTTAATAGCCATGAACGGACAGTAGGTAAATATTGTTTGCGTGAAAATGCATCTTTGCCGCTCAAAAATGCTACCCTCTGAAACAAAATAATACTTGAGAAAATGAACTGCAGGTGTAAAGAAAACCTTTTGCGTGTAACAAACAGTTTTTACTGCAAAGAGAGCGTGCAAACTATCAGCGAAGGCATACGTCGTCCCGCGTCATTCATCAACTGAGGCTTCTAAACCTTCAACTCTGGATTCCAAAGTAAACTGTGTTTTCCTGTTTTGCAACCGTTGTTAAAATGTGGTCAACCTTGACAAAGAATTCAGGGAATTTTAGGGAAACCGTTTGTACGTCATCAGTTGTATTCACTGTCGCCCGCTATGTCGAAGCTTGGGCGGCGCAGTTCCCTTCTATTTCAGAAAAGGAAATCATAAAGTTTAATAACTATCTCTTTCGCGGGATTTGACCGGAAGAAACCTGCTTTTCATATGTCTGCTTACGTGTTCCCATAGGCGTAGCCAGGGGGGCCAAAGGGGTCATGCCCCCTCCAAATTTTTAGAAAATATAGTCATTTTGTGCTTTGAGAGGCGTTTTTCTAAACAAAATAGTGTTTTCGCCTAAAATCAAACATTTTGCCCCCCCAAAATTTTTGGGCTGGCTACGCCACTCGTGTTCCACTGTTGTTTGGAAAGGCTATGGCAACTAAATGATATACTATAGGTCACAAGGATTAGCCGGATCAGCTGCGATATGCTTGTGTCAAGGGCTTCTGCACTTGACTCAAATTTTACATACGGCTGATTTGGCAGGTGATTTTTAGGAACAGTTGTTCTTTAATAACCACAGCGGAGTATTGACATTCGTTTTGCTAAAACATGGTTGTCATAAATTTATTTAAACACCTTTTGCGAAACGCAGATGTTTTGCTGGACTAATTTTACGTGAATTTAATCTTCAAACCTGTTGTAAATAGTTTTACGTGAATTTGTTCTCCAATTTGATGTAATTTTAGACAGACCACCGAGCATAAATATGCTGTTTAAAATTTCTTTTTTTAGATTTTCATTCACGATAAGTAGCGTCGTTTCTACAGGTCCCCGGAAGCCCCGGCCTTAATTTTCCAACAAATTAATTATTTTTCCTCTCCGTAAGCATACGTTTCTTAGTAATTCCGTTTGGGAAAACAAATGGATGCACCGCTTTTTGCTCTTCACTTGCTTATTAGGGATAAAAAGTGCTCTTCACATTATACCTGACAACCTTCCAAAACTTTTGCCTGCACGACACCCATGTCAAAGATGTGAGACTCAAGTTGTAGCGCAGTCATATTTTTCCAAACTCCTTTTGTGACACAACCGACCATTTATTAACAATCATGGCACACATTTTCCGCAAAATATGAGAAAATGCATGAACGCACAGATATTTAGATTATGCTTGTGGTGGCCTATGTGTGCGCCAAGAAACGAAACGCTTTTAATATAAAGTATTTTTGAGACAGCATATAACAAAAATGTGCCATTAATTCCTCAACAGAGTTCTTGTTTTTCATGCAGACACAACATTTTGTTTCACTTAGATTCTGGATACCACGTTGTTTCATCCAGACACCACTTTCACAAACAAAACTTTTTCTTTTGCGAGGATGGTACCTGACTCTGGAAGGCGTTATTTACTTTCCTGCTATGTGTACTAATCGTTTATAAACTGATTAACACTACACAAACCAGGTTGAAACATGCAATCATCAGATGTATCGCGTATCTGTAATTTGCAAGTGCCTGCAAAAGATGGCGGGTTTAGATCCCACTATAAAGTATTCAAATTGGGAACTCATTTCCACAAAAAAAATCCGAGCATTTGAGCAAACAATCAAGAGAAATTCACGGTTGTGGAAAGCTCGCTTGTTTTTCTGCCACAATTGCGTTGGTTAAGATATTGAGAACCAGGACACCAGCGTGCGAGTAATCAATTTCCGATCAGCGATACTTTATTCGACCTGCAGTTGCTTCAGAGTTTGTTAACAAATATTGACCGATGGCGACGCCACCAACCAAGAGGCAAAACCGCTACGCGGCTGACTTCAGCAAAAAAAGGCGTTTGATATTCTGTGTGTTTTGTCGTACCTGTGGTACTTTTTGAAACAACTTGTTGCTGTTGGATGCCCGACGAAGAATTGTACAGCAGAAATAAATTAAATAATGCTCTGACCAAAGATCATAAACGAGACAATTCGCGTTTGCAATCGCACATACTGACGCGCAGCTTGAAAGAATTAAGCGCCGAGTTATTCAAGAGTTGCTGCAAAACTTCAGTCTAACTGCAGTCAATCGTGCAGTGTGATTTCTCTTTGAAAATAGGGCTAAACCAATTTTCCTGAAGTTTGAGACTCAGCTGACCGCCATGCTTTAAATGCAACATATAGACCTGTTGTTACGCTCCACTTGGCACGAATAATTTAGAGTTGCTCTATTTACGTGTGTTTCTTGCTCTTGGACGCTGTGTACTTCGAACACAAAGACCAATTTTACAATCGGATAACATTTTCACGAAGCCCAATTCCATGAATCGGAGTTGTTTTTTTTCGTCAGCGTTTACATCGGTGCAGTTACTAGCCTGCGCAGAGTTGTTTGACTTTTAAAGCAATGTAACAGTGCGATGGATAAAAACAAGACCTTAACTTTGGAAAGTGAAAATTGTCATTTAAAGTGGAAAATGTGTCAGTCTCTGATGTTCGTCAGTGACGAGTTATTTCAGAAACACCATGGTACATGAATTAAAAAACGTGTGTTTAAGTTGGTTCAAACACGCAATTTTTTACATTTATTTCAAAGTTCGTACAAAAACGAACGAATGAATACAATTCTTTTATTGAATGCCCCAACTTTCTAGACCTGGATTTTGACTGAAAAAATATTTTATCATTTCGTCAACGACATTTCCGAAGGAATCGTACTGAAATTAGGATTGGCGCTACGCGTTTGAAAGACACATAACAAACGGCTCCCCATAATCAATCCGCTGAAGCGTATTAAAAACAACGCCAGCTGCATAAGACAGGTAATGTGGAAATTGTTCTGTTTGAAACAAATACTTTTATTTCAAAAACGCACAATATTTTTTGCTGCATACAAGCTATAGCGATATTCTAACTTACAGCAGCTGCCGCATCATTCCAACCTCCAAGACCTGGTTCAGGCCCGCTTCGCAGTTCACTCGGCTGCCTGACATCTGGCGATGGGAATCCAAAAACGGATGCATGAAGCATCGTCACAAGTACCACGATCCTCATCGCGGCAAATTTAATTTTTCAAGCGGCGAGCAAAGGTTAAATTTTTGAACGGTAGCTAAAACTGCAAAAAAACAAGTACACGTGAACATATACATGAGAATTATCAGGGTCAGCTTTCTGATCCTGCGCTAATTTAAATTTTGCAAAACAATGTTGATCCAAACGAATGATAGTAAAGTTCTCGTTGAGCTACAAAATCATAAACAACTTTTCACAAACCTTGTGTAGTTCACCTTTGCTGCAACACACTTAGGTAAACATTTGAGTCTTTGCATTTTTAGCAAAGTGTCGTGATTAGTAGGCCTGCTGATCTACCAACTTTTTCAGCAGCGCAATTCAAATAGCCAAAGTAGTTGAAATTGCTGCTGACAACAGTGCCAAAACGGACTCGGTTCGCATAATTCAACTGCGAAGTTTATATACGCGTGGTAAGCCAACAAACGACCTACGTCACGCGTCANATCGTCGGAACCAACACGCGCGCTCTTTTTCTCACCAGACACCTCATCGTGACGTGAAAGTGACTCGGATCCAACCGAGCTGATCTGGGAAGTTTAAAGACGATTTTCCAACAAGCGCAATTGCACGTGATCACTTTCTCCTAAGTTTAGAACAGCGCTCGGGATCAAGTGTTAAACGGTGAGGAGCAACAGTAGCCTCTTGTTTGCACTTGGAAGCAAAAGGTTGTTGCCTTACCTCGGTTGAGAAAAGTACTGTGAGTTAAAAGCGTGAAATAAGCTCGACTTTTTTCTGCTCTTGCGGTGGTTTTTGCAAATTGCAAGAAAAAGCTTTTTAATTTCCACTTTGAAAATGGTGTTTGCATCAAGGTTATGCGAACCCGTTGCAATTTGTCGCACTAACATTTTCGTGATGACGTATGTCAGTTAGTTTCTTGTCAAGTATCTCAAATTACAGCAGAAAAACAATAATTTCATGAGGACATTCGTTTAACTCTTTTTCGGCGCAAGAGTCGGATTTTTGTTCTATTGGGTTAAGTCCGTTATTTTCTGTGACAGTAGAATTACAGGCCCGCAACCAGGGGAGGAAACCGGGCAAGTTCCCCCCTTAAATTCTCAAAAACATGTTTAGTTTTTAGATACAACAATAAGTTACAATCATTTCCCCCAACGCCGAAAATGTCAGCTGGTTGCGGCCCTGCCACTAAACAAGTCTATGCCTTGGAAGTTCACAGTGAACTACAGGAGCATAATAGAACAAACGAAAACTGACGTTGCTTTCATTAACATAAATTTAGATCCGTTGTTTTCATTCAGTAGCTTTAAAAATTTTGAGCATCAACACACGTCGTTAACGGAACATCATATCTTCCAATGTTTCCGCTTGAAAAATCGCAAATGCAAGGAATTAAAGGCTGTCCGCATACAAATGCTTTCGAACTGAAGAAAACGCGAAGAACAAAACCAAGCTAACAGTTCGCGTTGCTGGGAAGACTCGGAAAAAATACTGCAAAAGCTTTATCCACCCAAGAATTTATTCAAACATTTTGTAAGATGACCAAGCTGTGCACATCAGCCTCGTTAAGTTGTTGTCGCCACTGCCAACTACCGCGTTAGTGATCGAAGCTTACGATGCAAAACAATTTCTGAACCACTTTCCAACAGACACAAATTGAAGGATAACATGCCTTGAAAGCTCTGCCGCAGCCACTTCCTGCAAATCAGACTTGGAGGTAATTTGCACTAAATTCTTCATTTAATGGTGTTCTACGTGCATAAACAAAATGCAGTAAAAAGTCTTTTCTCTGCCAACGTAGTCCGAACAGTGCACTATACGTGTGGCCACGAAAATCTGGTTTGAAATTCATATTTTTGTAATTATATTGAACAATGAACTGTCGGTTACGAAGTGTTGAGTGCCAATGCATGTCTCGTGTAAGATCACAGTGCACAACACAAGCAAGACTTGCATCGAATATCTTGCTTTTTTATATAATTGCCAAAGCAACACATTAGGTTATCTTTTGCTGAATATGGCCCGTAGCTAATACGTGTCAGCCAAAGGCTGCAAAATAATTTACAACAGTTCCGATTTCCGTTCCTTGGCTGAGATAAACTTGCCGAAAGTAAACAGATTCACTCAATAGTCTGCGGTAAAACAAACGCGATGTTTGTTTCAGGCAACTTTTCAATAGATTTTGTGAAACATGAACCGTATGCGGCATGGACATATAGACATCACGCTTTGTGATTTCCGCGTAGGTGTTCTTGTTTTCTCCTTACCTGGTCAACACTAACTCCATGACTTAGGGGATCACCTTTCTAAACCTACCATAACGTTTTTCTTCTTTTTTGAGCGGCTTAATGTGTTCAAATGTAATCCAATGTTGTAGTCTAATTGTATCCGAGATGGTACGGGAGAACATAGAGGCTGCTGCAGAAGGCTTAAGAAAGAGGACGAATACCGCAGCACTTACGTTTTTAGAATCATACTAAGCTGATGCGTCGCTTACATCTGCACTTTGCTACAAATAGAAAAGCGAACAGCTGTCACTACAAGAATAGCTAACGTACGTTAACATGTTGGCATCTGCTGGTGAATATTTCCGAAAGTGTGGTGCTAAATTTTTCTACAACCTACAAATATGGTAAAGCGACACCACCATTAATGAACAAACATCGGCACAGGATTATTCACACGTCAAAATTGAAGAGCAACGCATTTTTAAACGCAGCCAAAGTCAGCGGTAAGGTCTAACGCCCATCTATTGTACTTGGAAACGTTGCCGCAAACTCCATGAGTCCATAGATCGGAAAAAATACTTTCGTGGCATTTTTTGTAATTCTGTGTGCGATTCAGCTAAAATGAAATCTTATGACGATTGGTAAGTAATGTCAATCAACATGTCGCAGGCAGAAACGCCTTCCAATTGACCATGTATGACAAAAATCCAAAGGAGCGCGCATGCGCTTACGACATTAAAATCGTTTTGAAAGCACTGCTCCTTAATTTCATTCAAGGCTGCTGTCGACAGGCTCGACTAACAAGGCCTCTGAGGTGGGTGAGGTCTCTTCTACGTATTGATTAGCATGTGTTTTGGTCGCGCGCGTTTAATTAAGTGCTCGGCACATTGACCAGATACGCGCGAATGTTACTCCAGCTATCCTTCATTTCCAAACAAAAAGATGGGTTGGTCAAAGCTATCAAATACGCCCACTCATTTCTCGTCCGTGTCTTTATGTCCGATCAGCGGCGATTGAATTAAGAATCACGCACTCGCCGACAAAAACGGGATGATATGAAATTCGTAGCACTTCACACTTTCGACATGACTTTTATGCGGAATCTATCCGCCATGTGGAATTTGCTTACTGGTGGCTTAGGATAGTAAATATAAATTATATTTGTTTGTAAAAAAGTGTTAAAGCTAAAACTTTTCGGCATCAGTAAAGATTTCGGTATTGCTTTCATAAACACGATTCACGAGTAAAGTTGTGTCATTCCCTTATAAGGTAAGCTACTTCCTTCGCAAGATAACCTTTTGATTTCTTACTAAACATCGATTTTGATAGACGTTGCTTTTGCACATGAAGCTTCTACGCCAATGTACAGGATGCAGAAAGATTTGTGATTTCGTTTAAGTCTAGGTTTTATAAGTGTGCAGTTTCTTTTGTAGCATGAACTCAAAAGAAATAAGAAAAAGCTTTATTAAACCATTCCTTTACTCTTTTGTCCAGGTCAGTTGGTCAAATGCAACTTGAACATTATGCCCTGATTTACTACACGATGGCGTTCTTTATGCAACTCACAAACATGCACATTCAGACACCAAATGCCTTTGGTCGGCAGGTTGTATGTAGTGGAAGTTCATGAAACGCTTGTCAAGTATTAAGCACTTCATCATTCTTTTCCATTGACGTTATTCACTCTTACGTCTACGCGAAAACTTCCAGTCTGCTTTGTATCGCTTTGAATCGTCTGTCGTCATTCATCTCTTAGTTTTTTACTATTTTCGCCGTTCGTAGTTGCGTCACATACAAAACTCTTTATCATGTCCAAGTTATTGCAAAATATCACTGTCAACGTTTTTGCTGAAGTTTTCAAAAACGTACATTTTACGTTTCTTGGTAAACTTCGTAGTAACATGGAAATGAAAGCAAAAACACGACTGGACAACCTAAATTTCGGCAGCCGATGTCCTTGTTTCACCTCAACATATAAATTACGTATTTCAATAACCAAATGCCAGATGGAAAGATGTTCAAGCATAGAAAATGTAGGAGCTTGTTTTTTGCATAATCATTCTCCAAACTTTCGCATTTTCATCAACTGCGACTTGTTTTCGCAGCTCACGCGGTAATTGGAATGAAAATATTTCATGCTCAATTGAACACTGCTGTTGATTGGTCAGTTGAGCTCGAGCCTCTTGCAACAATGCAAGCAATGTGAGAAAGGTTCTGGCGTGAAGGCGCGAAGCGAAAATAAGCCCTAAACAAATATTCAAATAGAAGTAGTTTTGCGTCACGTATAGCGTCATTGTGACTGCGTGAGTCGTAGGTTTCGAAGGTGACTTCTGCCATTTTGACAGCAATTGGCAAACGCTTTTATCCAGATGGATTAAAAGACGCCTATGACTCAAGTTACAACAAATTAATAGACCATTTCCTGCCATATGTTACTTTCAACAGTATTTCCTCAATTCGTTGATCTAGGGTCAGTGAGACACTGTTAACCAGTTTCGTTCTTTGCGCAGACTAATCGCGCGGAACATTTGAAGTCATTCCTAAATCCTTCCTTCCTCTCTGATCTGAATAACTGGAAAAATGAGGTCATCTCTGCGTCAAAAGCCCGACATAGGAATGTGTAGACTTTCCAGAAAATTCGTGATGCTTTTGTCACGAAAGTGTGACCAAGTGCAATGAAGTGCGTTAACACGTCGCCAAGATTGCGTCATGCATGCACATGCCTGGTTTTACTGTCTGGTTTTCCGGAGGTCGAAAACGCTGGATCTGCACGAATTGTGTTCAGTGAGTAATAGATGTAATGTTCGTATCAGAAAAAAACTGATCCTTTCAACAACAATTGGAGTCCAGACCATAACTTCGTCTGGGAAGGGGGGAATCCTTGTTACGCTGCCGTAAAACTTTCATTGTTCAACTGCTTGAAACGTCGATGACACGAAAGAACCCTTTTATTTGTTTGCGGGTAGGCAGGAAAGCACTTTTGACTGTGAGATGTGGCCATTTTGCTTGAATGGTTAGTTGTGTCCAGATCACGTTTCTCAGTTGGAAATAAATAGATTTTAATGCCATTGTCAACGTTCTACAGGGTGACAAAAAAAAAACGGTCATCACCTAAACTTGAATAACTCTTGAAATAATTAATCAATTCTTTTTATATTTCAGATTTACCAAGTAGAATTAATGTTCTAAGAGTCTACCAAATTTGACCTTGGAGATGCCATGGACTACTGAGCAAAAGATATATATAGTTGATGCATATTTTCGGCAGAAGTCTATCCATGCAGCTCAATTGCAATTCAAAGAACGGACAAATCTCTCTCTTGACAATGTCTGGTTTTCGGACGGGGCACATTTTCTGTTGTCAGGTCACGTGAACTCTAAGAACAACATCTTCTGGGGTAGCACACCCCTGAGCACTGTCTGCAAAGGCCATTACACTCTGTGAA
>JGI24021J15306_10001845_pt1 | contig 21709 bp, 16 predicted proteins | sample Ectturendosymbi1_FD_15306 | JGI IMG/M metagenome (IMG submission 15306) | reverse complement strand
CAAGAGGCACCAGTCAACACCGTACTCCACAACACCCACAGAACGTTTCGCGAGGAACCCAGCAATGTACTTTCCCGAGGTCGACAAAATATGTCTATACTTATTTGGTATGCTCCCAGGATTTCTGGAAAATTTGCTGGAGTGGAAAATTGTTCTGTAGTGCTACGGCAGCAACGAAAACCGCATTGGGTATCATCCAGCTTTGGTTCAATTATTTCCGTGGCATCATGGCATGCACTAGAGATGCCACGGTAGTTGGTTCATTCACTCCTGTCTCCCTTTTTGTGTATGGAGATGATCGATTTGCCAACCTTTTGGTGCCCTTCCAAAACGCCATGCCACTCGACACACAACCAACTGGCGTTCTAAGTTCCCCAAATTCACTATCAAACTTTTCGCGGTTAGCTTCAAGCTCGGGTTTAGCAGCGGCATCAGAGAGCTTATTGTTGCACAGTTCTACGGAAGCTTTCACTTGTGCAAAGTTAAGATACACCGCCTGAAAAACTTTGCCCAGTTCTGTCAGATGAGGTGCCGATGTTGACAAAAATAAAGCAGCATGTTTAAATTTTTTGTTTTCATAATTCGCAGCAAAACAACACACATTGCATCATTTTTATCTTCTGACAGCTGCTTCAGTGCGGCCCAAATAGCCAAAATTTCACTCCTTGTTCTCACTGACTGCCTCGCTCGACAACCACCTTGTTTTGAATGCGCATTGCAACTGCCGACCTTTTGTCCTTGTTGTAGTTTGATGCATCGCCAGGCAAGCCGATCGCAACGGTGAAACAGTAAAACACTTCTGTAATTGCAGTGCTTTTTTTGCAAAGTGTTTTCGCACTTTTATACACCGTACTGTACAAATCTGCGGCAGTACAGTACGAGGCCGCAGCGAGGCGGTGCCCACGACAATGCACAGATACCTAGCTTACAATTGCATCCATCTGTTGCAGTAGCCAAGTGCAGGAAAACATTCTTTCCTCAATTCGTTTTACTTCAATGCAAGGCAAAACCATATCTTGCCTTTCAGAGTTTAGGGTGTCATTTTGACACCCAAAAACGGCTTAAAAAAACACTGTACTATATTGCTGTGCTTGTTTCTATCATAGTCTGATAGTAGTGCAACCAAGCTGAACTACAGTACCATGTCCAATAACAAAATTAAGTTTATTAATTTCTGAATCATTTGTAGGGATAAAGCAAAGCGTGATTAGTGTTGCTTTGAAAACATCTCTAAAAAACAAGATTGGGAATCTGTATTTACAAAACTTCACTTTCGCATCGGCCCGATGACTATATTGGTTTTACATCAAGCTGTCACCCCATATTTTACAACAAAATTGCGCCCATGGATGCAACTTAAACCCACAAGGTTTGCTTTAATCGAAGCAGGTCATTACTACGCTGAAAGTGTATATTTGCGGGAAAATCACTGTCTATCGAAAGGATCCTTTCGCAGACAAAAATCAGACGCTGTGATCATATCAGATTATATATTTCGCCTCCGGAGTGGGCATTTTCAGTTCGTATTCAAACATAATATTTTTGGTTAAAGTGCTGTTCCAGCACCCGTTCATCTAACATCGTGTGTGTGTGCGTGCGTGTATCTGTGCGAGATCCTCTACGAAAGAAGCTTGTCGCTTTGAAAAAATTCGAAAGCGAGCCCGGGCAGTGGTTAGAGTCAGTGAGCTGCCCAGTCATCCGTAGGAGACTGCACTTCGTATCACACAGAGCATCCCAAGGAAAGTCGTAGCCAATATATTGGGTCCACGTTCAGCGGCAGGGGATGCCAGAGTGAAGAAGTCTTCTCCGTCTGCCTATCAGCATGGGCGTCGGAAGGATTTTTTCCAGGGGGGAAACAGTGGATTTTTCAAGGGTGACCAAACCAAACGGATTTCTTCCAGAGGGGCAGCAGTGGTGAAATTTAATTTTACCAACTCGAAGCTACGAGAACAACCTTTTTCTACTAAAAAGTTAATAGGAAAATATCAAATTTCAAAATCCGGGTGGGGCCTCGGCCACATCCTCCGACGCCTGTAGGTTCCACATACCTGGAATAATTGCATTGAACGACTGAATAGCTCGGTTACTTTCAAAGAGACTTATTCACAAGTGGAGCCCTTGAATTAATTTTAGCTGCTTAAATAAATCTCACACTTAGACTCACATCGTTTACAAGCCTTGTAGGCTTTCATTTACAAAATTTGCGAGTGTCCTGGTTCTACATCTTTTACCTCGCACGCCGCGAAATACTCTACCCACACGGCATAAATTTCTACCTTAAAAGCATTTGTCACATCTTCTCATTTGCGGAATATAAGATAGCAAGGTCTGCGTAGTTTCTTCTTGTGAAAAATTTTAAACTAGTTTTTGAGAAAAACTTAAATATTCCAAGCGTCATACCTGCATTCTGATTGTTAGTAACGCACTGCTTTTCTGTTTCTTGGCCAAGGAATAAACTAGGGTAAATAGCCATGAAGGAACTTTTGAAGGAAAACAACCTGGTTACTTACGCAAGAAGGTTGTTGTTGTTTCTCACAAACTTGTGCGCGCAATACAGCAAATGAAAGGCGAGAATATCATGAATAAATCGTCAGAGAAAATGCTGGATCACGTCAGCACGTGAAATAGCATGATCTATCATTACCTAACAGTTCAATTAGCGATGTATGAGCTATGAAGGACTGTGTTTCACTTAGAAGGTCAGTCTCTTCGAAAAAGAAGGTATGTTAGCTTTCGTAGAATGTTGTGCAGGGTAACAGGTCGAAAAGATTAGCGCGAACGCTTAATCCCTTGCCGAAAGAGAACAAACGTTTTGCCTGGCAACATTCGAGAGCTTGGATTCCTGACATTTTTTCCTGTTATTGCCATCCAAGCAATTCGAACAAAAAGGTGACAAACTCCTTTTTTCCTCAAAACCGACTGCGCGGAAAAATGCGTTTACTGCAAGGTTTGTGCTAATTTAAAAGAAAAGGCAATACCATCATGAAAAACCTCCGTCTTATATTCCCGTACAACCGACAATGCCTTCCAGACATTGAGAAAAACACGATTACACGTCAACAATGAAGTTCTAAAATTACATGAAACGGTTACGCAAAAATGAAACCAAAACACGAAAGCGCAACGCCGTTCACGCAGAGCGAAATTGAAAGGCACATTGCGCATGCGTTGACACAAACCTGTGGCGCGCATCAAAACAGCAGGGTACGTGGGGCGCAGCAAACGAACAGTGCCAGTGTTTGACAGATTTCTTTTTCAATATTTCGTATTTAGCAGATCGACACTTTTTGGACATAGCCAGTTTTCAAACACTTTGTTGAGATAGCGTAACTTTCCGGCGAAGATGATGCCGCGTTGTTGATTGGAAGGTTTCGATTAGAGCAATTTCAAAATCGAGAACCTTAAACCACGGTTCTGAGGTCTCTTGCACCGGAACAAGACCCCCTTAAGCTCAAGCTTGAGCCACAGCGTCATTTGAAAACCTAACTTTTGTTTCGAAAATCAAGTGTTGATATAATAATCCAACGCGCACAGCAACTTCACAAGCAAGCAAACTTGACAAGCAACAACGAAAAAACAGTTTCAGTCGCAAGAAAGTAACGCGGTTAGCTGAAATTTTTGTAAGATAACTTTCTAGTAACATCGAAAAACTTTCAGTCCTGTGTCAACATGCGCCTGTGTTAAACGTGAAGCCCGAGTACAGCGGAGCATCACGGGACAAACAGTTGAACTAGTGCAGAAAATAAAGCGCAATACTGCGATGGCGCCGCCGTGAAACACCGCTACAAACAAACAAAAGGCCGCAACGCGTAATTTGTACCGCTTTTTATCAAAAACACACGAAAGGAAACGATGTTTAAGTGCGGACGAAACAGGATGAGGCAAAGAAAGCGACAAGAACAGAGGCATCATGAGGGTGTGACAGGGGTGAGCACATCAGTCTGTACAGTGTTTCTCGAAGTAACTAAATCAATCGGTGACTTTTCCCGCTGCAAGACGGATTTATGGCTTGGGCGATATAAAAGACTTTGTCAAGGAACAGGCTACACAATGTTAATCGACACAAGACAATTTTTAAGGCTTACAGGGTCAGTTTAATAATATTGAGCCTTGCAGTCGTGACTATCGTCTACCCTACGTGTTTTCCGCTTCTAAATAGTACTGCAATATATCAAATTTGCTCAAAGAAAACGATAAAAATTGCGACAAAACGCTTTCCGCCGCTGTTGCAGGGAGGTTCCTGCGCGGATGACTCGATCGCCAGCGAATCAGGGAGCGGGTAAAAGGTCAGGCTGACAGAGACTTCAAAGGAGCACACAGGCTTTGGATTTTTTCGCAGAGCTGTTGGAAAACGACGGACTGGGAGCCGACAAACCGTTGCCACGTTGCACAGCGTGTGATCGGTTGCCTGCATCGACCGACACCTGCTGTTGCTGGGAAATTTTCATTGTGAGTTCTTTTATTTTGGCCGGCGGTAGATCTTTGCCGTTTTGAAGTATGTAATCGAGTCGCGCCACCTGTTCAAACACATTCAGTGATAAGTGTGCAATTCAAAAAACAAGTTTCTAGTATTTGCTTTTCTATCGCAGCAAAGACAACCCGACGTTAATTTTGTCTTTCAAAACTCATCAAACAGATGCAGTATATGCAAATTCACAAAAAAAGTCATGAGGGTTGTTCAGCTGAAAACAGATGAGCGCATGTCACAAAAATTCTGTCTTTGACAATTTCGACGTTTTACGCATTCTCTTTGTGGGCTTTTCGTCAAAAACAACTCAGCTCCGTTCAGACCTGAACGTTTTTACAACATCATAAAACGTATCGTAGAAAAGTAAACAAGTTTCCCAATTTAGACAAAAAGCTCATATCTACTTGTCATAGGAAGCAAACGTGAGAACACTGGCTTACCTGTCTCTAAATATTCAGGATCTTCTTTACTGGAGACGCCTGCCCAGTAAAAAAGACAACACAGTCAATGTTGCTTATTTAGAGGACAGGTAAGCCACACAGCAAGACAAAGCATCTGAAACAAGCTTTTTTACTCAGCGCTTACCAGCAACATGGGTTCCTTCTTTTTCTTTGCTTCTTTCACCATGCTTTCGATCAGGTCCTTTAAGTAAAAAAACATGTCACCGAAAGAAACTTCAAGTTGTATTTCCTCATGTACTGCAACAAGCGGAACTAACGCCAAACGCCTGGGCATTCCCGACTGGCACAGATCCTACATAATCGTCACGCGCAGACCAATGATGTTTGCGATGACACACACTTGACCTTGAACGAGTAACAGGAAAGCTAAATGGGAAGTCACTCCGGGCCTGCATGGTAACTGCTCAGTGTTTCCAGCGCAGTCGTTGCGACACAGTCAGTACGGATACATTCGCAGTAAAGTCAGCCTCTTCGAAACAAAACATGCAACACCAAGACTATGGTTTGTGAATAACGCTCACAACCACGGGGTGCAAAAGATGGCACCGACAGCTTGGTTTAGGACGCAGTCACAAAAGCGCATTGCGCTCAGATAACTTCAAATCAAAGTTCTTCACAAGTTTTCGACGCAACAAAGAAGTCCAGCCACAACGCAAGGACTCACCAGCTTCTTCTGCATCGCCTCCATTTTTCGCAGATTCTCTTCATTCTGCTTGCGGAGCTTCACATTCGCTTTTTCAACCTTTGAGCAAAACACAAGTCAGTGCGTAGTTTTGCGCTGCTGCGAGTGTCTGTTGCTGCAACGTGGCATTTCGATCAGCGTGCGGTTGAAGAGCAAGTAACTTGCTTGGGAGAAAGCGCGGTATAAACATTATCAGCTGGCTCCACAGAGTATTTCTCAAACACCACCCCTACACCCTGTATGGCACAAAATTACTGAAATGCATGCGAGCAGCAGACACTCGACAATGTTTCTGCGCCAGTTCAAATGACGCACAGGAAAAGGAAAGTGACAATCTTCCGAGTCAGTGACAAAGCAAGCAAACTTAACACACTGAGCATTATAAACATCAGATTTAATTATTTAACTTTTAAACGTTAGAGCTAATTTCCTTCTGATGAAGAAAAAGACATGACGTTTTTTTAAACACAGTAGATCCCGCTTAATGAATCCACGGATAATAAATCCGCTGCTTTTTAAATTCAAATCGAGTTGGGACGGAAGTTTAGCATCGAAAAAACGCTGGTTTGTGAATCAAAACCCCTGTTTTATAAATCCAGTATTCAGTGAAGTTACTCATTTGTGGTTGCCTTGAGATTGGTGATGAAGAAGGTTGTGACAAAATTCATGAATCAGATGACGAGGAACTGGAGATAGCAACAACATCTGCTGCAGAAATGCGGGAGTGTCTGCAGCGTTTGGGCACTGGGCTTGACCATACGGTATTCAAGGAAATAGACCTTTTTTTATTCAATTAAAACAACATAGATGATCACAACAGAGAGACATTTCCACCAAAACAAACAACGATGTTCCAATTTTTTTGTTCTGTACATGAGTGTTAATAAATGTGCTATACTGTATTTTCTGTTTATTTAACTTTAATTTTTGCGGCGTCGGTTATAAAATCCCAAAACAATTGGTACGGAGGTGGATTTATGGAGGAGTCTACCGTATTATCTTGACTTTAGCGTAAGAGGAGATAAACGCATTTGCATTCAGCTCTACGAGGTTCTCAGCAAAAACATTGTGCAGAATGACACATACACCACAATTTCGGCTGATGCTTAATGGACCATCAAGTTTTTTCGCCACTTGGCGTGCACCTTCCAAAAAAATGGCACCAATTCCAAAACGTAGGTTTGTACACTTTCCACGAATAAGCGCATGTTTGCGTTTCCAGCATTGCTCGTGCATTGTTTGTTTTCGAAATGGTTTGGCGGGAATTCTTATATCGAAGCATAAATTTTATCGCTGGATATTGGAAAACGTAGTCAGCGCTGTCAGCCTAGTTCTCTTTGGGAGGCTGGCAATTTGGAAGTAAGTTCAAATCATAGACCAGATCTCGACTTTGTTGAGAGAAACTAACCAAGCTGCGGCATCAACTGCAAACAGACGGATCGGACAACTGCAGTATGCCATTGAGCACAGCTATCAAAGGACGACAAACCGCTCCAAACACAGATTCTCAACGCACCGCGAAGGATCAGTTGGCTGTCAGTGCGAAAACGTGACTGGCGAAAACGTTTAAGTCCAGGCTAAATTTAAAACCTGGCGTATTTCGAGGGACTGACAAAAGAAATCGGATTGGTAAATTCGACTGTTTGTCGCTTCGTTCAGTGAGTTTTTTTTTTGTAGCTTGTAATCTGAGCAAAATTCTTATTTGATACATGTCGGTTAAGATTAAAACGTGTGAATTGGAGGTTTCTGCTGGGTTTTTTTCTCAATGTGTTGATTAGAGGCATCGTTTTCCGAAAATAAGACTCGGGTGAATTCCAACGGTCGACAAAAACTTGTACTGATTATTATTATTCGATCCAATCATTTGTAAGGCGCGATCACATGTCACGAAGAAAAGATTTCCTGCCTTGCAACTGCACGTGCACTTATTTGGTTACAAAGGATGGGCGCAGGACATGTTCAAGCTTTTGGCAAAAAATTCTGCAGTCAAACTAAATGATCGATCAACTCAAGCCATTTTGTAGCGCTGAGACAAAATGAATCAAGAACGTAGGTCGTTCAAAACCTGTGGTAGATCAGTAGCCTTTGGTGGATTCAAACGACGGGAGTCGTTCTGGTTTGGTTGTCATCATTGAAGCATGACAGGTGTACTCATTAAAAAAACTGAGGTCTCAGCAGAGGCGAGTCTTCCGGCGAACAGCAATAACTCGAGTTATTTGTGAATGAGATTCGTTGCAGACTCGAATACTACCAGTTCGTGAAACCGCTACGTCATTGGTGCGTCTTTCCTACGTTGAATTTATCTCCTCAGTCAAACCTAAATATGGGATACAGCAACTTGAGGGTGCGTCAGAACATCAAGGATCACTGAGTGGATACACTCAGTCAGCGCATCAGTCGTTGCCTGTCGCCGATCAAGCTAGAAAACGAGTATTCCGCTTATTAATACCAATAATAACCACCATTCACCTCTTCTTGGGCTTTCTTAGAATCGGTGGCGTTTTTCTGCAGCATTTTGAATTCCGTTTCTCGTCTGTTCAAAGACGGTTTCGCCGCCACAACGGCGGGAGCAGCCGACGGCGCCGGCGCATCGACGCCCGCACGCTTCGTCGTCGAGTCCTGCTGAGCCATGAGCTCTTTGGTGGTCATGTTTGCTCGTTTTGGATCAGACGGCTGTGCAAGAAAACCGCAGTTTACAAAACAGAGAACGCAGTTCAGTGCGAGCTCGCCGCTTGCGTGCTGAGAAAAAGTCGTGCCGTGCGACAGGCGACTTTCGCCAAGGCCACCGAGAGAACCGCCTGTTCTCCTAGGTGGCCTTGCTTTCGCCCTCTGGCAGTTTCGCGAGCGTTTTTGTTCGCGTAACGCTTTTATCGACTTGCAGAGGTTGCGAGGAGGTCAGGCGTTAAGAAAAGCAACGAGTGGAAATATCGAAAACGAAATGGGAAAAGGTACATTGCACATTCGCGACACGTTTAAAAGTGACACTGAAAAGTTGATTGTTTGAAAAAAAGTGAAAATGTTAAATCGGCCTGGTCTGCCGAAAATGGTCGGGTCAGGTGAGTTTCCCAAAAAACTTGGCTAATGCGTTGCGGTGTCATCGTTAGTCACTGAGACCAGACCAGTCCGCTTCACTGCGAAAGCAGCATTGGCAAGGACAAACATAAACGCGAGGTGAACTACATGTTGACAATCTTAAAAATAATACGGCGAGAGTGAAGAGACAGGTCGGACTTTTTCCGGTAAATTGCTACATTAAAATTCGTGGGACACTGATCTCAATTTAAACTCTTGCACAGTTAGTTTTTTGAATTATATCTCCCAACAACAACAGCGGCTCAATCGGCGCAAAAGCACGCCGAGTGAAACGCCGACACATCTTGCTCTCACAGCCGAGGCGGAAAACACAATAAGACAAAATATGAGTGGTGCCGGACCTCGTCTTTCTGCTTCCCGAGAACTTGCACAGTGATAGGATTGTGTTCCAGCTCATCCAGCAACTGAAACAAACAGCGGAACGTTGAACAACAGCAAGAAATGAATCTCTTGCGAACGTGCGCGCGGTGAACCGTGACGTCCTGCTGGGTAGCTGACACAGAGGGTTGTGTATCAAGCTGAGGGTTAAACCCTGAAGGCGAAAATGTACTGAAAATATCTACGCAAGAAATGCTATCGGTAAAAACCTTCTCGATCGATTTTATTTTGAATGTTCTTTGCAAGCAAAACATTCAAAATCGTTGCGTTCCTTGTCTTGCCTGTTTCGAAAGACACATAAACAAACGACACTCCCATAACCGGCTTGCTGTGTATGATTACAGAGGATTTATGGCAAAGAATAAGCAAGCGCATATTTTGTTAGTAATAAACACGAGGCTTCGCGGAGCACAAATCTACTGTATTTCTTTTTCATTCATCCTGCTATAAGAAGAACTTTGGCTCGACCTGAGGGTGTCTCAACTGCAAGAAGCCATTGGTCAACACACTCGATAGTTTTACCTATCTACGGTGATTATGGCAAAGAACATTCGATTGCGTGACAAAACTTTTTAATACACGCACTAATCTTACAACTCTGCCTCGTTCACATAAGCTTACGCTTGCCCAGCTCGCAATTGGCTGCCGAACGGCTTTCCCTATTTTGGATCAGCAATTTTTTTCCAAAAAGTTCTCTTTTCGGCACGATTAATCTTTTAGAATGCTTGTCCAAAAATAAAGATCACAAAACGACTATTCTTCGTTCATACCAGTTAAAAAATCAGCTGGCTGGTCAAAAATATTAAAAGGTGACCTCAAGAAACGTCACGGCTGTTTCAGAATAAACAGCAGGTGAAACGTCATTAAAGATCTAGCAAGGATGGACCAAGGTGACGTCACCTCTTGGGTGACTGGACTGGCGGAAAAAGTTGTTTCATATCCAATCTGACAATTCGCCGACGCCTTGGCCTTTCCACTGACATTCCAATCGGGGGATAGGTGGAATTTGAAGCGGCAGGAAAACTGGGAGAGGAAAATAAGACGTTAGTTGAGGCCCGGGCACGAATTTCACGGTGAAAGCGATTCGGACTTGTATCAACAAGAAGATCTGTATCGCCGGTTCGCGGCCATACATCAAAATCTGCGCTAAATTAAACCGCTTGAAAACAGATGTGGGATGCGACGTTTGGAGAACAAAAAACGGAAAGAGTCGGAGCTCACGGGAGCAAAAATACCGCTGAGCTGGGGCAAGGCCTTACGTCGGAAAATTTCCTTGGCAGACCCATTAGTTTGGCGATAGTGATGCGAAACTTGAGCTTCCTTCCTCGCAGCTCCTTCGGGTCCTCCACGAAGTCTTCGGTCAGCACGACTCCGTCGTCCGAGCAGGGTTGAGCCTCGACCAGCATCATCCCGACCTCGTTGCCACGGTAATCGCGTATCGGGACAGTGTCGCTCATGTCCATCTTGAAAGGTGGAATATTTTTAGGTGACGTTTGAAACACGCTTTATACAGCGATTACAACGAGCACCTGACGAGAATAACACGTGCAGGCATTGTGATGTCACAATGATAATGGTTACAGTAGCAATTGGTAGATATATGGCATCCCACGTCAGAAATAAAATTATGCTACATGGAGTGCTCTCTATCAACAGGATGTCGTGAAATTTCTGCGAAACTGAGCAATGATATTACGGCGAACCACTTTCGGGCCGCGACCCAGAGGTTGAGAAGCACTGCCCCAAGTTTTACACCAACGCTGGGGTTTGCATTTTCCTTCGGAAAAATACCAGCGGGATGAGTTGTGTTGTGTTTGCTGCTGGCACTTCGGCACGTGCTTGGCATTTACGGGACCACAGCGTGTGTTGAGAAGGCGTTGAGGGAGACTGCAATGTGACCCTGTATCTGATTGCCTGCTTCAAGGAATTCTGGGGCTGGAATTTTTTCGGGAGCCGAACCGCTGCGGCGAAATCACTTTTCGGAAAATAAACCTGTGCTTTCTGAAAACAGGCGCACATCAGAAACGTTCTTGCCGCCAGAATGTTTGTTAAATGCTGCAAGGCAGTGAAGCAATTTCAGTTTCTTGCACTTCTTTTTGGGTGCATACCGCGCCTTTCCGTCGAACCAGATAAAACGCAACAATAAAACAACAAGAGATGACACGGCAGATGAAACGCGATTTCCGATTAAACAAACAAACAAGACAGGAACGCCCACGCAGGCGTGGGCGAAAACTAACCAGGTAAGCCAAGCTCTGCAGGAAGACGTACGAAGAACCGACGATGATTTCAGAATTATCTGATGGACAGAACGGGTACACTCCCTGCGGACACAGATGAACTTCATCAAGATTTGATGGAACTGAGGCCACCGTGACGGGACATGACGTAACGTACGGGCTAAATTGCCGTACTTTTTAACCTTAATGTCGCTCGCAAAGCTATGCGCCTCGAAACGACGCCTGATAAACTAAGATTATATCTAAACGCACATAACAATGTCAACAACAGTTTCACCGATCTTGAAAAACGTTGAAACAGCCAGAAAATATACAGGAAGTGGGTTTTGAGCGCATACAAATTTTTGAACAAATAGAAGAGGGCTGATCTAGTCAGCTGCAAAACGCTCGTTTTTACGGTCATTATTTGTTCGCTGCTTTCCGGCCGGCGAAATTCTTTCACTCAGCGTATTTCCTTCTTTGGTCGATCAAATTATTTGTTTCACGTCACAGTTCTCCCTTTTTTCTTTGTGACGATGCATTTAGAGCGTTGGGAACCGTTCGACTCTCGGCCGGGTTGTACCAAGACCTTATAAATTGATACTGTAGCCTTCTTACCTGGCGCAAGGTGTGCGGAAGAGCTGCAGGGATCACATCCGGGACACAAACCAAACCGAGTCAAATGAAACCAGACATTATACCAACTCAGTCTTGGCGCTATAATTATGAAGCGTCACCAACAAACACCAAAAAAACACTAGTTGAGTTTATTGTTGATGCGAACGTGCTACGAGAAAGAAGGCCATAGTTCATTTTTGTGTTCCTGGAGCTATTTGGCAAAGAGCCGACAACTGACATTGTTTTTGTTGGTCCTGTGACCCTGTATGTGCTACCAAGTGCGTTAAGTGCTTCCACGTGCGTTGCGTGCTTTATGTGCATTTCTTGAGCAAGGGCGATCCGAGCAAATGCAAGCGCCAGTCGTTTAGTTTCAATCTGTTAATTGTTGATTTGAATGCACACCAGACAGGTCACAAGGCCAAAAGTTACAAAAGTGAAACATAAACGACGCGTTAGGTAGTTGCTGAGGCATTCCATTTTTTGCCAACGTTTGTCACAAAAGACCTTGTTCTGATTCCAGTCTTCGTCCTCATCGATGTACTTCTGATAGATTTCTTGCATGGCATACTTTCTGTCGATGAAGTCGTCCTTTCCCCACATGTACTCATTGCCAGTGACCAAGTTCTTCGCTTTGATTGACACCTTTGTAAACAAAGAAGCTAATCTTTGCAGAAGAAGCCAACAGGAAATCTAAACGAAAATAACTTTTCCTCAACTGTTGATTTCCGTTTCAAGATGATAAAATTTAGTATCCCTTGACATGGCATGTTTATCCACGAACATCCTTACGTACCAGTTTCACAAATAGCAAAACAAAGATAAGTGGAATGTGAAGACCTTCATAATCGCACTAACTGCACCGTAAATGATGTCTGCGAAGGACTAGATAAACGCATGAAAGCAACGTACTTATCGTTTCGAGGTAAATACTTTAAACAGACTTTCAGTACATCTATAGGCAGACCGGTAACACCTGTGTTTGTGAACCTGGCGATGGAAGGTATTGAAGAGAATTTCAACAACCTCCATTATTTTGGAAGCGTTGTGGGGATAACACGTTTGCGATTACTAAACAAGATAGACTACTTGGATTTCCTTTTTGGTTAATATAAACTCGAGTTAATCATCAATTCGATTCACGCAAGAAGTTGAGATCGATGGTGCGTCGAATTTCCTAGATGTCAAAGTAACTCGTGAATACACCGGAAAATCAGACTACATTGTTTATGAAAATAAACAATTCACACTTACAGGTAACTAAGTTTTTCATTCCGATCACCTGATGCAACGCAAACGAGCAGCGGCGAGGACTCTGCTCGCTCGAGCGGAAAGGTTATTGTCTGCTGAAGACAGCCAAGAAAAGAAAGGAATACAACACATCGAATCAGCACTTGGCAACCTCAGCTACCCGGCAACTTTTCAAGCGGTTCTCTCACCGCAAAAGGGCAACTGCAGTCCTTTCATGCTATTTCGGATTAACAGCAAAGTTTCAAAGGTACCTCAGAAAACATTCTTTCGTAAAACCAACCAGGACAATCGGTGGAATGTTAAAAAACGCCAAAGACCCCGTTAGCCATTGTGTTCGCCCGGGAGCTTTGCAACCAAAAGTACAACGAAGAGATATTTCAGTAAACGCAAAAAAGAACACATAAGTTATGTTACGAATTGCCACCCAGAAAAAAATGCATTAACAAAACATGCACTTCAAGTTCGGCACACAGTGAACAGGTCCAAGAAAGAAATTTTAGTGTTTGAGGCCAACATTCGACAAAGATGTTTCACTGAATCGTTCTTCATTAACATTCCACTTTATGTGTTTGATGAAAAATTCTCAGACTTATCACCGAATGTCTATAAAGCGGCGTTTGATTGCAAGTGGCTTTATGAATTAGTCGATGTTTTTCACTGCGTTGTGGTTTGGGTGGTCTATTAAATTTGCCGTGTCTGATCTGTTGGAACTTTATCACGTAGCGCGTGCCTTGATTGGCGTCTTTTTATCGTGTTTCATCGCATTTCTCGACGGGCGTTTCTTAGATTTTATCGTTTTTTTTTAATCTCTAAGCTTTACTGCACAACGCACATTCTATCTGTCTGTACTTTTAGAAACTTTGTCTGTTCCCTGATTATTTGCCCTGATGAGGTCGCTGCCACGCGAGTTGAAACGTCGGCGTTGTTTTAAAAATAAACAATTGATAAAAAAGATATTTTTATTTAAAAACGGTCAATGCTCTGCCACTGTGCTCGTGTAAAATGCAGTTAACGAGCACGTACAACTGAGGCCACCATTTCAAATCTTTTTGAATTTCATTTGAAAATCCAACAACTGGATGCATATCTAAAGCAGACGGTTAGAAGCAGGCCGTAACCTGGTGCTTAATCCATCGTTCAAAAAGGGCTAATACGCTTCACGCATTCTATTTAGCAAGCCAAGCGAGCTCACCTCTGTCTTTCCTTCTTTCAGGCCGCGAGCCTGTGGACTTATCAAGGCGATCTCGTACGACATCTTCTGATCAAGCTCTTCTGACATGGCGTTCGCCTCGTTGACCATGGGCATGATCTGGATCAGGTCCTCCTGCAGCAGCATGTCCTCTGAGAACAAAAAGATTGGCAAGAATTTCACGACCGCTGTCTGAAACAGGAGGAACTCCCTGACATGATATTTCCACTTCCCTAAATCATTGGGTTGTCGGCAGATTCTTACGCTGCTTCAGTAAACCTTGAAAAGCTGTCGGTATAGTGGATGCGCCGCGTTTAATCTATGAAAAATACCTGTTCCACCGTTACAGCGAATTTCGCTGCTAAGTTCTTTACATAAGCTTGTGGAAGCCAGCTCATAGGGTCCTGAACAGGGGCAGGAGTACGAACCGCCCCCCCTCCCCCCCTGGCAATCTAAATGTAAAACCCGGGCCACCACTTCGCTTATATTTCCGTATTTAATGCTATTTTGGTTTTCAGTAGGATGTCGTTTTCTTGCGTTTGATGGAAGTTTTTCGAAGTATTTTTCGCTAATTTCGTGTTTTAGTGTAGACATCAACATCCGGATTCACTATCATTTCTCAACTTTATTATGAGTGTTGGGTAATGGCCCCTTACAGTGGCCAGTGGGCTCCCTTCAGCTACGTTTCGCCCCCCTGTCTCAAACCACCAGTAACACCACCGGCTCCGAACGAATCTTACGAAGAGGAAGCAGGAGTACAATTCACGTCACACCGAAGGGTTCGGACGAAATGCCGATTACGATCGAAAATCACCGCTGTTCTTGAACACGAACCAGCAGCTGTCTGTTTGAACTTGGATGCGTGCGATGACGACGCAGTAGCGCTGACGTGAGGCAAAAATTCAAATAATTCGTTTCTTTCACTGTACACGACAGAGTTCAAGACAAGAACGAACCTTCGCGACTCACAAAAGGGTTCCGATGTTTTTCGAACATCAACAACAGGATTGCAAAAAATTACGCATTTCGCAACTGTTGCCACAAAATTGAAGAAAAAACTTGATCGAAAAGCCCTGCCTCGCGAGTGGCTATCAACCCACAACAGCTGTACGCCTCAAAAAAGAAAGTTTGAATAGAAGAGAGAACGCTGAATAGCCATATTCCGATTGCAAAATTATCACACCTTTTGATTTTCCCGTTTTGTCCATATCGAAGCCCTTATTTTTCGCAATTTCTTCCTGCGCCGCGTCGAACGACACCTTCGGAACCGCAGCGCCCTCTTTCTCCTGGCGCGCAGCATCTTGCGGGTGGTGGAAGACGTAGAGATGGCTGGAGCCAAACATCACCCTGAAATGCAGAAAAATCTGCTACAGCAAAAGGTAAGGCGCACATCAGCAACGATATCTTTTGAAGGTCATCAAAATCTCACACAGTAAGATCTGCATATTCGAGACAATTCGCTTCCGTAACAGGTATTGCGGGAAAGTGCATTAATCAGCCACTATAATGGTTTGGACTTTGTTCACTCATAGCTTGCCGTCCGCTAGAGCTAGAGAGCTGTTACTCCTCTGAAAACGGAAACTCTCCTAGCGTAGATTTTAAAAATTCCGGGTATATGTGGATTTGAACTTCTTTGGGGGTGATGTCATGAGTGGGTGAGGGTCAAGGGAGTTTTGGATGACGTAATCAGGGGTAAGAAAAAAATAAAAGAGGCCATTTCTTTGTTCTCTCTTATAATTCAGTCCAAGCTATGTGAAAGTTCAAATTTCGTGGCATGCAAACTGCACCCGCCCCGGTCAGCTTTTGCCTGCGCAGTTTTAAACAAAACCATGCGCAACACCAACACTATGTTGACATGACGCACTAACCTGTCATTGTGACGCATTTCAGTCTTCTCGTCAATTGCTTTGCCATTAACCAGTAACTTGGTGTTGGTCCCGAGGGGAGTGAGAAAGATTTTGCTGTTTGAATCATTGTCAATCACAGCGTGCTCAGGTTGAATGCTGCGCAAAAGGCGTAAAGCTTGTTCTGCAAAATCTGTTTACATGCAAGTGTTTCTCCTGGCTCCAAAGCATCGCGCTGCTCGGTTTATCACCGTAGATGTAACTGATAAACAGGCGCCAGACGCTCGCCGCCACGCAGGACAGCCGCTGTCTCAGGCGAAGACGTAGAAAAAAATTCCGTCACGTTTGTTGCAGGAATTTCTCGCCTGTTCAGTTGCCCGGAAGTTACACATTATATTTATATTTTCAGAAAGGCCGCAGATTTTTAGAAAACGTTCAGTGTAACTTTTCATTCAGCGTTTTAACTCTGGCAATTGATATCCACAGTCGCGACAAAAATGCTTTCTCTCTCTTAGCTGTTTAAAAAACAGCATTTAGAGTGCAGCTTGGTTAGGGTTGGCAGCAAGAGTCCAGCGGGGTTTCGAACCCAGACACGTGCTTCTTTCAAATTACTGCACGCCTTCTGATTGGTCAATGCAAAGCTGAACCTGCAAGCTTCAGCAAGAAAGCAAATCGTTCCAGCAGCTCTGCCACAGGGCTCTTACGAACAGAAACATTATCGACTACGCCAAAACTGAATAAACAACATTTAACCGAGTGACAAGCAACAAAAATACGTGGGGTTGCAACAGTGAAGTGCTCGAAGATATCACTCAATTCACAACCGTTACATGGTTACCTCAAACCCTTGAGAATAACAGTCGCCGGTTCCTTGTTTCCAATGGTTGAATTCCCAGGTGGGGTGAAGTGGACGATCATCCCGGTCAACATGGGGTCTTCGTTAAGATTCCACAGATGAGGCGTGGTTTTTCTGGCTTCCTGTCAAGGATAAGCTCAGAGATGTTTTCAAGTCGGCGATTGAGCGATAATAATTTTCAACAGTAAGACGTTGCATTCGGCAGTGCCGTGGAGCCCGGAGCCCAAGCGAGTTTGGATGTCTGGAGCCCGATACAAAAACTATTAGATGGTGGAGCCAGAGCCGGAGCCTGAAATTCGGGTCCCAGTTCAACAGGCCAAGTTTGTGGGCTAAGCGAGCTGTACAAATAATACAATTGTTTTCAATTTCCAATAAACCAAATCAATCTGGAGCCGGAGCCAAAAACTGCTAGATGCTGGAACCGGAACCGGAGCCAAAAAATTTAGATGCCTGGAACTGGAGCCAGAACCGGAGCCTGCAATTTGCGTTTCGGCTCCACAGTCCGGCTTTCGGTTCACTTCAACCAGCCGGTTATGAACGTTTGCTGGAAAGTCACGGTCGCAGACAGAAGGACTCGCAGCCAAAACGCGCAAACGAGTCAGTGGTCAAGGAGAAAAGCTTCGGCCGCAAAAGCAACCAGCAGCTGTGATTTCCTGTGGAAGCGCAGAAGTTGACCGAACAGAAGGACTCGAAAACATCCGCCAATTAAAAAATTTTAGGAATGCCGTTGAAAACGCAAGACAACACATGCGGTATGAAAAGTGACGTCGCCCCTGGCAACACTTTTATGTTTTGTTTTTGGTTCATAATGAGACTGTTTTCAAATGCTGTAGTTGACAACAATTGTCAAACCAGTAGAGCATTGGATCGCTGTTGCTTTATAAAGTTCTCCAGTTAATTAACGGCTAAGTCTTTACATCATTTCTACAAGTATTTTATATGACTGAATCAAGTGTAGAAAGCTGATCTTTTTCGAGTAGACTGCATCTGATGGGAGGGTTGGGAATTGGATTAATTGCCTAGCCTTAACGCTTTCACAATGCAGGTAATAAAAGAACTGCGTACAAGCGCACGAACCTTTTGTGCAAATCCAGTTCAATTTTAGATCAGTTTGACACCACATAACTCAACATTAATCCATAAGGTAACTTAAACCGGGAATCAGGTTCATAACTGCTACAGACACGACGGATTCTTCCGTTTGATACGGATTAGCCCGAGCTTCAGCCGGGATGGGCCATAACAAGACTGTGATGGTGCTCCGTGCTCCATGAAAAGCACCAGGGCGCTAATCACGGTTGATTGATTTTCATTCATAGCGCATCGCAGGCGAAACTAATCGCGTGATTTAAACTTTGATCGCTGGTTTTGTTACGACGTTCAGACGACATGTGTTTTATGCGTACGATGTGTCAACAAGAGAACTTTGCAGAACGACGAGCGTGTAAACAGAAAACTTTCCGCGTCGCTGCAAAGTCACCGCAGCAGCCCTTTTGCGAGTGCAATGTATCACTCGCCGCCACCTGAGTTTTTTTCGCTGGGACATTTCGGTCATTTGTCCCATAATTGCATTAAAACTCGCCGTGACAAGATTCACTAGTCTATATTTTCGGGCATTATGACCGAATTGACTCAATTTTTTTCGTTAATTTGAAAACAACCGGTCTGTGATCGAAAAAAAAAAACTAGCACCACCATTCTACAAAATGACAAAACATACACGAGCCTTAAGCGACTCTAAGTGGTAGATCGCTCCACTGACGTGTCACTTTTCCGAACGAAGGTCCACCGACAACAAACCACTATGGCGTCGCGACGAAGAACAGGCTGAACCAGAGGTTCTTGAACTTTTTTAGTCGCACCCCCCTTTAGCGTCAGCCGTTGTCACTCGTGCCTCACCTAATCTCCAAACCATAGACAAAAAGCAGAACAACAATTAATTTGCCATTATCCTGTTTCCCAACAATATGTCGCTGCCATATACTCTCGCCCCCCTTGCGAACCTTTCACGCCACCCAGTTTAAGAATCACTGGGCTAAGCTAAACTTCTTGTAGTTGGGATGCTGCATCAGCTGTAGGCCTCGTATGACAGGCGACTACAGCCCCCACGTTGAAAACGACCCGCGTGATTTCTCACCTGCTTTGCTCTCTCGTCCTGGAGAAGCTGCAACTTCTGCATCTCCTGCTCGTCGAGTCTCTGCTGCCAGGTGCGGTTCATGTTATCCATATCCTCCTGGTTCCGTAGCAACTGAAAAGGTAGCGTTTGTTGGTTGCCATTGTTACCGAAAACCTGAATTTTCTTTCATTCCACTGCTCTACGCGACTACGCGTATCTGTGGCCCCACTGAGCGAGCACGGGTACGCGCGAACCGAGCCTGGAGCATCTCAATGGAAAACCCTGGTTTTAAACAAAGGCGTTCAAAAAACTCGCGCGAAAAGTGTCGAACACTCTACTACTGCAACAACCTTCTCCGGAGCTCGGTATTTGACGCACAAGATACAGGTAATTCTAACATCTNGTGCGCCAAGTATCTGCTGTTGCGCTCACCTCTGCTTCCTGCTGCTTTCTCATGGCTTCCACTTCTTCGGAGGAAATGCCTTGGACAACAACGGCACCGGCACTTTGGTTCTTCAGCAGCTCTACGCAAGAAACAAACGCAACGACTGATGGAATCGCCCGGAAATAACGGTCGACAAGGCAAAAGATCTGCATGAAGTCCGACAGGAGTGTCGGCGGGAACTGTGGGACCAAAATTCAGCTGTGCTACTTGTTGTTTCAAACCGACTAGCACGATAGTACTTTATTTGATTGAACATTTCTGTTAAGACATTTTTCATTTTTTGGATTCGAGTTCGTGGCAACTGTGCGACGTTGCTTGCACATGACAAGGTATCGACAGTCGGATCAACACGTTCGTTGGCGGCAATGCACGATGCAGATCAGACCCGGAGCCAGGCTTTCAAGGTTTGGGGGAGTAAAATACATTTTTAGGGGGAAAATATTTTGTGTTTATTACATGTTTGAAAAAAATTTTCTGGGCGGAACGAAATTTGGGGGGAGCAGAAAGTTTTGGGAGGGAACTGTCCCCGAATGACCTCCGTGGCTACGGGCGTGACGCAGATGCAAGCATTTTGGAGTCGGGTACTTTTTAGCGCCGCCGCTTTGTCGACGACTATTTGGCGCTGAGCCGTCTTGGGGCTGAGCGGTTTTGGCGCCAGTGCAGAGACTGACAAGCGTGTGTAATGAAAATGGTAAAAACACGGATAAAACTTTAATTCAATACCGTAATTGTGAGCTAGACCTCGCAAATACTCAAGTGGTGCCCCTGAGTCAAAATGTTTTGCGATGTTTAGAATTTACATTCGGTTTTCAATTCGCATTTTCAAAAGAGAAGCAATGGGTCACTTCTACTTCGTTTATCAAAAAGGTACAGATACCAGTCGTGGGGAAAACTTTGGATCATCCCTCTTGCTAAGAAGATTCTCAGCCGTTCATGTTATTGGCTAAACGCCAAAACGAAAGGAAGATTTTTTAATGTTAAGAAAAAAGCACTTCGTTATAGTCCTGAAATACAGAAATACGCTCAATCTCATCTCCAGACAAACAAATGCACAACGTTTGTTACCTTCTTGAAAAACATCGGAGCAAAATGTAAAACACACATTTCTAGAGACAACGACGATTGAGTAATAGTAATCAAGCAGATAAACGCTAGCGCCAAATGGCTGGGGTCAAATAGTCCCATTCCGAGCATTTTTCTGCTGAATATTGACGATAGGAATGCAGACGAGTCGAATTGGGTCTCAGAACTGGTTTGTGCCTTTGTTGAAGCTCAGTTCATTGTAAGTATTTCAAAGGGGCCTAAATTTCACAAGAGTAAAAAAGCGACATAACGTTGCAGCGCTGTTTTCGATACGCAATGCACGTAGCACCGAGCTATGACTTTGTTTCGTAACTTTTGGGTGGAAAGGTGCGAGGATAGGCAGCCCAAAGTTAATTATTCAGGTGGGCGGGATGATTGAAAGCAGCACTGTAGCTTGTTCGTAGTCTTTAGGCAATGTCACGGGTAAAAGACGAGTAAAAACAACATACAACCAAGCAAGCCGCGACCGTCAATCTATCGGTGACATTTCGCACAGAAAAGAACCAGCAAAAATATGTTTAGAGGCGCACCTTGCAAACGCTTGATTTCATCCTTCATCTCCCTGATCAACTTGTCAGTCGGACTCTCGTTGACCACTGCCTTGGTCTTGATCGACTTTGCGCGGTCTGCGAATCTCAGAGTTGACAACGTCTCTTCGTAGTTTATGTCGGCAGGGCTCAAGGCTGCGATCTAGCGGCAGAAAAAATTGAAACAATCCTGCATGATGTAGAAGAGGAGATGTCAGAAACAAACCTGGGAAAGACCAACCCTTCACGGACCACAAAACCACTATAGTGGTTCGAACTTTGTCCAGTCACAACTTGCCGACCGATAGAGCTAGAGAGCTGTTCAAACTCTCTGAAGAAGCAGTAAGTTTCCTAGCTTCGATTTTAAAAAATCCAGGTACTTTTGGGTTTGAACTTTTTTGGTGTGACGTCACAACTGTTTGAGGTCAGAGAATTTTGATGACGTCATTGGGGCCTGGGAGAAATACTCAATATTCAAGTGG
>JGI24021J15306_10001844_pt1 | contig 21712 bp, 10 predicted proteins | sample Ectturendosymbi1_FD_15306 | JGI IMG/M metagenome (IMG submission 15306) | reverse complement strand
AAAAAATAACAAACAAACTTTATGGTAGTATAATTCACTGTCGAAAATGTAAAGTTTCTACCTTATGTGGTTTTTGCGATATCAAAATTTTTAATGTGTGCAGGACTTTATGGACACCCTGTAGTTTTTAAAATCATTTAATCAAGCCATGTAAAAGTTACGAAATAATTTTTTTTACTCATTGTTATAGTACAAGCCATGAAAAGCTTACTGCGGTACATTGGGTATGGTTTCTTTTTTCAGAACCCAGAAGGAAAAGTTTTAGAGAATTCCATTGATGCTTTAATTGCTCGTTCCAAAGATGTTCAAAAAGCACTGGATGACTTCTTGCATAAGATTGAGCATCAACACACAACATTGTCATGGTAATTAATCAAAAATGTGTTTGTTTTTGTCATACTGTAAGAGTAGTTCTGAGCATTTCCTGATTTTATATCTAAAAACCAGTGGTTATCCTCTATTAAATCAGGGTGTTGAAATTTAGATTTGTTTCTGTGTCTGCATTTTTAGCAAGCCTAATTCTTGATATATCTAGGTCTAAACAGCAAAGCTATTTGTTTTGTCTGATAACCTTGAGGGGTTGTGAGATATTGCTTTTCATGTGCAAGATTCCAATGAAAAATTCACAAAAAGGACCTTTACCTGACAAAAGTTTTTGAAATTAGTTCAAATATTTCAAGTAGATTTTCAGGCATTTTCAATGTAGAATGTCATTCCCATTCTTTGAGAGTTTTAATTTGTTGGCAATAATTTAAACCAACTTTCAGTTAAACTCAACTTTTGCTCTAACAAAAGACATCTGTCAATTGCTACTCTTGCTAATTTATACCTGTGGATTCAATACCAATTAATGAAACTCAACTTTTGGCCATGGGTCTGTGAACACATTCATGTTTGTTTCTGTAATTAAATTTTAGACCTTGACTTTGTTGAGGGTTCGAGTTCTGATCCAGACTAAATGTTCAAATGAATATATATAATATTTACTATAAGAATTGCATTATTTGCCATATTGCTGTAACACTGACACTGCTGAAAAGTTGTATGACAAGCACAGTTCATGCCAATAATATTTTAATGAGCCTAACTTGTTGCGATATGTAGACAGTTTATACCTTCATACTCCTTACAGATTAGGTATTTTCCTAAGTTGCTGCATTAAAATTTCCTAATGCATTTGTTTATGAAATGTGCATAACAAACTTCACACAAATGACATCACACAAACCATTGCAAAGTAAAAATACATCATATCATTTCAGAGTTCATGCTAAAAATTGTTTGCAGAAACCTGTTATTGTGAAAATCTGTTTGATTTTTTTCGAATGACTTAGTCTTAAACTCATCATTGATCAAACTAATGTGGAAAGATGAAGTAGCTGTTGCAATTTCCCATAATTGATACTCCACCTGTTTCAAGGACTTTATGTACAAAAGACATGAAAACACTACTCCCATCAGAGGTCACTTCAAAACCAACAGCATGACATGATCTGTTCACCATACCAACCAGGTGTTGGTTGATAACATATTTTGTTATGTAAACGTTGTTATGTAATTACAAGCACTTGTGGACTCAAGTAGAGTTTTGACTGATGCATTGGCATTCCAATACATATCGGCCGGGCGATGTTGCTGATGTATCACATTGGCAAAATTTCGCAGATATAAGTGGCAATATTTGCTCAGGAAAGCTGCTATGCTATTATTCTGCATGGAGTGTTTGGAAACCCAACTTTATGGGCATCAGAAGGTGTCTTGCCCCAGTGGATTTTAAGATTTGATATTTTTTCTTAATTTTTTAGTAGAAGGATGTTTTTATTGTCCCCCTCCCCTTAGAAAAAATCCATCTGACGGTCAAGACCAAGTTGCTGTTTTGTTTCTGATTAACATAAATTGTCTGTCCAGTTCCTTACGGCGTGCTGCCCTCTGACTATATCAAATAGTGCGTAATATGCAGACCCCTGCGTAATCATCCCAATAAACTGCTCTGTGATGTAACATTCGCTCGCAGGTTTTTGACCGGTAAGCAGGTGACTGCCTGTGATCAAGGTATATGCTATTGTGGTTGACTGTTTTAGTGACCCAGGTTTCTGCAAAATTTGATGTTGTGCCGTTCTTCATCACATTGAAGTAATGTCTTTCAACTGTGGTTTGAGTAATGCAATAATAATGGCTTCGATTATCACCAATGAAAAACATTGGTATCAGCCCAAAAAAGCCTTGTCGGTCAAGGTCTAGACTCAAGTCAGGTTATTTTGACAAAACATTAACTCAGGTGGAGTCATCCACTTGAAAAGTAAACATTTTGATCATTTAAAAAAAGTACTTTAGTATGAGTTGAGTCAAACACCACAATTCCAGTGTGTTGGGTTATTTCTACCTTGACTTTATTGAATTAAAAGTGTTAGTCATGGCGAACTAACCCCACAATGTCAGATCAACACTGATCTTTGGCATTATAATGTAATATTTGTCAAACTAAACTTTTTGATGAAGTACATCTTCAAACTTAACTATGCATTTCATAGAGACCTTGGTAAAATGATGTAGATAAAAATGTGAGTATGAGTTCATCTATGTTCATGATGTGAATTACCACCATCTTTTCATTACAATTTTTATAGGTAGAGGTGTGTGTGTGTGTGTTTGTTGAAATGTTTCAATAACACATTGTGGAACTATTATCATGCTGATTAAGTGAAGCATATCCTATTTTGCAGGCCTACAGTGTTGGACAGTTTTGCCTCTCTTTCTGCTCAAATAAGCTCATTATTGAGTGCAATGAAAACAGAAAAAACGCCAAATCTTCGAAACTATCCTGTAGTTCCATTGCGGCTATCTCAAGACTCTGACCAACAGCTATTGGTAACTTGAAACAGTCAATAACTGATCTGTGTTGAGAATGCATGAATGTGTCCTAGTATATAGCAAATGTAGCCAGATGATAATGTAACACTGCTGTGTATGTTTACTATTTTTGTGAGGGGGTGGTGGTGGTTTGTGAGTTCATTGGCTCCTCATTATTTTATCACAAAGACTGACAATCTTGAAGACAGATCCATGTAGGAATGCTTGATTGAACCAGCAGCACGACTCTAAACCTAACCTTACCTGAATTCAAAGAAAAGCGTTATTGAATCTTCTGTTTCCTTAAATTATGTTATACCATGGTCATTCACCCCTGCTCATATACAGGCACATTAACCCGGAAACAAGCTTTGTGGCCAAACCCAAATTAAGTGTTTGTAACAGCTCTTCAAAAAAGGTGGATCACACTGTTTTGAAATTAATCAAGATTTCTATGAGCTTGAAGATATTGTAGAAAGGGATTTTTTATGCGAGTGACGTGAGCTCTTTTGTGCGGAAGCATGTTTAAGTCCTCTTTCCTTATCAGGGCTTAACTTCACTGTGGGAATTACTGATTTTTGCCTCATTAAGAAAGCAGTCAGCTACCTTCTTTGCATTTGTGCTATTTCATGAAGTATTTCTTAGCACGTCAATAATATTAAATGGGGCTGCCAAATTTTTGGAAAATGTAAAGTGCATTTAATGCTCTTGAATATGTAAAATGTTTTAAACTGTTATTGATTTACTAAAACATGGTTTGTTGTTTTCAAGATTAGTGCTTGCAGGCGTTAGTATTGCTTTGTGATCTGTAGACTCCGGTGAAGCTTTGTGTTGAGAAATCTGGAAATTCTGATTATAAATGGCAGAAAATAACAGATGCAAAATTTAATGAAACAACCCCTTGTGGCTTTGATGGGAGTGACATGAAAAGGTTGCACTAAAAACTGATGCAACAAATCAGGCAGATTTATTCTTTAGGGTTTACAGCTAGAACTGAAGTCATACTCCTAAGCCTTTTGTAGTCATTGTTTAATCCGCTGTCGCATTTTTTTATTTGCAGCGTCTCACTGATCGTCGAGTCGCGATGATGTCACACGCTGAAGTTCCAGATTATCTGAGAACCAAACCTGACCCAGAAGTGGAACTGGCGGAAAAACTACTTGTTGCTGAAGCTGGAGCGCAGGCTGACCAGCTGACCGCTGCGGTATGTTTTATCATTCAGGCCTGCCTTATTAGTGATAAACATTGTCCCTGTGTGCTGTCCTATGGCAATCGTTACACTCCAGTTCTACTGTACTTCAGCTGAACATACAGGCATTTAACTACTCATGTCGTGTTGTATTGAGGTAACAGAAGATGGTCGCATGTTTGTTTAAACTTAAGTGCAAATCTTGCAGAGTTTCAATTTGATAAAGTTACTTAAGTCATACAAAAATTGCCTTTTATATGCAGTTGGCGTGCCTATTGTTTTGCATGAGTGCTTTTTTGCTTGTTTTAATTATTTGTTTATCGCATTTTCCGCTCGACTATAAAGTGACTAGTTTCCCATAATCTTTAATCTTTCGTCGCTGATCTCTCTTTTTTGTGATCTTCTATATATTGAAGTGTAGAGTGGAAATTTTTTATTTTAAGTTCATTTTACATATCTTTGCAAAGCGCTACATGTTGCGTTCAGTGCTGCGTCTAGATATGTATTGCGTATCATTTAAGAATGTAAGTATTTGCTTTGAGTTATTTTATCCAATGAATGAACTTGTGTGTACACTGCGTTTGAAATAGTTTGAATCGTGGTCTTGCAGGACCAGGTGGCGAGGTTTTCATACTGGAAAGTTGCTGAGTTAACTATTCGTTTATGAAAGCTGCCGTAGCTCAGGAGTAATTCCTCTGGTACTAAAAGTCTATCCATGTGTTGTGCATCCGCAATGACTGTCGTTGACCAAGATACACAGTTGCACTATTCGTTTTTTTGCACATGTTGGTGAACTCACTTGATGGATGCCTACATTGGATTTAAAAAATGAGCCAAGTTGCGAACACTCTCACTTCACGCTAAATGCGGTTTTTAAAGCCATCGTTTGTTGAAATCGTGCTATGAAAAAATTATTGATTCAGTAATGCAATGGCTGATTGTGTTGAAACGCAATATTGCCAAGCACAACGCTGATTTTTTTTCTCTGAAACATTTCGGTCATTTGTCCCGTAACGGTACTAAAACTCGCCGTAATAGTATTCACTAGCCTACCTTTTCGGACATTATTACCGAACTGACTTTATTTTTTCGGTTATTTCAAAAAAATTAGGTCTATGACCGAAAAACAACAGGTACAATGTGAAGTTCGAGTGCATTTGGGAAGCGAGAGAAACCTCGAACAAAAATGTATAGGGTTAACCGATACAAAGATCTCGTTGAAGGGCAAGATTTAAAACATGAAACTCCAGACTTACCTGTAACAACAGTGCTGAATACAAAACATTAGTAGAACTCCCGGGGTGCGATCTCACGCAGGAAGTGTTTTACTTAACTCCTACAAGGGACCGCTGCTCATGAATTAGGGTCAGATGCTTAGCCGCAAGTATTGAAAGCCTATTTCTTCTAGGACCTACTTCTTTCAATTCTGGCTGCTTCAAAGTTTTCGCGCTGGTGCACTGAATCAGCTATTTTTAAAATGCGGCTGTGTTTCTACATTGCGCCAGTAGGAGTGCAGTTAGTGAAACAAATCTTGATTTATATGCTTTGTGTTTTTGCAGCAAATCACTTCGTTCAACAAGCTGTGCAACAAAGTGTTGGAAAAAGTTAAAAACGCACGAATCAACTGGCATGCTGAAGCTTCGCAAACGCACTCACATTCTTCTACTTTCAACAGTGAGGCTACCAACGAATTAATTGCTGCAGTCAGCTACGGTAATATTTGGAGTAAAAACAATGAAGCCTGTATCGCTAGCAGCCATCAAGTCTCCTTAATGCCTCGCAAAAATTGGAGTTGCCCTGAAAAAAATATTCGACCGACCCTGAAAAGCATGGATGAAAAGTATCTCGCATCTATTTAGCATGAAAATCAGGTCTAAACTGAGGTTTCAGTTAAGCTCTTCGAAAATACAACAGTCTAGCGTATGCTGCTCACTACGGAAAACGTTCTAGTTTTTTGTAGATATGCTCTTTGTTTCCATCCTTTATCCAAACTACATTGTGGATGTGATCAAATAACTAGACCCAAAGCCTTGGTCCAAAATCTCTTGACATCGTCTAATCAGCTTTTCGGTAAAACGCAATTATAATATTACAGCAAATAGTTTGCGGCAAATTTTTCGTTTTCGAAAGCGGAAATTGAAAGATTCGGTTTTCGCACGAATCAGACTGCATGATTTCGGAAACTGTAGCACAACACTACAGAAAAAGTTTACAGATCTCCTGGATGGCCTGTAATTCTTTTCAATCATGGTTTTGTGATGAAGCACATTTCATTACCCAGGTCTACTTCACGGTATTTCTCTGGCAAACTCAAAATGCGCCATTGTTTCTTCTGATCGAACGCAGATCGAAAAATTATGTTGTCAAACTAATTCGTTAATTTTAAAAGTGTTTTAATGCAACAACTCTGCAGCTTGAGTATAGTTTTCTATCATCAGCATAAGTCTGTGATCTTGGTGACCGTAGGGTGTGCACAAAGCATCTCCAGCAGCAACCGCTTTAAATTCCTCTGTTCTCTGCACTTCAAGAGCTTTTGACAGTGTCCCCTCCCAGTTAGGCAAACGTGCCGCGTCCTGACGTTCACATGATGTATCCATGCGACTTAAGCTTGCTGTCTTTGCTGCCTTGCGACAGTCGTCTAGCAAGGGAGGCAAATGATCAGAGATTGAACGATGAAATATTTTTCCCAGCCCTTTGGAGCAGTGGGAAAAATCTCAACCGTCTGGTGACGGTCAGTCACCAGTTCATAATCACGGGCGCTTTGAATATTCACCTGGATAATGAAGTTAATGCCAACACTGAAAAACTAAAGAACATATTGGATGTGTATGATTTCTTTCAATACATTGCTGTGCCCACTCACCGCAAAGGCCATGTGCTGATGTTGCAGTAACACGTAAACAAATCTCAGTTTTACTCGGAAGGTTAGTTGGCGATTGTCCTGGTAGTACTCGGAAAAGTGTCGGTGTCAGATCCGCTTCTTGTAAACAATGAAGGACATGTCTGCAATGACCACGTTGCTCTGCCAATCCTCATTAATATGCTCAAACCAGTGCATGATTCCACCGTTGTTAGGTATCGTCGCTGGCAGGACGTTGGTGAAAAGGAATTGAAAATGGCAGTGACTAATGCTCTCACTCCGTTTAGTGAAGTTTTCCACTGAGACATCAGGTGGCATTCGTGATCGACAAGCACCATCTTCTATCAAACGTGTCAAGATTCTTTCCAAACCAGGATCGGTTTAATGATGACTTGCGCAAAGCAAGACAGTAAAGTCGGCATGCCGAGAGAATTTGGTGAAAGTCAAGACTGACAGTTCATGTAGAGGGGCACCGAGAGCTGTACTATTTTATTGGCGAAACGTAATAACTCAAGCCAGGCGCTAGTACTACTCCAAGCAACTCACTGAATGTGATCAAAGCGATTGTACAACGTTGTCAAGACACTGCTGTATAAGAAATGGTCCATCTCCTGTTATTCCTGTCGGAATGCTTGACATGGTCTTTTGTGAATAATTCAGTTCATTGTTTTTCGACACGGTAGCTTCGATTGCTGATAATATTCCGTCTTCTTGCAGTAGTGCATCGTCGTCCTTGTCTCGTGAAGGTTATACTGCGGTCGACGTAGTGGATCAGTTCATACCTGAAACTCATGAAATTATCAAGAGGATCATCCTTGGTCACGCTACTCAATCTTGTGAACTGGATCACATGCCTACCTGGGTAGTCTTGTGCCACTAGCACCTTTCGTAACTAAGTCCATCAATGTATCATTGGAGCAGAGATTTTTCCGAGTTTTCTGACTTGCGTCAAACATGTTTTGAAGAGCAAGGCATCAACTCTGACTCTCTGGGCTGTTAAAATCCAGTATCTCTAATCTTTCTGGTTTGTCCAAAGTTACGGAGAAATTCACTGCGATGCAGCTGAGGGATTATTTGGACCGAAACAACTTGCACGGTGCTACCCAATCAGCCTATCGCAGATGTCATTCAACAGAACAGCTTTACTAAAGGTGCACAAAGACTTGATACAGGCACATTGGATCCTATGTGGTGTTGCTGCAACTGGATTTATGTGCAGCTTACAACACTGTTGATCATGTCACACTTGCGAAAGGGCTAGAAAGTGATTACGGAGTACAAGGCAGCATTGGCCTGGTTTCATCCTTAAATACCTGGGAGGAGACGGAGTGTTGTGATTGGCAGTGCAGTATCTCATCCAAAAAAATGCGTTATGGTGTTCGGCAAGGGTCGGTTCTGGGCCCCATCTTATTTGCAATGTATACGAAATCAATGATAATGCAAATTTTTGAAAAGCTTGATATGGTTTACCAGATATATGCGCAGATGATACTCAGCTGTATTTCACCGGGAATCCATCAACATCAGTGGAAAATATTGTTACAAGAATCAAATCCTGCATGACCGACATTACGCGGTGGATAAATGCAAATTTTTTGAAGATCATCTCAAGCAAAACAGTTTGCAGTTAATCAACTGAAAACTAAAATAAGTCGATTTGAGCTGAAAAATCAAGTAAACATGTGTGATCATTTTGTGTAGTTTGTGACTTCCTCTGACTGCTGCACGTGAAAAACGTTTGTGCAATACTTGCTAGACAATACTTGCGACCTGATAAACATGTCAATGCAATTAGGAATGTCTGTTACCGTCAAACTAGAAAGATTGGGCAAATTCGGTAGTTTTAAGTGATGAAAGTGCAAAGTTATTGGTCAATGTGTTGGTGACATCTAGCTTTGACTACGTCAACTCTTTCCTGCATGAGCTGCCACAGGCACTAATATCTCACCTCCAGTGCGTACGGAATGTGGTTGCACGACTTGCAACACGTTGTCGTTCTCACATTACTCCAGTTTTGAAGGACCTTCGTTTGGCTTTCAGTTTAAAACGTTAGCACTTTTGTATGAAGGATTTCATGGCTTCGCACCTTCACTACATTTCAAAGTTGCGTGTAAAATATCAAACCTCTCGTCAGTTACGATCATCTGGCACGTCCAAGTTACTTGGCTCCATAGCACGCACCGGTCAGTGTGGCGAGGCTTCGGCAAATTTTCTGCGAATGAGTGGAATGTTTTGGCGCTTCAAGTTAAAAATACTGACTCACCTTCTTTAAATCGTTTAAAAACTCTGCTTTTCAAATTGGGGTTTGACTATTAACCGACATGCTTGTTTGATTCTTGTAGAATATGTGAAATACTTCACGTATTACTATTGATTTCATTATGTCTATTTGCGTTTTTAAATATTTTTTCATGGTTATAATGTCAAGCGCCTAGAACGTTCTTATGGATATGACGCTACGTAAGAAATTTGTTTATTATTGATTATTGATGGCGGAGATAAGGAATTTAAATGCCATGTCACCCATGGAAGATTCCTATCGGCTTCATGGACTAACGCAAAGCTGAGTGAACAAGTTGTGTGTTCACTCAGCTGGACTGGTGCGAAACTATGGATACAAGAGCGTTGCTTTCCTGAACATTCTGCACTAATTAGAGTGCTGGGTGATATTCCAGGAGATAAAAGAAACGTTGCTGCACGAAGTTTGATTGTGTCGTAAAATTTTAAATCAGTTCTCCTGAGACTAAAATAATATTCCCACATGCGACTCTTTGTAGATTGAAGTTAAAACCGAAATACGAAGTCTGTATTCATTAACTTTAAATAAGAGGCGGGTTAATGAAATGCAGTTTCAAAATTGTATTTCCACCTGGTGAAAAAAAACGTTGCTCAAGTGTCAAACCCCTAGGGTGCGATTAGATGATATTAAAAACGTTATGCGACTGCACTTACCACGTCTAGTTGCTGGTAAGATTTATTGCTTTAAAACCTTATTTGTGTTGAGTAAAAACAAAATTGGGCCTGTTAGTGCATACTGTCGGTGTAGGTCAGGAGCAGGCATTTTTTTGGTGGTGTAAAGGATATTTTGCCCAACTTCCCCATAATTTACCCGAAAAACATTTATGCGACGAACTTCCTGTAACTTTCAATTAATAAAGCACGTGAATGAAACGCCTTCTTTTACCCAAACTTTCAAGTGAGCCAGTTACCAACCCTCACAAACTAAAACACAAAGTTTGTAGAAAGAGTTGGTTTACATGTATCTAATGTGTTTTGTATGACATAATAAACTTTTATTTAAACACTACATAACGAAGAAGCATAATTTCAGTAATATTAAAAACTCTAAACTTTTTTGCCCAAATTTTCGCCAAATCGAAACTTTTGGGAGTGCGCTTGCACTCCCAGCTCCTACACAACTGCATTAGTGCGAATATCGATTAGTGTGTTGAAGTTTTAATCTACCAACCTTGTGCTGCCTGTTTTCAAACGAGGTTCTGTTACACCATCTGAACATTTTTAAGCCGCTACTACTGGTCATCCGTCTGTTTTGAGGAAGTCAGACATTATGGTGTTTAAAAAGAAAACCTGGCAAATCTAGAAATGTCTCAATCATTTTTACGAAGGAATTGGTAGAATCATATCAGCTTTGAAAAACGAATTTTCCTGATAAAAGAAGCGACCTTTCGCATTTGCACCAACGCTGCATGGTGTATCATTTCGGAAAGTATAGCCTTGTGATTTATCTCCGAAGCGATTGTCCCCGTTAACTCATCTGTTTAGATTTGCGACGTAGCCGAAACCATAACTGTCGCTTGGTGAGCGTTTAGAAGAAATATTGTCTTTTCTCCACCACGCTCCCCCAGTTAAAATGCGTGATGGATGCGCCACCAAATGCACCCGCTGCCAACCACCTATGCGTCCGCGGACATGGCAAACCGAATACATCAAACAAGAATTTTTCTCACAAACGGATCGAATCGGTGTAGAAGAAAAAAATATAGTATTGTTCCTACTTTTCTATAAAATGCTATGAATCAAGAAACAAACCAGTAGTCAAGCAATAGACGTTTTGTGAATAACGTCCACCCATGGTGATTTGTGTAATCATTCCCGTGTTTGGTTGATATTCATGATGCCGAAATGTCAATGCACCTTTTTCTTGCACAAAAGAGGAGATTTCGCGATGCCTTGAGAACAACGCCTTCGGTGTTCATGCAAGGAACTGTTGTTCTTTTTGTGGTAGGTACGTTGAAAAAAGCGTAAAACACGTTACAAAGTTTTTATGTTTGAAGGTGTGCAAAAGAGATCAATCAAAACTTGGTTTTATCATAGGTATGCGACGCCTATTTTTGTTTTCTGTCGATTTACAGCATGATTTACAAAAACTGTTTTATGTGTTGCATGCGGTTACATCAGGGTCTCCAAACTTTTTTTATCCGAGGGCCACATAAGCTAATACACAACAGGTCGAGGGCCGGACATCTTACGCAATTGATTGTTGCGGGGTATGTTATTCTACCAAATCAACAAGTTTTTCGTAAATATATTATTTTTTCATTTATGGCAAAATGTCTTCGAGGGCTGGAATTGGCCCCCTGGCCGTAGTTTGGAGACCCTGGTTTACATTATTGCTCATGCTCCATGTGCACGAAGGGTTGATCGAAGTGTTACGAATGTTCCGGTAAACAGACTGTGGTGGACTTTGTATCACCTTTGAAGTAAGTCTCAGTGTTCTTCATCGCCGTAACCGCAGCGCTTTAGGGCATGTCGCAAACAGTCAATTACAGCTATGCTCCCAAAAGAAACTGTCGCGGCCCTTTCCGTGCTCAGTCAATTACAGCTATGCTCCCAAAAGAAACTGCCGCGGCCCTTCTTTCCGTGCTATGTGCTTCACCGCACTCCCGGAAGACATTGGTCAACACAAGCAAATACCGGTAGGATAAACTGTTTGTGCAACAGAGCACCCTCAACAAAAAGATAGCTGATCAAAATTGTTCCCCGGTGCGATCATAGTCATTGGGCCACTCCCTCGCTTGTTATTATTTCGATGCTCGCTGACCACTATGCGGCGTTGTTGTTTCAGTTCTTGTGCTTTTTTGTTTTGTTCTTGTTTTTCTTTCCTCTCTTTGCGTTAATCATGCTCTGTGATTGTCTTCATTTTTGTTCTTTTTGAAGTCTAGCCAAGTTGTGGACCTCGCGGTCATTTCACCAATACTCGCATTTTCTTTGAAACACGAAGTATTTTATATCACGCGTAAAAATAAAATCGATTAATTTTAAATGTATACCAGGCTAATAAGAATGTCGTTATCCGTACGGCTTCGCATGCCTTGGTCAGGGCCGGGCAATAGCAGGTTCATTTTATAAACCAATTCCCACCCTCCAGTAATGTTTGGACAAAATGCTGTGTGCTGTTACAAGGGTGGAGTTCACGAATCTCCTTCGGTTTCCCCCTATCATCCTTTGTCTGCGGAAGTCTGCTTATGGAATTTGCGCATTTCTGTGTCGTGTTTGGGCAGAATGTGGGTGTGGTTTCTGTGATTGCTGCACGATGCCACGCCACCGTTGATGGCGGAACTGCCTTGGAATTTTCCGGTGTCACTGTGTGTTCGGTAAGCTCGGTTTCTCCAAATGCCAAGTCAATGTTTGTCTCACGTTACAAGTCTTTAAGGTCTTTGCTGACTCGGTTTTCCGAGCTCTTCCACTGTGCCACTTGTTGGTGAACCTGCCGTTACTTAACACCGTAATTTATTTCAGGTCGTGGCTTGAGGGTTGCAAACCAACAACCCCAACAAGCGAACATGGCAGTGCCAAGCTCCGTGTTGCAGAGCTAGTGCGAACAAGCCTGTACGACGATTCGGCCGTGGGAACTACATCTATTAGAGCTGCTTCACTCCACTCTTCGCTTTCTTCTGCTGACATGTGAGCTGCGCGTACACCAAGTGCGCGTAAAATGGTTCCGTGAACGCTCGGGAGGGATATTTAGTGTTGAAATCATGCAAAGGTCCGACGTAGTGGTCGGGTCTCTCCGTCAGAAGTGTGGGAAGATGAGCACTGACTCTCTCGACGTTTATCAAAGCGGTTATGTGAGAATCGTTTGCAAGAACAAACGTCCATCAGCGAGATGAATGGCGAAGCATGCAACGTGCGTGCACGAGTAGCTTTCTTCAGAGTAACGCTTTGTTGCTAAAGCTTTGAATCCTGGCAGAGATCAGGAAAATAAACAACCAAACAAGCGATATTTCATTTTCATGCGAAGCAAACATTACAAGCATGCGAAATCAGTCAGAACGACTGATCTAAGAATATTAATTGTCAGTTCTAAACTCTGTCTGTTAAAGGAATACTTTCCCAGCAAAGAATCAGACACTTAAGATCTTACAGAATATATATTTCGCCTACAAGGTAGACATCATCAATCCTGCGAAGTGCCTCAAATATAAAATATAATTTTAAAAACCCACAAACAGTAAAGCTACCAATTGCGAGAATCAAATTACAACCCCAGCCGCCCACTTTGCATAGGAAAGGAAAAGGCCACAGTAGGAGCAGCTAAGCAAAGCAAACTTACCAGTTCTAAACCAGTGCTCTTCAACCTTTTTGTCATCGTGGAACCCCTGATATACTTTCGCGTTTGTCATGGAACCTCCATTAACAAATATTTTAAAAACACGAATTACTTGTAAGAAAATCAAATATTTCGTTATGAGACACTTCAAAAAATAAACAGTTATTACAGAAGTTAAAAACAAGAAATTTAATGACTCGGTTGTTGTTGCATTTCTTGAATGTAGCTACTATATTCAGAATTTTGTCATCCGGCAAAAAGAACCCGTGTCTCAAATATGTGTCATCCCATGTTCTAGCCTTGGCAGTTGAATTACATTTGGTCCGCTTCGGAGGAAGTGCCTCTTACATTTGAACTCCATTGCTCATTACCGTCCACACCTTCGCTGTTGTTATTATTTCGCTTCACATAAGAAAATATGCTATAATGCTTCAGCTGGCTTGACTAAATTGTAAAAGGTTGGGTTTCACACTGTTTTACTTTATTCCCACAAAGGCTGAACAGCAACTCTAATGTCTATAGTACTCTCTACTCCAGTGGTGCTCAATCTTTTCGCTGAAGGAGGCCAAATCTAGGCATACGGCTTTGTTACAGGGCCCCACTAAAGAAATTTTAACACAAGTCAATTAACACATTTTGATTTATAGCAGAACGAAGTCTGTTGTACAAACTATTAAAGGTTATATTGAAAGAAAATGACCAGAAAATGCATTGCAATGCCAACTGCAGACATTGTGCAATTCTTAGTAAACCAGAGACAAAGAAAACGAGAGATAGCAGCAATGATTGTTTTTTTTGTACAGGTCACTGAAACTTAACAGATGGCCAAGTGACTTCGCACCGGTTTAACTCAAAACATATTATATTGTCTTGTGTAATTTAAGATTTAATTAGGTAGAATTTTTAGCAAATTATAATTGCACTGAATGAAAAGGTCTCAATTACAGTTACAATTACACAAAACTGTGCAAGTAATTACATTCAGCTTACCCATAAAAGCACCCGGTAAGATGTCTGGAGGGCATTACCTTCCAAATAGAGTGACCGCTTATGGACCAGTCGCAGAAATCCCTGCGTTTATTCCAAAATCCCAGATTTCTTCGCAGCCAAATAATCTGAAATTATCAACTTAAGATTGTTCATAACTGTTTGGATATGACGGTTATTAGTCTATATGTACCATTGTAAATACATCAATAAATTCGTTTAGCTTCTGCGAAGCCTGTTGTTGGGTCGTGAATGTGTTTAATTTAAGTGATTTTCGCCGATAACTCCGTACTTAGATGACGTCAGGTTAGAAATAACGATTTTCGGTTAATCCGGATCTCCGGATAAAATCGTCGGTCAAATCGAGTCCGGATTAACCGAGGTTTACTGTACACTTTCTAAAAAAGGCTACGCATCAAGTTAAGCATAAATTAATGTGCTTTTACACAAATCGAAGCCTATCTATGAAATCGAAACGTAACTTTCCTAACTCAGTATCAACGCACGTGGCTACACCGATAAAACAAAGCGCTGCCGAAAAAACACGCAACAGGATCTACGCGATAAAAAGAATGTAAGAATTACGAAGAGATTTTATGATGCATTTATGAGAGTCAATACTGGCGATACCTTGGGGTGCTTGAACTTCTAAGCGGAACGCCGTACCTGCAATATTTCTTTTACCGGAATGGCGTTCCAGGCGGCTTACTTTCACCTCTGGTTATGGGGCAAAACGGGCAATTGCTCTTCCCTGGAAATTGGGACTAAAAACCAAAAATTTCTAGAAAACCTTAAGCCAACAGCTTAATTCCGATTATTTGATTTAATTCTTGCAATAACAGTTTATTTGCCGGTATGACTGCACAAGAGCCAGGTTGGCTGTTCTGGTGTGATGCAATGATGAGCTTGCACTTCACTCATTTGCGCTACTTTGCTTGTTGGGTTGTGAGCGGATTGCTCTACAACTGGTCGTTATTGCGTAATAATAACATGGCAACAAATCTCTGAAGGTTCACTTCAAATTGCAGTAATAGGTGTTCTGCCGCCACTGGTGCCACGGCTAGTGATTTTTCACTAGATCTAGTGATTTTTTGCAAAGTATGTGTGTGAAGAGAATCGGTTGCCTTTTTTCTNACTATTCAACTTTGCAGCCCTTTTTCNAATATTTTAGGCCTTTTTTAATTCGTAAACNATTGATACCGGTATGTGAATTGTTTGAAGATTTGCACCAACAAAATGAACAAGTCTCAAATTTGAGTTCTCATTTTTTTCACGTCTATGCTATTTGTTGCTGCGTTATAGGTCATGACGGCATTTCATTTCTTTGCAGGAACACTGCAATGGAAACAATAAATTAAATGTTAGGTAGATTGCTCTAAAACCGCTATGTCCAACCCAAATGGCTTAGTGAGCCAAAAATTATGTCACTGTCGTACCCAGGACCGCACACTGAACCAATGAACGGCTTGCTTGGAACTTAGCAAACTAAATTTAGGTTCAGCTAAATGTACTGAAAGCGTTCGAATCCTGACTGCAATGGTAACAGACGGAATAAAGTGTCACTGAAGACCACCTGCATCAAAATGTGAAATTCAAGATTATCAAAATAAGGACAGGTTGTCAGTATGGAGCAGGGGTTCCCAACCGGTGGTGCGCGTACCACTAGTGGTACGCGAGTAACTTCCATTCTTTCACAAAAACCTGGATTCACAGCTTTCTAGTTTACGTATTGGGCTTTGTTTCTAAATAAAGAAATTTTTCTGTAGCCTGCTATTCCCATTGCATCGCAACATTATGACTTTCGATGCGCTGTCAGCGATTTACGCCACCCATCGACCAATTAGGGGAAAGTCTAAGATTCGATCAAATTATAGTTGTTCTGGAGGAAGAAGTGGTATGCGTTGACAGTACGGGGTGCCCAAGTGGTACGAGATCGTGTAAAGGTTTGGAGGCCCTGGTACAGAGGATATTTAGTACAGCGAAAACCTAACTGGGCCGCACAAGACCTTCGATTGGGCCGCGGGTTAGACATAGCTGCTCTAAAAAATAAGACATAGCACGGCAAGTATCTTTTTTATCAACACTTGCTACTCATTTTTGCTACGGAGTCTTCATGAAATTATGCATTTGCATATTTTTGTGCTGTAACCAAACAAATGACTGTAGCAAGTAAAGACGTACTTGGCAAAAAAACACATTAAAAAACAATCGGAATCTCATCGGTATTGTAGCACTTGTACTGGTTGAAGAGCAGTTGTATAGGCTCGTCCCAATGATGAATTATACAGTACTGTGAATGCGAGCTAGTCTACATTGTACTCTCAAATCTCAGTGATTCAGTTTCAGAGGATCTAGCTTCCTAAAAACCTATAACCTGTCCTTCGCAAACTACAAACAAACACAACCACACTGCACCACCACAGAGCGTTCAGTCCACAGCACAATGAGGACACAAAGCATACTGTACATACAGTACATTACGCCTTGTTCGCTCACAGAGAAAAACTAGTAAGGTCCGAAACAATTTCCACCAGGGAGCGATGCTAACGACAACTAACGTCACAGAAAAAAATCCTAAACATCCACTTAAGTGCTTCAAAAAAGTGAGCGGAATGTAACGGTACTAAAAAAAACAAAAGTTTTTGGGCGGTTCGCTGACCCATTAAAGCCAGAACCGTCGCCAGAAAGTCGTCAATAGGGGGGCTTTACGTTTGTGCAGTGGGAGCTTGAGATTCAAAATTTGACAAACATTCCGCTGATTCATGCTGTTTCGTATTTCAATTTGGGGGAGCTTAGAGCTTGGTTTGGGGGATTAAGCCCACCAAATCCCCTCCGTGGCGGCGGGACTGATTAAAGCATGCCGTTAACCGCCATTTTAGCGGCCCATGCAATCTCCACCACAATTGAACACTCCTTGCTATGAGCTGCAAAAATTTCAAACTAACAGTTAGCTGATTTTTTACCAGGATTTGAAAATCCGTTTCGCAGGTAAAAAATTCCTGACCAAAAATTTGTTTCAACAGTTTTTCGAGATGAAACCTTTTACACCGGCTAAATGGCCTAGTTGGTTGAACACACGCCACCAAAGCTGGTAGACTGGGTCGATGCCAGGTCATACCGAAGACTTGAAAAACGGTACATGCAGCCTGTCCAGCACTCGGCGTTGATGGGTGGGTGTGAAGGGACAGTTCACGCGCGGTGCTGCCATGCCACTGAACTCTCAATCAGTGCAGCATTCACTGCCAAACAACCGCGGGGCCCACGGCGCAAGCAAGTGAAGATGGGCGTCGCAGACCACTTGTGACACTCCGAAAGGAGTACAGAAACTGGGCTGTAAACCATTTAATTTACCTCTCATTGTCATAATCTCGGCCATGCAGATCGTAAATGGACAAACCCATTTGCTCAAGTTCATGCAAGAGTGTTTCCGCCAATTATCTCTTCCAGTGGAACAAATCTTATAAATTCTCTTATCATGACATTCTCTTCAGCCTTTCGTGTGGTTACTCGCGTGTCATCAAATCGCACTACCGCTAACATTTTTTCTACATGGCTAACATCTAGCGTACAATCTAAAATTATCGAAAAACATCTGGCCATGGTTGCTTTTGCTCATTTTTTTTTATAAAACTGGCCTGAAGCTGTCTTTATTCGTTCTGAATTTCCTTTCCCAGATAGTGAACCATCTTTATTATGAACTTTGCGTGTAACCGAGTTTTGTGCTTTTTCCGAATTATCGGCACTCTCCACTAAAACCGTATTATCAGCAAAAAGTATGGTTTTCATAACATTGGTACTGGTTAAAGTCATTTATAAATAGCAAAAATGCGTATGGATCTGAAATCGAACCTAGGGCCTAGGGTATCCACAAAACAAATGTTTTAAGCTCTGGATCGCCTCTGTTATGTGCTTAGTTATAACTGAGGTTTGTGGATTAAGAACTGAATTTGATCGTAGCTAGTTAAGAGTTTGAAAATGCATAGCAAATACAGCAGGTGAGCAGAGTTGTCTTAACATAAATGTAGAAAACGAAGAAAGGCAGAGAAATCCAGCTAGGGATTTCATTAAAATTTACTGCAGTTGAGATTGGGTATCGCTGTTGTTTTGCCATATTTCGGTAACTTGACATTATTTAAACGTAAACTTCCACAACCACAGTAGCAGTATTCTTGAGTGAGTGTACTTGAAGGAATTTAAGATATGGTGAAAGCAAAGCGTATAATTACACTTACAGTATTTCTCATACGTTACTTATGTGCAATACATTCGAGACACATTAATTGTCCAATAACATTGCTTTCTGATCATCTTTCAAATCAGATAGCACAAAACTCTGTACAGGTCGTTTTTGGCTAATACTGACAGTATTATATTGAGACATTTCAGCCTAGCTAGAAAATAATCCATATCTAATTGAAAATTGTTGATCTATCAAAAACTTTTTGTCAGGATAAAATTCGCAAGCCTTCATCCAATCCATGGCCACTGAGTTCCGAGCTGATATTAAGTGCCGTAATCCGTATCAGTATGTGGCAACAGAGATACTACTTTCAGCCTGTCAACCCCCTACCATTACTTGCGAAAAGGTGGTGTATTTCTGTCAATTAGCTTAACATCTGTTTTCCCTAAGGTGCGCAAATACGCAGCACCACCAGACCCTTTGCGCAGTGAAGTCTCATTCTCGCGCACTTGGCAACATTACAAATCGATTCGTATGCATATCGCATAGCCATTTTAGAACTAAAAATGCTTAACTAGTTGTGTGGCTATGGTTGTGCAGTTGCATGCTCACTAAAACAAACATTTGCTCAATGTAAAATTTTCTTAGAGGGAAGACTGCTTAACATAACTTGCAACTAGCTGTTCACAAACTTCAAATAACTGTAATCAAGAGAATCTTGCGTTTTGAGCTGAAACAAGAACGAAGTTTTTGAAATGATTATCACATTAGAAAAAATGAAATTTTGCCTTAATTAAATATTGTAAAGTATTACTATGCGAAACTGTGGCATAAAAGTGGAAACTTCAACCATGAGCACCGCGTAGTGGTTGCCGTACGAACAAATTCCATTTTTAGTTTTATACCCGCGAGCGAAGTGTGTAGTTTCAGCGTAGCCACCAGTAACTTGTGATACGACAGTTCCAAAGGTGTGTCATGTAGTGTGTCCAATTGTAAAAATCCCCAGATATGACCATTGTCTTCTGACCTCACTTATTTTACGTGTACTTTTCTTAGAAGTCTGCTCGCAAAAACATCAGAGCCACCACAGAAAAGGCCAGTCTGACGTCAAAATTGCCGGCGCGTTACTGTCTATTCCACGCACCAATTCAGACGAGTATCTCACCGTACGCTACGGTTATAGGAGTGTGGACCAAAATGTTTCGTAACGGATCTACTAGATTTCGCCCACGTTCACAAGACGCCGTGAATGAAGCATTAGTTCCTTAATGATTTCATAGACAAACGAAGTAGTCGGCAGTGTTCTTGTAAAGCATCCGCTTGGTGTTGCTACTGTTAGGCAGTTGCCGACTCGCGAGCACTGTTCGCATAGGCAGCTTCATATGCTGATTTATTGTATTTGCCTTACTTCTATAGCTACATTTAATTTTGAAATGAATTGTTTAAACCAAGAAAGATAATAATATTAAAAAATATAAAGATAAAAACAATTTTATTAAAAAAAATTATTTTTAAAAAGTTACGAAACTGGTAAATTATTGAATTTCTTCGCTCCCTGAAGAAGGCTATGACCTATGCAGCTGCCTAGTTCGCCTGATGGACGCGCAGGCCCTGATGGCATGCGAGTATAAAGTGTGCACTGCGTAACGGTGATAGTGTGTGTAGGACATTACACACGTGTCATCAATCTCCACCGAAAGGTCATTTAAGAACTGTGAATAAAACGTCATAGCGTGACGTCATGAACAGCGCACACCAACTAAAAATTAGCACCTTATGCCATCTATTGAACCATCAGTGAACGTCCCACCAGAAAAGTCACCGTATGCTGCCGACAGTGGCGGATCCAAACGAAGAATTTGGGGTGACCAGTCATGTAGGAGAGCGCCAAAAAGCTTTTCACTTGTTTAAATACCCCTGATTCTCTATCACAGGGGTCACCAACATGGTGCCCGCGGGCGCCAGGTCGCCCGCACGGACCACGTGGGTCGCCCGCGGGATTGTTCTGACAATAGCGCAAACATGATCAGTGTCTTCACATGAATATCTTTAATTTTTATTAATGATAACTTGATTGAAGGCTAATTGAGCAAATTTTTATTTCAGAAGTGTGTGTATCAAACTGGTTGCCCTTCGCATGAATCTGTACCAAGAAGTAGCTCTCAGTTTCAAAAAGGTTGGTGACCCCTGCTCTATCACAATCTTTGGGCACCACATAAAATTGATTACCATTTGTAGGCCAAGAAAGTGGCTATTTTGTTGGTGGAACAACGCGATCTTTCAGGAAATCACCACAGTTTCACAGCCCCTTATATCTTTAAATCACGCAACTTTTGAAGCTGATGACAAAACATAGGCCCCATTTTTCACAAGCTGCACAATAAATAAGAACACTGTTAATGCCCAAGCAATCTCTTATTGCGTATAAAATGTGTATAAAATATATATCCGACCTACAACATGCTGTGCGCCGGTTTTTGAGGCTTTTTGTTGTCCGTAGCGAGATTAGAAAAAATCAATGTCTGACACGTATTCTCGACCTGGTTATAAATAGAACAGTTCTTACACTGACAAGTGACAACTCAAGTCCCACGATAGTAGTCAAGTAAATAAACATATGACAATCACATTTCCAGACAAAGCTTGTGCAGTTACATACACATGGAAAGCATATGTATTCGTGAAACGACTATTCGAAAACATAAAAGGAATAAAAGACATTTGCTATGGCATCAACTGGCTATCGTGAAAATACATCTCATAATCACATGATGGATTCACACTTGGCCTAAAATTATATTACACTAAAATACATTTAATTCCACTAGTGACGCTGGAATTTAAATCAAGTGTTCAATACTGCTTTACATGCTTGGACAGTGCAGGGGCGTAGCGAGGTTAGATGGGGGCCGGGGCAAGAAGCAAGTTTGGCGCCCCCATGGTCGAACCTGAGCTCTTTCGGAAGCAGATTTACTGCATGGAAGAAAGTGCTTGTGACATCGTTGGGACTTTTCGATGCCTCCAGCAATAATTCGGCGCGCCCATAGGGATTCGGCGCCCGGAGAATTATGCCCT
>JGI24021J15306_10001843_pt1 | contig 21715 bp, 17 predicted proteins | sample Ectturendosymbi1_FD_15306 | JGI IMG/M metagenome (IMG submission 15306) | reverse complement strand
TTCTGGGGGGGGGGGCAAATGCTTGTTTAGCACCTCCTGCGGACGCCCATGAAAGTATGAAAGTAGTCCACCGTATCTCTTTGATAAATAAAATTTCCTTGAAAAAAATTCAAGTGATCTGGCACCCCTACAGTTGCCGCTCTTTTGAATGGGCAATGGAGGCGTTTCCACCGCTCTCCGGTGTCCCTGAGAGGGAGGTTCAGCCGGTACTTCGTTTCCTCCAGAGAGTTAAAGAGGGCCTGATGGAACTTGAATGTCCGGCTTTATATGTAGAATACAAAGAGGACTATGAGATGATTGATGATAAAGTTATCATCAGTGGCGTAGTTAGCTTTCATACACAGTCCCGTCGCCACCGGGGCTTTGGTGAGCTTAGACCCCAAACCAGGGGCGTAATGAGGTTAGATGGCGCCCGGGGCAAGAACCAAGTTTGGCGCCCCCCATGTTCGAACCTAAGGTCTTTTGGGAGTAAATGTGCTGTTGAACAAAGTCCTTGCGACATTGTTGGGACTTTTCGGCGCCCTCATAGACATTCGGCGTCTGGAGAATTGCGCCCCCTTTGCCTCCTCGTTACGCCTCTTCCCCAAACAAAGCCCCATGCAAGCTCCCCAAATTGAAATATGAAACACTATAAATCAATGAAGTTTTTGTCAAATTTTAGAATGTCAAGCCCCTTGAGCAAGCGTGGTGACGTTTTTCTGCAAAAACTGACAAATTTTTTCCTAAGCTTAAAGGGTAGAGAAAAAAAGCTAAATATCGAGAGTAAGACTCATTATTGCTCTTTACTTTTAAGGGAAATGCTGAGGAAACTGACCTAATCCTGTATTTTTTGCGCCTGCGACCAGTCTGATTTTCTGGGACGAGTATGAAAGTGATCATGACACTACCGTAAAAAACAGGATGTCTGATCAGCCTACCGTAGGTTACAGTCGTTACCAAAATTAGAACATGAAATAATCATCAAACTGTTCAAAAGCTCGTATAGCCTTTACTTTGACAAAATAACAGCTCACATGCTTCTGGCCGGCGGTGTTATGCTCTTAGCAGTTTTGCCAAGTCATTACTTGAAAAGCAGCTTAAATGCAACAGTTGCTGTGCATTTAAATTGGCTGAGAGAATCCAAGCAAAGTGAATTAATTTCGTTGGAGGTGATAGTAAAAGATCAACCATTTTATCGTTTGCTTCGTTCAAACTCTCCTCATTAAGCCTCGCGTAGTCGGTTTCCATCAAAAATCTGCAGCTTTTTTGGCCTTCTTCCTGCTGTTGCTCAGTTTATTGAACTAATAAAACAGAAATAACACTGACAAATCGTATTGCGCTTAATGTCTGTTCAAAAAAATCTGCACCGTTGATCGTTCATCAGTGAAGTCCATTGAGCTCTTTCGATTGGTTCAATTGTAACCAATAGCTGTGGCTCTACAGACTTTCCGCGTGGTCGGCGGCTAATTATTTAACTCGACCTCCGCGTTAAGCTCCAACTCCAAGACAAACTGACAGATCCGTTCGGTAAAAGCTTGGTAGGATCACGATCAAAAAAGCAAAATGTTGATATAAATCGACGCAGCTTTATCACAAAGTGAAAACGTTTTGATATTTTCTGAAAAAAGCGCAATCCACCAGTCAACAGTTGGAAGCATTAACTATAACAAGACAATGACAATTTACAACTCGCACAATGACATCGGCGGAAGCAAACTGCTTCTGGGACTTTCGTCACCGCTGCATCCACATTGCAAAACAACATTTATTACGACTTCCTTCACCACAAAGCGGCTGTTACCGAAAAAAACTAAATTTGCTATAGACATATTGCGATGATAGCTCTGCTTCTCCTATATCGTGGCAACAGTCTGCTTGCGGTGACAGCTGCCGGAGCGAGCAGTTTGTATATTTTCGCAAAAGCTTCAAGGACAGGCTATGCGCTTCGACTAACTTCATTGTGCGATTTCGACACGCATTTGGCCACTATGTTGGCCACTACGAAAATTGGTGCATATTTGATAGACGCGCGCAAATGTTTCGCTTGATTGCTAACGGCTGACATTTCAACTGATGCGATAGCCTGGGTAATGAGAAGGATCGTCGATAATGGTTAGCCGGTAGTTCCTGGCCTCCATTCTCCAATGGTGCCTGCTTCGATGTTTAGTGTCTTAGTAAATAAGTGCGTTTTGGGCATAACTANGGAAATCTATCAGTGAAGTTTTTACAGAGTTTTCTGAATTTCGACGATATTCGTATTGCGAATCAATGTACTTTTTAGTCAATCGCTAGAAATTTGACCGGAGCTTTGGGGCAAATTCTAGGGAAAAATTGTTTCCCTCGTCTTCCTTCTGGAACGTGTGTAACACTACAACCGCTTAGATTGCTTTCATGAATGCGACCCAACATTGGTTGTATACAAGGGTGTAGTGCTAAAAAGAGAAGTGTGGGAATGCACCCAAAAATCTAGTCAATTTTAGCAGCATTTCAAACTAATTTTTAAATCAATATTTGATGAAGCATTCACTTTCATTACACTACAAACGAAAACATTCGCAGTTCTTTCCGCACATACAACCTGTCTGGAAAGAAGCGTGGGAATACGGCGACAGCCCCCTGGAAAAAATGTGCGGGACATAGTTTAAAACTATTGGACATAATTAAAAAAAATTGGGCCCCTCTCAGAAAGCTCTTCATCCCCCCTGGTGTCCCAAGCTGGTTACGGGCCTGCCCCTACGCATGGGTGTCCGCAGGGGGTGGGAAACGGGCATTTTTCCCCCCCTGGAAATTGGCACTAAGAAGGAAAATTTTCTGGAAAACGTGAAATCAGCAGTTTAATTCTAATTAGTTGTGTTAATTCTTGCAATAACAGTTTATTCGCCGATATGACACTCACACTGCACAAGAGTCAGGCTCACTGTTTAGGTAACATGCAGTTATGAGCTTGCAGTTTACTGGTGCGCAAGAATGAGATTTCACTGCGCAAATGATCTGGTGGATCGCACCTTAGAGGGAATACTGGTCACCAGGGAGTCTGCGCGATTTGATAACAACCACAGTGAACCTAAATCGCAAGTTAGGTTACTTAAGTTCCCAGTAGAAAATTAAAAGACACATATCGTCGAAAGTGTTCTTTCATTTTCCCAATGTCAGATTGAGAACGAATGTTTTCCGCGAAGAGGCAATTGCAGACCACAAAGTGGAAGAATATTAAAAGATATTGTAAGACTACTAAGGCATTCCAAGTCAGATTTGACCATTTCCAAGAGTTAAAACCATGTTTTGCATTCCTTGTAAATCCATTCAATGTTAATGTATCGGTGATGGCTTTCCAGATCGCCAACCGTTTGTTACAAGCTTGTCTGCTGTAGAAATAAAACTGACCGAAATGCAAGAAAATCTGGCTCAAAACAAATTTTAGTCAATGCCACTCTACACTTAATTTTTGGCGACAGGTTCCAGAAAGTAAAAACCCAAAATTTATAATACCAGTATATAACTCATTTCTGTGTATAGCACAACATATTGCTGTGAATGTTTTTTCTCTGTAATGAAGTTCGTGAAATCAAACCATCGTGCAACCCTGAAAAATGAACATTTAGGAGAATTAATTTGCACAGCTTTAACAACGTGCTGTCCAGATTTTCGGGGTCTAGAAAATCAAACAAAAGCTTAATACTGACAATTACTGTACATCAATTAATGTAAAACTTGCATTTTTTACCATATTTGTATTGACACTACAAACTGATTTCGCAGCTTGCTGGTGTTTTTGGTTTTCTGCAAATGACTCCTCTGTTGAACAAGTTTGCCCACCCATGGTTTATACTATGTGCGAAGAGACATGGGTGAAAAAGAAGCATTGCTGCCGACAAAATGCATTTTTTGCAACAATGCTCCCACTATAGTGCGCAAATGCGCAGTACCACCAGACCATCTGCGTAGTGAAATCTCATCTCGCACACTTGCAACATTCCAAATCATTGGAAAATCACGAACACAAGAAGCTATTTGAACAAATGTGGTTTGTTCGTATTTTCATGAGATTTTACACTTATTCTAAAAATTCACAAAGTTTATAATTCATTTGGAACTCTGCTAACGCAGACGAAAAAAATCCATGCTCACTAAAACAAAAATTTGCTCACTGTAACGTTTTATTATAAGGAAAACACTGTCTGCAACTGTTGCCGTAACATTGAACATTTTCTTTTTTGTGTACGTCCATCTGCGTTGCATCGCCAACAACCTGAGAAAGATAAGCAAAATGTCGACTTTGCCCCCCTGGAAAAATTTCTGCGGACGCCCAAGCCCCTACGTTAAAAAGAGGGGTGCCTGATCTTAACTCCATTCACCCTGGTAAGAAATGACCGAAAACAAAAAAGCTGAGTATTTTTTTGCGGAATACTGCTAACCACGATTTTGTTGCGTGGCTGCCAACCAAAAAAAAACGACTAAACGTCAGCTTCTTTTTCAAAACTGTGGTTCACAACAGCCCCAGCTTGTTGCGACGATGACTCATCGCTTGTAATGCTAGTGCTGCTGCTTTCCGGTTCCTTTCCCGGTGACGTAGTGAACGAAGTGCTAGGAGCTTCCGTTAGTTTCTCTGTGTGTGGCGGGTACCCAGTCTTTTTGAGCCTGTTCCAGACATGCAGCGAAATTGTCTTGATTCTGGTCTTTGCGTCTAGCGTGCACTTCACCGTTGGACGGCTTTCTTCACGACGCTGTCGAAGTTGAGTTAAAGCGATCAAAAGAAGACCTTCCGTCAGCTGAAATACGGAGTAAAGGAGGGGAAAGAGGAAAAAGCTTCCGATCAACTGATTGGGAAAAGCAACCTTCAGCACAGCGCAACCAAGCTGCCCATTTTGACATCCTGTCTCCATGGCAACGGTACGTCGACGCGAATCGTCGAGTTTTGTTAACGTGGAAAGCAGATACCCGGAAGCAAATCTGTAAAAATATTTGTGTTTAGTTCTCGCGTCGCTTGGTGCAGCAAAAGTACCGCAGCTCAATAAATGTAACCACTTTGTGGGGTAGTGAATTTCTCTTAATCTTAGTGTTTGGTTATAAAATGGCCACTGCACTACACAATGTTAGTACGGCATAGGTATTCCGACAAGTCCTGACATGTTGATCTAGTAACAATAAGCACTGAAAAGTGTTTTTACTATTTCGTGGGCTCGCAAAAGTGAGCTGTACAGTCTGGATAAAAAATATGCAATGCAAGAATATATTGAAGTCGTGCGAGAAGAGGCCACAAATCTAACTGAAAAAAAGGTCGTGCAACCACACTGGCCCAATGAAAGAAAGTTCAAAATTAAAAGGTTTCTTTTATCTGGCGTCTTATACGTGGGTGTATAAGTACTATAAAACCTGTTCATAAATCAGGAATTGGTTTTAAACAGCGCGCAACACTTTGTAATCACGTTTTTTTCGGACCAATCCAACGTTCAAATGGCGAGACTACTTCTACAGACCTGCAGTAGGCAATGGTAACTCAATAGAATTGTATCTTGGAGTTTTGATTAGTCATACGTGCAAAAGTTTTACCTTACTGCTTTTAAACAATCTGTTTGAACATGTCTATCTTTCAACCGCAGTATGAACATTAGAGAATGCTCTTACCCCACTAGAGGCATGAATGTACAAAAGAACCACATTCCCCACGGCATGGAGAGGAGCAGCCTGTCTTCGTATAACAAAGCCGAGATGACAGCGAGGCCGGCTACTGTCAAGATCAGCAAGACTTTGCACATCTGAAAAACAAACTTTGCTCATTAACGGAATTGAGGAAGAGGAAGCGCTGTTGCTCTGCCGGCAATTGCAAAGATCTTGAGAAGCAAATGTTAGTCCTTGAGCACCACAAGCTGCTTGGCGACTGGGTCGCACAATCTGGGTGCGTACTCCAATCAGGAACCTTTCGTGTCCATCTTGCCAAACTGTCAAGACACCATGAAACAGGTAACACTGTCTACAGACACTTGCTTCCGAGTGAGGGCTTTTTCACCAATGCGTTAGTATTCATAGCGACAAAACTGGTGCGCTACTTTTAAGAACTGAAAACACCGACTGCCAGTGGTGCGGTTATGCATGCATAAGCACGCATACGTTTCCTATACGTTTTGTGACGTTGACGCTCACTGACCGTCGCGTTTACTGACGAACAACACGAACAAACAGAAAGGACACGCCTCACAACATAGGCTGCTTGTTTCAGAAGCAACATTTAGTGAAAGAAAAGGCGCGTATACAAATCTCACAACGGTCGTTTACAATCGTTGATAACTTTAAAGGACCACAAATTGCCTGACTGGCTGGAGGCGTTCAAAATTCTCGCACGGTTACTGTTACAATGTAACGGCGTATACTAACGCAGTGGCGTATCTAAGCAAAGTGGAGCCCATGGCAAAGTTTAAATGTACGCCCTTTCTATAATTTATATATCAAATATAAGGCACAATTTTTACGAAAGTTAACCACGAAGAAATTGATGTTATAAAAAATAAAATATTTGGTTTTATTTTTGCTTTAAACTTTTCAGCAAATAAAAATATATTATCCACAAGGACCATGACATGCTTCTATACTCATTTATGTTTATTATAAAGGATGTGAAAACATTTGAACAAAAACCTTATCATAATTTATAGGCCTACATAATGTTGCCTGACAAAATTATATGTCTTGCAAAAACTCAAACAACATATTCCAAATGTAAACGACCATTTCTCTTAAAATGAAACACGTTTAATATGAATTATGCAACAAATTATTTAATGTAAGTCATGTACCACCTCTGTTCGAAAAACACGATTCCATCAAAACATTAATATATCCAATCCTTCCGGTTAAATTACACAAAAATGCTAATTTCAAAACAGCACTTTTCGTTCCATTATCGAAGCAAATTCGTCTATGATTCCATAAAAGACAGCTTTCTCTCTTTAGTCCATTTCTATAGTCATCAAAGCTTGATCACACAACCTGCCCTGACTTGTTAGTCACTGAGGCCTGGAGGTGTTAAAGTGTCAGTTTTAGTTTACTGAACGACCGCTCGCTGCTTGGAATAAATATAACCGCCATCGTCAGCATTATTTGCAAAGCAATTCGAAGAATATCAAGAGGACTTCAGGACGCGATACTTTTAAATTGCACGACTTGAAAGTAGCATTTTGGAATCTAGACTCTTCTCGTATAATTGCTTGTCATCCACATCTGAACTGTACACACCTCCTAACTTGTCACTCACAGTCGGGACCGTAACGCCTTGGACATCGAACATAAAGCCACATTTGGACAGACGAAGCTAGCTCCAAACAAGACTAATAAATTTCTTCTTTCATGAGTTAGCATTTTTTGCCCAACTGGCACGGTAACAATACTAACTCCCAATCTTTTGAGGCCTATCTCTACGTTAGTTTCCGGACTGGGACGTTGTATTAAGTGTTTGTCGGACACTAGTGGCCATCGAACAAGATTCATGAAGTCAGAGTGGGCCACAGCAGTTTAAGTAATTTGTAAATCTATAGGACCTCAACAGCAGTTATTTGCGCAACAGTCAAGATTCTCACAGCCAAGGGCTCAAACTCATCTTAACCAGATTGTGACTAATATCGTTTTGCCTGAAATGCAGCAGTACGGACTGACTTAGGCTTTTTTACAGCGCAGAGGTTCCCAACCCGGGGCACATGTACCCCTAGGGGTACGTTTGCCTATCCGAAGGGGAACATAATTTTAGCAATAGAAGAGAAATATATGTTTACATATGTTTGATTCCAAATATTTATGCATATATCAGTTAATATTATTTTCAAAAACCGTTATAGACTTATTTTTAAATATATCTGTGATGAATCATGATGAAATATTTTGTCATAAGAAATTTTAGAGGTACATGTTCATCTTTCGAAATGTTGAAGGGGTACTTGCTCATCTGTCGGAATGCTGAAGGCGTTCATGGTCAGAGAAAGGTTGGAAGCCCCTGTTATAGCGCGAGAAGGACGATGTCTTGTTGATATGGCAAGCGAGCATTCTCTTTCTGTCACAATGTCTGACAGTCGTGTTATGTCACAATACCACAGATTCGTCGTTGCCCTTGTTGGTGCTGGCGCGACACGTCCGACTTAATACATCAGATATGGGCGCGCTGTGTTGATGCAGTTTTGCAGTTTATAGTTGCATGGGGCGCAAAATAGAGGTTCAACTAACTGCTTGGCAAAATTTTGAATTTTTGCCAAGCAGTTTTTGCGACCCGTCAAAGTGGCGCCCATGGCACGTGCCATGTCTGCTATACCCTAGATACGCCACTGTACTAACGTTATGTTGTATGAGTTTTCGTAACATATTGTGTATAAGTTTGTTCTCGAATTAATCAGAAAGACCACAACAATGACCCATCACTTTTAATTCTGCCGCTCAGGTATCTTGCTTATTGTGTTAAAGCGTTTGACCACTTTTAAAATTAACTGTTAGCTTGTACACCCCTCACTCTGATAATGTCTATTGTCCTTTGTCTATTGAAAGCACATGAGGTTTAATAGTAACTTTTCTACTTTTCAACAGACTAGTAGCACTATCTGTTCCGGTACAAAGACATTAGTATTTGCTTTTCCTAATTACCTTTGGTAACTCGTAATATCTCATCTGTTCTGATGAGAACTCTGTGTTTAATCTGGATTGTCAACCTTTTTTTAAATCAGTGTTGTTTGATTTTAAATCTGGTATTTGTGAAATATTTTGAGTGTTTTGTGTGAGAGTGCAGACTCTTCCTCAAACTTTTGTAAATGCAGATGTATTTTCTAGAGGTGATATTTTTTATTTTCTTTAAGAAAAAGAAGAACTCTTTGAAAATTATCTGGCCTGTAGATTATTATTTTTTTTAACAATTTATTATTTTTTTTCACAATTTATTTTTATGCGAAATGAGTGCAGGCGACCATGTAATTCCACAACCCATATTTGTAACCACGAAGTTTTACAAACCGACGCTGAAAACCTACCCGGATGACGTGCACTGCCACTTTGTTGCACTTCTGGTTTAGTGCAACACCGATACAGCCTGAAACAGCCATCAATGTCAAAGAAGCGAAAACAGTGGAATATGGTATTACATTGGAATAATCCGTATCTTTTGGCAGCCAGTGAGAGCCATAGACAGCGAGATTGAATGGAATGAATCCAAATGCAAGCACGGACGAACAAGCAGTCATCAACATGCTGTAACATAGAATTAAAAGCATTGTTTAGTTATCTCCTTTTTCAGTAAAGTTTTGTTTCCGGCGCAAAACAAACGCTTCCAAAACGTACTTTTTAATCAGGTTGTGATTTTTTTAAATGCACAATGAAAAAGTATACTTAGTTGCAATGACATTGTTAGTAAATTAAGCATTGATATTGGTCTGACGAAAACTTGTTATCATCAGAAAATAACTACTTCCAGGGCAGTATACCTATTGCAATTGAAAAATAGAGGCCTTGGAACGGAGAATCGTAAGAAAAGTTCGCAGCAACATTAAATAAAGAACGCATATCCGTACGTACGAGAGGGCAGGAGAACCGTCGATCTTATACAAACAAAAACTTCATAAAATCGGGCAAAAGTTTGAGAAGTGTGCAAAAAATGTTGTAGCGCAAATTTACGATACGTGTTGGACCAGTTTTGTACAATAGCCATACGCTGTATTTCCAAATTGATCTTGAATTTCAGTTGTAGTTTTGTGTTGGGCAGAAAAATGGCCGAGCCTTGTACAAAAATGTGTGCTGTTGGGGATAGAAGTGATGAAGTCCTTGTTTTGGTCATTCACCCACTTGCAATGACATTGATGGGAAATTTAAGCAAAACTAAGGAAATACATGAAAAAAGATAAGTTGGGTAAAAATGCAGGAAGCGGCGCCGACATTTCCGCCCTCCTAAATAGTTTGGCTCCAGCAGGATGGCTTATAATGCGATGATGAGGTACGTAACTGTAACGTTGGGAGATCTTTTACGCTTTTAGTGCACTCGGAAGTGTTTCGCAACTGCTTTGTACAACTTTCACGATTGAAACGACTAAAAAAGTTTTTTTGTTAGACGCTCCACTTATTTAGGCATGTTACAAAGTTTTTACCCGTTTTCTTTCAAAAATATCGAGCAGTTTAGCCCGAATCTTTTTAAATCTTGACTGAATTTGAGGATAAAATAAGCAAGTAAAACGATTTAGCTGTTTAAAAATACTTCTTAAAGTAAATAGATTTCATGCAAAAGCTCCTCTCTGGCTAAAAATTGTTGGATTTTAGCTTTTTCTCATGCCTCGATTGATAGTTTATTATAGCAAACGACGTCCATAGTCTGTAAGCAGTTTCTCAGCAGCATGCATTTTCTATTATTATTTCAGGTAAACAAACCTTAATGCCATATCTCCTTTGATCAAGTAGGATAGTACGTTGGACAAACTTCCACCTGGAACGCTAGTTGTAACCACCAACGCGATTGCTGGGACGCTTGGCATGCTGGCACCTCTAGCCACCAGGAATACTAACAGTGGCATGATGACAAACTGAACTGAAACAGCTATGGCCACACCCACCGGCTTTTTGATGTGCTCTTTGAGGACTCCCAGATGTACGGAGCAGCCTGCGCAGTAGAAAGAAAGGAAAATGTTGTTTGCTTGTTTTGCAGCAGCATAAACGGTGTTTTTTGAGTGTCTTTTGCAGCAGCGTTTGACAAAAACAACTTTAACCAATGCGGTTTATACTACAAGCCACAACCTCCATATAAGCTTGCTTTATTCCTGGTAAGCATTGTGCTGCACGTGCGCTGCTGTCTGTATTAGGCCGACTGGAGGTAACGAAAGCTGTTGTGGCTGGCTTCTGTGATATTATGAAAAGTCCATGACTTGAGGTGCAAACGAAATTCTACATTTATAACCAACTTTTGCAGTGTTGAAACAACTGAAACAGTCGACCAGGAGGTGGATTGGGTTGCATTGTTTTAGCAGTTTTATATCCAAAAAGATGTTATGAGAAAATCAAATATTTCGCTGTGGACGAGAATTTTCTCATCTTTGGTCAGTAGGCTATTCCTACATTATACGATGGACATATTTTTAATTAATGGGGTACTTCAGAAGTTGAAAAACCAAGGAAACAAAACTTGCCAACAGAGTAAAATTTGGAAGTCTTGCAAAGTCGTATTACAAGCACGACAACAACGTATAAAACAATGATTTGAATGAGACCATATTTGGAAAACAGCTATTTTCAACTGTTCCTCCCAAAAATGAAAACGGAACCCTTTTCCACTTCTGCCAAATGCTCTCTTCACTATCATGTGCAAATTAGTTATATAAAGAAATTATTTAAATCATAATTTACAATTCTTACCGAGTCCCAACATGACTTCAATCATGATACAGATCGACAACCATTTGATAGCTGTATCCATTGATGACTTAACAGGATCGTGGGAAAAGTCGTAACCAGGAAAGCGTTCATCAGGAAGCATTATATTGACTTCAGATTCGTTAGAATAAGCGTTTTCTGTGATATTTGTCTGGTGGTACTTTTCAAAACGAATGGATATTGCGAGAAAATCTGTTGCGTTTTGCATCTTCATTGCAATGCTTCTGTTGTGTATTTGGAGTATGTTGAACATGAAATTTAGCTAGAGTATCTAAGAAAACAGAATACAACTGTTGTCTGGTACAAGATGATATTTGAAGTGGTACGGATAGACCAGCCCATTGCCTTCGCATCGTCAGCAATCAATAATTGCATTATTCTTGGTTCTTGCAGAAACTAAAAGCTAGCACACTTGACTGTGAACATATAATACCAGCTCTGCACTGAAGTTATGTTTCACATTTAACACTAAAGTGAATCCATTGCCCTGATCGATTTTTCAAGTCCTTTTTGGTTTGTTCAAGCGCCACTTATAATGCGTCAAGTGTAATGTTTGCTTCAAATCTAAGCAATACGTTTCGTGCAGACGCTATTGCTTTCAGCAATATTGGTACATCGTGTCAAAAACAAAACATATCTCACGGGAAACTCCAAGACACGTTTTGTTAACTAACCCAGCCCGGAGGTGGAAGATGCGTTTTGCAGACCAGTATCGTTTGTTACAGTTGATTACTCCTGAAACTTTATTACTTATAGCTCTAAGCGGATCAAAAAAATGGGCCAAAAATGACTTATAAACATCGACAAATCCAATGCGTTTACGTTTTCAAAAGTGTGCATTACCAAACTTATGACAACCACTTAATTCCAGCGTTTTATTAATTATTTTTTACCTGAAGAATTCTCTAACTGAGTTTTGGGTGGCAATCGTGAAGGGTTGAGACTTAAGACTCTGCTGTTGTTGCATGCTTTAAAAGTTTTTATGCTTACTCACAAAGTTTTCTGTAAAATAGAAAAGGTTCCAATTTTAGGATGTAAGAAAACCTGAAGGGTACACTCTATACCATAAATACTATACAATATGATTCACTTTGTGAGGTAGGTTTATTTATGCGTTTTTGTGAATCAAGCCACCAAGTAACAGAAACGCAATAGAGCGAGAAAAACAGCAAAGGGTAGAAAAAATAATTGCATGTTAATAAAATACAAAATTGAGAAATATGCTTTAGGACTTAGGCATGGGCGTCGGAAGGATTTTTTCCAGGGTGGGACCAAGAGTGGATCATCTCAGGGGTCGCCAAAAAGATTTTCCCGGGGTGGGGGCAAAATTCCGGGGTGGGGGCAAAATTGGTGAAATTTCATTTTAGCTTCTGGAAACTAAGAAAACCTTTTTTGCTGAAAATTTTATAGGAAAATGTCAAATTTCAAAATCCAGGAGGGGGCCAAGGCTTCTACCTCCCCCCATTCCGACGCCCATGGACTTAGGAAGTCTGCAAATCGATTTGTACTACATATTTGAGACACAAAGGTTAGCTGAAAAACCTTATGGGTAAATTGTTCAGTCAACCCTGTTGTTAGTATAAGTCAATACAAAATTATAGACGTTTCAAGTGAAGAGGAAAAATGAAGTGACAAAATGCAATAATGTGAACGTTATACAGAAGTTAGTAACAAAGCATAACATCAAAGAAAGATAAAAAACACAAAGGATGAAAACCATGCCTATATACAGGGAGGGGCGAGGGTACTACAGAAAGGACGAGGCGCCATGCACAAAAAACGTGCAGAAAAATGGAACAAACGAATAAAGAATCAACTGAATAAAGAAAAACAAACGAATAAAGAATCAACCGGCATATTGTCAACAGACCAAAAGATTTCAGAATTGTTTCCATATGGAAAACATGAAAGGGAATTCAAGTTTTCAGAAATTTGAGACCAAAGTTGGGGACCATATATTACATAAAGCTGACCCGGAGATGTTTTTCTTTTGGGTAAATTATATTTTTGCAAAAATGCAAGCTTTATTTGATAAATTTTGTAAACTGATGCGATCTTACAAGAGTGCTTGTCAAAGTGTTCAGGCAGTCCAAGTTATCAAATGAGCAAACACATTTGGCAACTGATAATTTTTATAAGTAGATATTTTTATAAGTAGGTACTAACAATATAAAATATCCGTTTAGTTTTGTTATATTTAAGTGATTTTAGAGCTTCGCATAACTGACAATGTTTTTTGTAATGGCAAATCTAACAGCTTACAATATTAAAAAAACAGATTAGAAAATGCAATAACAACAGTCTAGATGCTGATCTTCAAAAAATCTATATAACGAATGAAATGACTTTCTGCGCTTTTGCTTTGAACTCAGTTGGACACAAAGTGTTAAAGTGACTGCTTTATTTGCTGCGTGTGCTTAACTGCTTGTATCCATAGAACTGTTTTCGCAGCACAACAGAAGTCGTTTTTGTATTGATCAGGAGATTATGAATGTGTTCATGCGTTTTCATTTTTTCAGGCTAGGCTATTCCTAAAAATTCTTAAAACAATTACTCATGATGTTATACCAGGGCTAAAACAGTTGTTATTTGAAATTCAAGAGACACTGTTGCATTCGTTTTACAAGCGATGGGGTAAATTTTTCTTGCTGATAGTCATTTTTTCTGATTCCGGTTTGTCCAGGAAGAAGCTCCATGTCTGCAGGAAGACTCCAACACTTGTCGTCGGGTCAAGGTATGAACTTGAACTTTCTAATCTGCAAAAAACAACTTGCTCTAAATTGCAAACTGTTCGCTGAACTCTAGAAATTCATGTATTTTCTATCATAAAACTTCGGCTGCTTCTTATTAAACGCTTACAACTTTTCCAGTATACTATGCACAGCGATATATTTTGACAACACATTTAGAGAAAAAACGTACCACTGCCACTGCAACATATCTGTTTTTTCTGTTTTGTATAACTTGGATGCACAGCGCACACAGGAGACAAGGCAGTCTTATTGCGTCTTCCGAAGCCCTACAGTAAATATTATTCATTGAAGATGGCAGGAAGTTACCGCATCCGGTGACCTAACGGTATCACAGTAGCAGCTACTTTTGGCCCGCAAGCCGCTGAAGTGAGAAAAGCGTTCACGCCGTTTGTGAATGCTTTTTTCTTTACATCAGCGGCTTGTTAGCTGCTGAAACAAAAAGCGGTTGACCGACAAGCCATAACTCTGTCTCGACCGCGTGATGTCAAAAAGGTAGGACGAGGACTCGTGTACAGAAGTTATCGTTTTAAAAGTCACCTCCACCCCAATAGGTTTTTAGAGTGTACATCTGTAAACAATTAGGGAAATACTGATTGTGTGAGAGTGATTTACCTGCAACTCTCCGAAACAACTGAATTATTTGCTTCTACAGTGTAGATGCATTCACTGTTGATTTTTATCACGGTATCGCGAGATTTTCGTTGCCTTTTTTGTGATTTTTTCTATTCATAACAGTTATAGAGAGTGGCGTTTCATTAAGAATGCACAGGCGGAGCTGGAGACTGCTCTTGACACCTAAGCTACAAGCAGTTCTGGATTTTGATGTGTGCTGGAAGCCCGTGTGCGCAAAGCCATGTGGAGGCCCCCTGTTCGATGTAAATATATTTTCGACTTTGAACTGACAAGATGAATGAACATTACACACACAATGAGACGGAATCACGTAGCATTCAAAGGAAATCTGGAAAGTTACGAGCTTTGGTGTTGGCAAAGTCGTTGATGACGCCATCAAAGTTAATTTGTCGCAAGATGTCATGTTCAATGCTCATTAGCGTCAGATCATTCAGACATTCTTGCGTAATGATTGTATGCAACCTGTTTTTGAAAAATTTCAGTTTGCTAAATGATCTTTCTCCGCTGCAGTTGTTGATCATGTGCACTAGGTATACTCGTAGAGCCGTTTCTACGTCACGGAACGTGTCGGGCACACCTTTGTCTCTCAACCAGTCCGATACTCTGCCAAGCTTTCCAAAACAAAACATTGCAATGAATACGGGTATTCACGTCACAGACTTAGCAGTTTGCAAATGTCTAACACAAATTAGAAGTTAAACAAACTAAGTCTAAACTACGCATTTATATAAATACTAGAGGCCCCTATTTGCGGAGGCACGTGTGCGGCCTAACAGTTAACGTGGAAAATTTATGTGGACCAGAGTATCATGAATATTGCAAAAAACCCTAATGTCGATAGTATCACAATTAGCAGTGCTAGTGTCACTAACGTAATATATGCCGCTATACTGGATACATTTGTGCTTTAATGTATCTTGCACTCTTACTGCATTCAAATAGATTCTGTTTGTATATGACTGTAGGACTGATGATGCGTAGTTTTACGTGAATTCGATTTCCTATTAAGTTTTTTTTTCTGATGGCTTCAAACTCTTCACCTTTCTGAAGACTAGTTGCCTTTCAATAACGTTTCTTCTTTACCAACCTTTTTCTTTTGGGCTTTCATCTTTTCTTTGATGTCTGTTCACCACTTGCCTTTACTGCTTTCACGATAGTCTTTTCAGCATTTCAGCTGCAATCTCACATTTAACGAACCTTTTCGCAGTCAATCGCTCTGCAATGACACAACTGACAAGCCCTTTCTTTGACGTTTTGGATCGATTTGTTTGCGAACAACGGCAGAGATGCTGGCACATTATACTGGGCGTGTAGGTAGGCATGTTTCCTTTCACCTATTGTAGGTGTTGTCGCTGGTCGAACACATCGTTGCGGAGTGGATTCTCCTCGCTTCGCCCGCAGCTGCTACCTTTCATCATGCATTCTAACCTATAGTAGACCTACATGGAAAGCACGGTGACACACTTACGTTCTGCATGGTATGGCTCGAAGTTTGGTCTTCGACCGCTCTTCACTTATCAGGATTAGACTCGCGGGCGAGTGCTTGTCCAGCTGTACTCGGTAAACGTCGTCTTCCTGGGCCCATCTTCAGTCAAGGACCGTCAAATGCATCGAGTCCAGCGTTTCATCATTTAAGTAGAAGTTCCATGTCAGTAATACTTTCGCTGCAAAACAGTCTGATCTGAGCCTATGCGACCTGATTCGATGTCATTATAAACACCCAACCTGTCGAATCACCGATTTGGCTACGTCGACAGCATGGCCTTCTACTCTGAACGTTCGCCGGAGCCACCCAACCTGCGACTCCGTCCTCGCGCACCAAGTCGAAGCTTCTCACATGCAACGGGAACTCAGACAGTTTCTGTCGTTGAGGACGGTTGTTCGTCACCTCCTGACGTAAATGAACTTCGACACTGTCGCTAAGAAGTTCGGGAGGCCCTTTACTGCTATCTTCTTCCTACGGCTCTTGTCAGAAAGTTAATCTTTATAATCCTCTCTCTTCACCATTTTTTACTGTTCTTCCTTATTTGTGATCTTCACAACTGCCTCCTTATCTTTCTGTCCGCTATATTAATGATCGTTTCCGTCCTCGGTCTTAGCATTTCGTTTTTGGGCTGCACAACGTTTTTATCAGTAACGTAATCGCATGNCACAGCTTTTCGCGCACTCGGCATCTCAGGGGAAGATTGTGTCTGCACCTCAACGTGATACGCAACCCTGAATGAATCCTAAAGGTTTCGCTATCTTCATGCCTGCTTGCTTTTGGGGCTGCGTGATTTTTATTCTTTGATCATACCTGTTCTTTACTTGTGATCACCACATACACGTTTCTATCATAATCTATTGAATCATCATTTATTGTTATGTGCTTACTTTCCGCGTAGTACCTGCAGGTAGTTTAACGAATTTTTTGTGCTTCCTTTGTGTATAGGCGGTCGCACAGTTTATTTCGTTGCGACTGCCGTTCGCAACTTATACAATGACTTTGTATTTTTCTGCCACAATGCAGAGTTTTGCAGTCGCAACACAGAGACGATTTTTTCGCGGCTGCGTAGCAGATTGAAGTGTTTCTTCCGTATATGTTGTTGTATACTACGTAAAAAATGACAAAAAATCAAAAAGGTAAAAAACCCTGAACAAAAAAACTATTTATGCTTTAAATGTNAACTCTCGCGAACCTATCAGCTCACTCCGGAAAGCAGCATGCTTATATAGTGGGTACATTTGTGCTTTTAAATGTTTTGTGCATTCTTACTGCGTGATTTCAGGCAATTATATTCGAGATTCAATGCAATGTATTTGTTTGCGAACAGTCTAATAATTGACGACAGCCAGATAATACACACCAAAGCAATTGGTCCTACGAACGCTCAACGCTGCTGTTCACCGTTAGTCTCCACCGAACCTTTTGAAGTTACGTTGTTCTGACTTGAAATTCGAGTGTATCGCAGAGTTTGTATGTCTGAATATAATCAAAGGAGGCAATCAAACGTGGAGTGTTACTGGAGAGTTGTTAACGGACTAAGTGGCGAGAGCCTTATTTCGTCTTGCCTCGGCTGGACAACGTCAAGGCGTCAGGTCGCGTAGTTGAGGGACTGACCTGTGCTCCTGCAACAACCAGGCTAACCCCTCAACTAGTAGGGGTTTTTATGGAATCGTAAACCAAAACGCGTTCCTCACAACCACCGAAGGCCCTACATCTGGTTCCTTACACCGCTACTACCAATGCTACTAATATCGGTATTATAAAAATATACCTACAGAATGAACAATATCAGTAATTACGCTGCTCGTGCTAATATCAGTAGTATCGTCCGTATGTACGACATAGCAGATCATTAACAATATTGCAAGTGGCACGAAGTTGCACGACGGCGCAGCTATAAATATTTTCCAACACACCCACAAAAATGTCAAACCAATGTCCCACGAAAGACGTGCGAGGCAAGTCCTGCTAGCTAAACCCACGGGAAAGCGGCCCAGAGGTCGTCCACGGACTAGGTGGAGTTACTACATCTCCAACCTTGCTCGGTCCCGTCTTGGTGTGGATCGAGCAGAATTACCTGAAATTTTTGATTTTGACTGTGAGGTATTTCGAGTCCAGTGGTAGGTTTATGGTTGGGCGGCCCGAGGCAAGGATGAAAAGGGGATCTCTGATGACGTCATCATACTCAGTCAACCGTGATCAGACCTTTTGATCAAGCCTAGGAAGGGGATATGCGGGCCACCCACGGATACGTTCCTGAGACTACGGCATGGCTGACATTACAGAAAATGCAAAAGGGTATTCATGATACACAACTTTAAAATACTGAAAGTTGGGAAAACAAAGCTAGCAACACATGAAAGTTAAGCGATAGCAAGCTGACATCGCCCCCACTTCTCTAGTTTTACAGTTGCTGTTGGACGCCCCTTTGCAACCCTGCACAGTGCTTACACATTGCAGTTGCTATTGTGGGCCCCTTTGAAAGCAGAGTACTTACACATTACAGTTGCTGTTGGGGGACCCTTTGAAAGCAGAGTACTTTTACACTGCAGTTGCCGTTGGGGGCCCTTAAAAGCAGGAACTTTCGCATTAGAGTGGCAGTTGGGGTCCCCGTTGAAAGCAAAGTACTGACACCTTACGGTTGGTGCTAGGTGCCCCGTTGAAAGCAGAGTAGGTCTACTTACACGTTACAATTGCTACTGAGAACCCCTTTNAAAGAAGAATACTTACCCTTCAACAGCAGAGTACTTACACGTTGCAGTTGCGGGCCCTTTTGATGCAGAGTACCTGCACGTTGCAGTTGCTGGTGGGGCAAAGTTGTAAACGGGCCTCATTTTGAAACCCGAATCCGAAATCACAAGCCTGAATCCGGCCCAAGCCCGACATATATTTTTGAAGCCCGATTTAGGCAAAAACCAAATTAATCGAGTGAGTCAAGATCTACGCAACTGCGGTGTATCAAAAAACATAGTGTACGGGTATAGCTTCTGGTATATGGCTTTGTCACACCCAAATTAGCAATCAACTTGACCGAAACATTGACATAAACAATGGAAACTTAGCTTGTTAGTCAACGATAACACTATGGAATGGAATGTTTCTCAAGAAAAAACAAGCTATCGCGAAACTATCCACGGTGGCGCTATAGGTGTGAAAAGCCGATTTGTAGGCCATCGTTAGCAAGCTAGGAATCGCATAAGTGATTGATCTTTTTGAAGCAACGCCATCGCGTGCTAATTTCCTCACCGCTGTCGCCTTCTCAAAAAGCGTGTGTGTGTGACTAATACCAGCAGAGGACAGAAGAACGCAGCTGTGTGTTTGCAAGTAGAGTTAGCTGAAGAAAAATCGTAATCACTTCACTCACAGAAGTCACCGTGAGCACAACCAGTGTACGTCACGAAAGTAAAACATCGTTACTATGAATTTTGTAAAAAACGTTTTGTGTGCAGGCCCGAAATATTTTTACAAACTGAAGCCCGAACCCGGCCCGACCGCAAAACCCCGGCCCGACTTACAACTCTGCGTTGGGGCTCCTTTGAAAGCAGAGCAGCCCACTTGCTTATGATCTGCTTCGGAGTATATTACAGGATATGAGTGGATAAGTTCTTCGCCAAGATCGAGAAACATTTACACGAGAAATATCTTACGGGGGCCTTGCTCGCCTCCTCTTTAACACGCCACTGTTCGAGTCCTCATAGGGCTGCTGGCCCGCGACCCACAGAGAAAATGTAGGCATGAAAACGAATGAGTATTTTTCAATTGTGTTTCAATTTTCCTGACAGTCATCACTAATGCAATTTTGCGCACAAAATATTTTAGCCTGAACTACAGTCAACACTCATCACGGTAATCTTCAAGAAATCAACAGAAACTTTGCATCAGAATGTTTCTACTCTGCTTCCACTTCCTGAATATTTTTTTGTCATTCACCACCATAGATCCATTCCATATTTGTCATTATTTTTTGCTTCTTGGTGCTTACCTAGTTGGTTTCACCTGAGCAGACCAGAGGGAACTCTAGCATTTAAAGAAAGATTTGAGGCCAAAAAGCATCCGGGATATGGTTGACTTTGCTTTCATAAATTATTTCATTTATTTCGGTGCATGCTAAAGTTTGGTTCAGAACTTCAAGATTAGAGTTCAATAGAACGTTTTCGACCCTCATGCAGATTTGTGGGAATTTTTTAAAACCCCGTCCTGGTTGCTGATTCCTCATACTTTGTTTCATGTTGAAGATACGGTGTATCGAAGTCGAGGTCTACCGTTGTTTTTCCATTTGGGCCCGCAAGTGTTTCATGTTTCAATTTGGGGGACTTGGAGCTTTTTTGGGGGGCTAGGCCCACCAAAGGCCTCCCGTGGCGACGAGACTGAATCAGCATCTATGGGAAGAAAACCAAATCACCAATTCGGCCTCTTGCGAGTGGCAAGCATGACGTCAAAAACCGAGGCGTCGCGTCGCTATCGTAAATCATCATAATGCCCCGTCACCGCTCTGAAGATTGGTGAACAGGCACAAGAAAGTTTAAACCACGCCGACCTTACCTAAGCTGTTAAATCTTTTCAAAATGCGCAGTACAAGGTTAATTCAAAAAGTTTCTCCTTATTTTTGTGCATTCCCAAATGGATATTACAAGCGCGCGATAACGAGATTTCACTGCGCAAATGGTCTGGTGGTACTGCACATGTGAATTCTTTGCGGGAAAATCGGTTGTTGGGCCCTGGTGACAACTTCATCCAAATTTGCACTTTCAACTGAATGTTTTAGCAACAGCTCTATGGAGGATAGACGTATCCACGATATAATGTAGTTCGTATTACACGTTTCATGGGATCCCCATCAGATGGGAAAAAGTGTCCCATGGACGAGCCTCGATTTGGCACCGGATGACCAGCGGAGTTGTGCATTTCTGTGAAATTTCAACAAACCCACCACAAACACATGCTGACCGTGTCTTGGTTGCAGCAGACGTGTTTTTTTAGCATCCTTCAGTTTTCTTTTGTGCGATAAACCGCAGACGTCACAGTCCCAAAACAGATACAACGATGACGAAACACGTCCAGTTATTTATTTGCCAGTAAGACGCGGACACAACATAAAGCGACAGCATTTCGACACTAAGCCTGGCAACCAGCAAGTCTTCAACGAAAGTTAGATCTTGGCCTTAAGAGCGCGAACGATGATCCGCCCATCACGTTTGTTACCTAATAATGAAAACTTCCGCTACAGGCCTTACAGTGTGTGCTTTCAACGATACGTTGCTTGCGCTGCTAGCCAAGTAACTTGACGGCGAATTAGAAGGGAACCCAAGAAAAAGGCTGTTTTTTCCAGGCCGCTGACTTTATTGCAGGGCGTAGAAAGTGAGAGGATGCGTTCCTAGCGGGAACATGCGCACTGCAGCACATCGTAGTTCAGTGTTCCTTGATCAAAGAGTCGACATCACCGAATATAGAAATAAGCAGCTGCTGCTGCTTGACTTCAAAACAG
>JGI24021J15306_10001841_pt1 | contig 21724 bp, 14 predicted proteins | sample Ectturendosymbi1_FD_15306 | JGI IMG/M metagenome (IMG submission 15306) | reverse complement strand
GCAATCACAGCAGCAATAAGAGCGATCCCAAGGGAGGAATGCGGGAGGGTCATCGAGAACTTTGCCCGCTGGATCCAAATGTGCCTGCAGCGCCGGGGAGCACATTTTTTGAGCGTCACTGAAACAAAGTTTTTGTAGTACAGACTTGAAACTTTGGAGATGTCTGCTACACAGACTTGACCTAATGTAGCTGAAGTTTTGTGTCAATCTAAATAAAATTTTGGAACTTATTCGATTTTTGGTGATGACCATTTTTTTTGTCACCCTGTATATATACTTCTTTTGTGAGCTATGGAGTAGGGCCAAATTTTTTTTTTATTTTAAGTTTTTGATTTGCAAAAGAATTCACTTCAAACTGGGTATTAGCAGTTTTGCTACCATGTCTTCTTTGAAAACAGTTATTCCAAACGAGCTTTAGAGCAATGTGTTTGGTTCTGATGGAATTAGCCTCTGATCTGGCTTCAAAGTTTAATGGTTTTGATCTTTGCTTTCGCTCAAGCATTTGTGCCTGTTGTTAAACTCAATGTTGTTGTGTGGTCACAGGTTCTGTTTGGGTTGCCATAGCTGCATATTTCATCTTCCAGAGACCCATTGTGTTTTAAAAAGTGCTTTTGCTCTTGCTTGGTTCATTTATGACTTGTTTCCATGTAGAGGCAAATCTTGCTTCAGTTTCAACTTTTATGTATGTGGTAAGATGAAACAGATTAATTATTCTTGACATTGGCATATAACTACCATTGTATTGCATACATAAATCCAACAGACATTCGCTCCAAACAAGGAAGACATTTGTGTTTTGTTTTCTATTACCCTAATTGATCGAATGTGTTTTCCCAAATTTAGATTCAACTGAAAACAGTATTTGAGGTATTATACTTGAAAGAATGGCCTGTTGCATTCTTCTCACCCTCACAAACTTGAAATTGATTTTGTGTGCAATTAGTTTACCGAACATTATGAAGTAGCAAAAGTATCTAAAAATTCAAAGTGTATGTGTCCTCCCAGATGAACTAACTGGTGAATAATGTACACCCACAACAAGTTCAGAATGTTAATATTTTTTCAGTAAAGTGCTTATCTTCTTGGCCTTGAATGCCAATACTGACATGTAAGTGTTATGACAGGCTGTAGAATGTGAGCGGTTGTCTATTTGTTCGTTTCAGATCAAAGATAAACTTGTCAAAGGAAAAGCAAAAGCCGAGTCTTATTTGTCTGCTCTTGCTACTCACGTTATTGGAAGTGATCCTACACATCATGAAATTGAAGCTGCTTTAGACGTCTGGCAAATACCTGCTGTAACCGTGAGTGACGTTTTCAAATGTTGTGTTGATGTTGAGCAGTAATGTAATAGATAGAGTGTCTCTTGTATGCACGCCAGAAAAAGTGTGGAATTTGAAAAGGACGCTTTATGGATATCTGCGCCGCCAGCGGAAAATTTCTGCAGTAGCCCTTTCAATTTTATAACCACTTAAGCGGTTGGCATACAACCTAGAATCAAATTCTTATTATGTCAGGCCCGAAACAAGTTGTTTTGTTTGGTGGCCATCAAGTTATCGTATCCTTTCCGCAATCATCAAACTTAGTGTTTACAGAATATTATTCCCTTGGTCCAGAAAAATATTCTTTAGTGAAGTGGGAGGACCAACGGACCACGTCTTATGATGATATCCTAGCATTAGGGTTGGAGCTGCAACACACACGTTTACAGGATGCGACTTCCGCCTTCGAGTCCTCGTAATTGCTGCGGTTACCACGTATACGGAAGTGTCAAAACTAGGATTGGGAAAATAGGGATGCAGACGTTAACGTTAGATCAATGCAACATCATTGATTCTAGCACACTGACGGGGAAACTTACTGCTTGTGCAAGTCATCTTTTTAACGCGCGGGAACTTCGGCGGCGCAATGTTGCTTTTAGCGCACCACACAGACAAAGAGCGAGAGCGTTTCTTCTCCAGGTTTTTCGTGAATTTTTCTGGATGTTGGAAGCTATCTGCAACGATTCTTACAAAAAATTACCCCACTTACAAGCGTTTGTCCCGTGAGTTTAAGGGAATCGTTGCTCACCCTGGCTTCTTATCTCGGACAATTTTTGGAGTAGGAGGGCCATCGCTTTCAGCTTTGGGGATCTCAGATGGCCCGCCGGCCCCCTTACTCAACACTGTTCTAGCGGTTGGTCGGTCGACGAGTGTCATTGGCTTCTTAGCAGCGCGGAGTTTGTCAAGCTTCGGCTCTTTATTGCGATTGATTTAACACTACAGCAGTTTATTTGCTAGATTATAACAACCGCTTTTTTCTGCGTTCAGTTTCCGTGATAGAGTGTAGCGATCATTAACGTAACGACATCGAGCCATTGAACTCCGTACGTGCATTGAGAGGCGTAATCGCCAGTGCAGCTCAGATCGCGCGACTAACCTGCAGCACAGCGCTGTTGAAACACAAGGCGAAATCTATCGTTTGACCAAGTCGCAAGAGTAACATGATGACAACCTAAAACTTGTGGAATGTCTCACGACGAGAACTGTTCATAATCAAACCTGGCAACAAGTGCTGCAAACAAAACGTGCACGGCAGTGGTGAATTTAGCTTTGGTGTCATATGCGGAGCAACACAGGGATGGAACGCAGAATTTAACGATGGCGCCAGCGGAGGAGAGCAACTGCCACGAACAACATAGATATTAGCATTATGGCGGGTATCACAAATTGCACAAAAGGCTTGTAGTAGATTCGAGTCGTGGTAAAATTATTACGGAAAGCTAGTCTTGACCGCAACCAAGACACACACCGTTGCAAACGCAACAACCTGTTGCGTTTACACAATAATCACTAGCTGCTCATGCATTTGTCGCTGTTAGTGTTATAAACGTGCTTGTGAACACCCGCGAAAAGCGGCGTAGGTGTGTCGTATACACAGGTGTAGTTATTTTTTCTCCAGAAGGACAGAAATTTGAACTTATGGCTTACACACGAACTTTTAGTTTTGGAAAATAAGTACAGTAATAACAAATGTTGGTTCTGCTTGAGCTCGCGAAAAATCAACCTTAGATTCCTGGGAAATGAGCGTTTTTCCCAGCACTGCTTGAATGAATGAAGTGGTTTTTATGGCGAGTTGAACTTTTTTTTATCTATCAGCGAGATGAATGTTGTGCACATTGTCTTCGACTTTTTGGATATTCGAAATAGTCATATGAAAATGATTTTGTCCCAAGATGGTGCTAATCCTTTTGGTAACAACAACGTACTAAGAATCCTTGCTACATTTTATGGACTTGTAGTCGTGTATATATAAATGAAAATGCAACATTTGAAATAACATGTACTTAGTGGTTTGCTCCCTTGGCGTATGTTTCTAACCCTATACACTTTTCATGTTTTTCAGCCTACTTGGGTGGAATTTTCAGTGCGCTGCAACAAGCTACTTCCGTATCCTTTGCATTTTTTCAATTAATTTGTTACTCTAGCACAGGGGTTCCCAACCTTTCTCTTACCATGTACCCCTTCAGCATTCCAACAGATGGATATGTACCCCTTCAGCATTTCACCAGATAAGCATGTACCCCTTCAGCATTTCGACAGATGAACATGTACCCCTAAAATCTCTTATGACAAAACATTTTGTCATGATTATTAACGGAAACATTCAACAATAAGCATATAATGGTTTTTGAAAATAATATTCGCTCATGTGTATAAATCTTTGGAAATAAATAACATGTAAATATATTATTCTCTTCTATTGCCAACCTTAAATGTATCCCTTCAGATAGGGAAATGTACCCCAGGTTGGGAACCCCTGCTCTAGCAGATATCTGCTTGCATACCGTACAATTTTGGTTTAAGAGTTGCGTATAATGAAGCGTTTGTAAGAACAGGATTTGATGATTTGTAGAAATTTTGCGTTGACAAGATAGGATGGGTACATGAAATAAACATTTTTAGTGGGGTTGATGTGAAAGAAGTCGAAACTTGTCTCCACTATTTCATTCTGTAGAGATCAACACAAGTTTTCGTGTCTTTGTGGTTTAGGGAATTTTGTTCACAAGACTTGGTTTGCAATTGGTATTTTGTTTACCTTAATAAGTTATTTGCAGCACGGATGGCTTCTTGTGCTCATCTAATCAACTTTTCTCAAAATGTGTGGTCTGCTGCTCTGGACTGCCGAAGCAGGACAAGCACAAAATCTGGGCTTTGGTGACGTATTATGGTGGAAAGTGTCAAGCAGATCTCACGAAAGAATGCACACATTTAGTTTTGTCAAAACCAGAAGGGGTGAGTGACAACCACAAAAAACTTGCTGTGTTTTATGAGGTTCTACTGCTTGCAGTATCATTTGTTCGTGTCTGCAACCAAGTGGTCTTCAAGTAAGTTATTCTTTTAAATTTTTAATGGGAACTCTGTCATAGCTCGTAAGCTTAGTCCTACGAAATGTTAGCGCGATATCATTATTTGCTTCACTTCTGAAAGAAGGTGTGTAAATTGCATGTCACACAAAGTTTTGCAAAAGATGGGATTCTCAATCTGATGGCATTTCAAAAGTTGGCTCTTAATTCTATGCAGTCGTTTTTGATTGCGCCTATTGAGAAATGCGTTTTATCTATCAAAGTTGAGGTTGACAGTCTAATAGGAACCTGCGCAACTTTCTAGTGGAATGTTTTTGTTAAACTCATTATTTTTTTTAATTCCATATCCTTGAAAAACTTAAGTGAGTTAGTTCATTTGCCTTAAATTTAAAAGGTTTACTCCATGAATGTCATAAACTTAATCTCAGCGTGAAATGTGACGAGTTCTTAAAGTAATACATCAACTTATATTCAGCAAGTCTCTTAACTTTTGTTGCTTCCAATGTTTGCAGAAAAAATACGAAGAAGCTTTGAAGCACGAAGATTTTTTGGCCTGCGTTGCACCGGATTGGATTTTGGATTCTGTCAAAGAGAAGAAACTGCCAGATGTCTGCAAATATCATCCCAAGTTGAACATTGTTCCCCAACCAGTCACAGGTAGCTTGAGATGAAAATTGGCAAAAATTTTATTTGGCGTCTTGTGCTCTGTATTCCGTGATGACCTTGACCTCGCGTGCCGTCGCTTGCAACCTCTCAGTCCAAACATATATTTCTTCAGTGAAGGAAACGAAGGTTGAAACAGAAACTGTGGATCAATCTGTTAAGAAGGTCGAGGCGATGTCCATGGAAAGTAAACTGAATGTTTTTGTTGAGTCGTTTTATCAAATCTAACGCTCGTATTGTTCTTAAAAGTAATTATGGATCAGTTGGAATTCCCCAGATTTTGTAACAGCCACTTTTAAAAACCAGCGTGATTGTGACAGCAACGGTCCGTCCTGATTTCCAGGGAACCAGATCTAAATATTGTAGTGGGGTGAGTCGCATATTTGCTACTCGTTGGCTAGTTTGTGTGTGTGCCATTTTTGCAGATGAATCGTCGGACACTAGTGTTCCCAGATCTAAGCCTGCTGAAGTTGGTTCAGCGACACCTACGGCTCCAAACAAGGTAGTAGGTTGTGAGCAATATTTGCAGTTGGGTTTTTTTAGCTGAGACGTTTCGGTTAGTTTTTGCTGGGACAATTTGGTCTCGAGACAATTCGGTCATTTGCCTCGCAGCTGTATTAAAGCTTGCCGTAACAGTGCTCATTAGCCTATATTTTCAAACGTTCTGACCGAAATGACTTAGTTTTTTTCGGTCATTTCAAAAAGCATTTCAGTCTATGACCGAAAAAAACACATTTGCAGTTTGGTTTAGTTCAAGTTTGATCCTCAGGCCTAAGCTCTCATGCGGTTAAACAGAATCCTAACGTTAGCCGGCACCTCTGCTAAACTTTCTAGTCTTGGCCATACTCCAAAAGCAATGCAAGGGCCGAACCCTTGGTGTGGTGACCTGTATAATCAGTGGTGATGTCGAGAAAAATGAACAAAGGAACGTTTTTTCATCTTGCTGCAGAACTCTACCTCGTCTCCTGCAACGGCTTATACCCAAGTTACGGAAGCCCCGTTGCAGAAGTAAGTGATACGAGATGCTCTATTGGTTTATGCTCCGTTGCAGAAATCACAGTTATGGTTCTGTCTACGTTTTTGCATTACGCTTTTCTTTGTTTCCATTGGTTTTTACGGACCGCTTGTTAAAGGATGTTACCCGATTTCTGCCACATCTGCGCCTTCGGTCACTCCAACGCGGCCAGTTGCTTTAAAATGTGTTCAATATTTTTTTGCGCTTTTGATGTGTTCGATATTCATTTCTTTGGGTCTGAAATTTCGTTTTCTGCATTTTGATCGCGCCTCTTTCCTTTTAAATTTATTTTCATCAACCAACGTTTACACTCTCCCATTTGTTTGGTTTGTTTGTCGCATCCACAGAAACAAAAACATTTGTGAATGTGTACTTGCAGTGTCCAGCCAACATCAACAGCTGCAACCATGACGAAGAGGCCACAGGTAATGTCAGTAGCCGTGGAAATGCAACCTGGGTCTGCGCGCGCCCTATTGGGGCAGCTTTGGTTTTGAACGTGTTGCTCTTCAGGATTATTTCATGGGTTCGTTCATTACGTCAGTTATCAGGGGGACGATACCGTCTACCCGACTGCAACACTTGCCGTTGGATTGAAAATTCGGACTTGTGCCACGCCGCTGTTATAGTTCATTTGCCAGCGCCCGTAATCCACTTTTCACGTTTGAAAAGATCGAGTTAAGAATAAGTTCAACAGTGAAATTAGCCATTTTGTCAACAGTCTGATCGTATCAGATAAAACCATTGCGGATGATCCAGTCTTTGACCTTCAGTAGAAAGTCGTGCGTGTCTTCAACTACACTCTCATGTGCCTTAAAGGCCAATCTACACTGAGGAGTTGTCAGGAGTAGCCGCGCACGATTCTTTGTTTGTTTAATTACGCCCAGGATTTAGCCGTGCGCGAGCGCAGAATTCCCCGACGCAACAAAACAAACAAAGAATCGTGCGCGGCTACTCCTGACAACTCCTCAGTGTAGATTGGCCTCCAGGGACGCCAGATTGTCCAAAAACCACTTGGCGCACTTGTGGTCGAACCTTCCTACGCAGATGACAGGATATGATGCAACGGCGCGTGCACTTCATGAATTTTCTGGAGTGCTACACATTGCTGGAGTGCTGGTTGCTATAGGATGCATACTGTGGTAACCTTCTTCGCGCAGGGTGACCGACAGTTTTTAGATCACGCGACAGGTTTCAAACCTCGATAAATAACATGCTTTCTTGTCTGAATCAATTCACTGGGGAATTTTTCCGCAAGGATTGGAATTTCTTTCATTTCAACCACAAAATCATATCGAGCGAGGATGTCAATACTTTTTGTGTTTGTGAGGTTTGCTGGTAATGATATTAGAATCGCTTCGTAGCTTTTTCAATGTAACTTCTTCAGCCTGGTTCCTGAGATGAAGCGTTTTAGTAAAATGACTGCGTCGCGGTGAAAAGAGGCGGGAGACGCGTTGAGAGTATATGGGCCCTTTGAGTGGGAGACGTTCTTTTTCTGATTCTAATCGGCGGCTGAGCTGTGACGTATTCGAATTTTGTCTGAACCTGATGCACGTTCAAGCGAGATAGACAAACTACATGCTCTGTTCCTTTATGTCAATGGTCCCCAAAGTATGGGTCGCGATCCAAGCATGGGGCACAAAGGGTCAAAAATGGGTCGCGCCGAGGCGATCCAAACCTGGGTGGTATATTTTCAACGTTCCTTTTTTTCCTCTTTTCAAGTTCTTTCAGTCTCTTTCATCATGGATATAATTATTGCATCATACACGTTACATCCGGGAGATTTAACAGCTGCGTGGAAAAAGCTATGGTTCATAACTTCACAAGTCAGGATTAGTTGATTACAGTACTATTTTGGAGTAAAGTAGTTAAGCTTACTGTTTTTACTGTGTTTTGTAGACTTAGATTGCTGACATTGAAAACAAAGTAATGGCAAAAATCATTCATGCGATCCTTATATAATTTTTTCATGTTAACACGGTGTTTGAGGCTTGATGCTCACCAAAATCAGATATGAATCGCACTCAAAATTTTGGGAACCGCTGCTTTATGTGAAAGCACGGTCTCAGCATCGTTTGACTTTCATCGAAAGGATTAATTTCAAATTCAAATCTGTGATGCATCATGAAGTCCAAGGCGACTAGGTTTTTTTTTTACTGACCTTGTCCTGTTGTCTCTTTCTGTAATAAAAACTTGTGCCTCTATGGTTGTCTCTCCACCTGGTGGGACAAAGAGCGACTGCAAGTGGATCGCTGCAGTTTGTAGTGAAACAACTTACAAACTCAACATCGGACATAAGTAGCACAGAATGCATTTTTTCAAAAAACTCAACCGCTGCCTCGAGGCGTTGTTTTGCTGCACACAACTGCTCCACTGATCGCGTCCTCTTCTGTTTCGCAGATNGGAACTCCAGTCAGCAAACCGAAGCAACAGACCCAGGATCTTACCCTCGCAGCACAAAACCAACTGATAATGCAGCAGGTNACTGAGAAGCTTCTTCACACTCTTGAGNCTTTTTTTCAGACCTGTTTGAGCGCTCAAGCAGCGATTTGATTGACTTACGGAATTGCGGTCTGCATCGTTCATTGCAGTTGTTTCTCGAACTCACCATATTTTCTCGTATATGGGTTGCGGCTTTCTAGGCAAAATTAACTGCAAAATGATAAAACGTTTTAAGTCTTTTCTTTAGTTTTAGCTTTTCTCTGTTGGTGAAATGGTGAAACAGTCATTTGTCAAACACGTTTATACCAACACTAATACGCAGTTGTGAGCTAAGCTGCTACAAACAAAAGAAAACTGGGTTATTGCCACCAACAGCATACACTGGGCTGCTACACATATGTATACATCCTAAATATAGCCTGGGTTATGTTATGACTAGGTTTTTGTGTTTGCAATTCACGGGTGGTGGTATCACTGTGTTCGGGATTGATGAATTGATATGGATAGGTAAAGATCAACTAACATTCATGCAAAGCGTGGTGATGAACCGTGGTTAAAAAAGCAAATGTTAAGAGACGAAAACAGTCACGCCGCAATGCACGCCAAGAACATGTTTCACGTTCAATAAAGTGCATGCAAAAGCTGTAAGGGGCGTCTAATGAATAAGTGACACTTACTGATTTATTCGTTTACGTGGATTTTTATTTGTCTTCAGGTCAGATATGGAGTTCCACACAGCCAAGCTAACCACCCGCCATCTTCTGGCCCTCCAAGGTAAGACTAAGCTGTTTTTGTGCTTGGTGCTGATTGGCAAGTTTGTGAGTCTCTTGTGAAAATCACTCCTTTTCCGATTCTAGCGTTACCTGTATTGGGGAGAAAAAGACAAGGAATATGTTTCAGACAGACATTCCCAATTGTTATATCCCAGCGACGCTTACTAAGCTACCAATATTCAATCGCTCGCACCACAGCACGGCCTGTTGTTTCCAGCACTTGCGCAGAGTGGCTACGCCAAAATGACTGTACACCCGAGAGATGGCGTTAGCTTCGTCAGGTGTAAGATCCTGTCCGTAAATACGCTCGCGTTGCAGGTTCTACGCTCCTTCCCATCAAATGAGAAGTCCAGCTCCTCCCCCAAGACAGCCAATGATGATGTCGTCGTCATCAGTAGCTCAGGTGCTACCTCCTCATCAAGCGATGATGACGTCTCAGCAAGCGATGATGACCTCCAGTCACATGGCGATGCAGTCGATGCCCCAACAGCAGGCGTCACTTCCGGGCAATCAGGCACAGAACCAGCAGCAACAGCCTTACATGCTCATGTCACCGTCTCCGAAAAGCACGTCGGGCAGTCCCAGGCGAAGCAGTGGGGGTCAGGTGAGTAAGTGTTTCAATTCCTGTGTTTGATTTTATGAAAAATCTGCGACATGTCGGTCAAACTAGAAAACATTCATGTAGGATGGTTCATGCGAAGAGTATCTCTTGAGGCTGTTTTGCGGCCTGAAGGTGTGTACTGCCTAGTGCTACACAAACAACGTGCACATGCTTGATGGTTTGCAAAATCCTTTTGTTCAATTTTTCAAAATCTTGTCTTTCGATTGTGAATTCGTTTTATCATTGCCACCCCTAAAATTTCTCGTTAATAGCTGCCCCCATTTGACTTCGCAAAACAACGTATCGTCGTCTTTTCACTTTCTCCCTGATATTCTTGCTTATGTACTTGGGTCTGCAACTACGTGCGCGATCGCAGTAAATCTTGTTCCATAATGAATCAATCAAGTTAGATGGGTTATTTGAAATGCATGCATCGCTGTAGTGTGTGCTACTGCAAAGCTTTGCACTATGCAGATTGTTTCTTCATGCTCATTATTTCACTGCCAGTTTTGTTTATTTTTATACGGTGCGACGTTCCGATGTAAATAATTTTGCGCTGAAAGACAAAAATATTTTCGCTACAGGGCGGTGGTAAGAAAAAAAAGAGCGTGGCACAGCCAGCTCGGATGTCCCCCCACGCCGTTCGACAGGTTCATCCGATGAGCTCCCCCTACCAGAGCAAGACACCCCCGTTCTCGCCGCAACAACAACAACAAATGATGAGAGCGCGGATGCCGGGCGGTATGGAACAGACCGGCATGCTGCCGACGCAAAAAATCGGCGAAATAGCCCCGGGCAAAGTCCCCATGGTCGCTGGCTCCCGACCGGGCTTGATGCCTGGCCAGTATCCAACGTCACCGATGATGTCACCGGGCGACAGCTACCAAAACATGCAGCAGCACCAGCATCAAATGATGCAAATCCAGATGCAACAGCAACAAATGCAGAGAATTAACATGCTTCAGCAAACTTCACCCAGCGGCCAACCATCCCCCCAAACCGCAATGAACCCGATGCAGCAAGCTTGGCCCCGGGCCAGCTCCGACGGCTCGTACCCCGACCCCCATCAAGGCATGTACGCTTCCAAGCAGCACGCGGCCGGTTACCCCCAGAATCAGATGATCCATCAACAACCGCAGATGCAAGGCCAGCCTCAAGTCTCCCCCCATCAAACGTACAATTCCATGATGATGGCGGCTCAACGCATGCCGGGGCAGCCGTCGCCCCAGCAACAGCAGCAGTACATGTTCCAGCAGCGTTCACCCGGCCCTGGGTCCCGTTACCCGACGACCTCCACACTTGAGGCGGCCGGTATGGGCGGCATATCGCCCATCGCACTGCAGCAAGCCCTCCTCAATTCTCCGCATCAGGACCAACCGGCTCTGATCCACCCAAGCTTGCAAGGTCCCTTGTTTTCGAAAGGTGATTATGCACAAGTGTACTAAAACATCTTTGGCCAGATCGAAAAACAACGTAAAAATGCAAATTGTTTGAACTTTAGAAATCTTGCGAGTTTTTTTGTCCAGTGCGCGTGCCCAAAATCTGACTACGAAGTGAGTCATCAACTCGAAGGGTTATTTCCTCAACCGAGAGTTTTTTACGATTACCTGCCTTGTTACAAGTGTTGCCAGTCGTGACAAGACAATTCGGAAAGCACGTTTTCTGAACACGGCATCGATACAAGTTCTGGTTTGCAAAATTTTCGAAAGCGGTTTTCGTCGAGAATTCCCGCCATTGATGTTTCAGGTTTCTGCTTTAATTGCTCCTGAGCTTCTGTCTCTCGACGTGATTCAAACTTGTCTGTTGTGTTCGCGACACGTGTTCCCGCGTCTGTTCCAGAGTCGACCTCCCAACAGAGCGGCGGTTCGGCCTCGAAAAAGCGGAGCAAGCCGCGAAAGAAACCCGAAGGCGGTGATGAAGAAGGAAAACCGCGCGCCAGATCGCGAAGCAAGACCAAGGTGAGGGGGCGACGGTTTGCAGCCAAGTCGTTTTTCTGTCACAGATTTAAGCTTCGCCGACTTCGGTTTCGCGCGGATGAAACGCCAGCGCCGGACATCCCATTTGTTTCTGCGTTGCCATGCTTTGACAAGGTGTTGCGTGAGGGGCGCTGCGCTTGTGCGAGAAGATGTTTTAGCATAACTAATGAAGCCGTAGCTTGAATGAATCTTTCGATTTTCTGAACGGGTCGATAATTTTGCCAATAACGGCCGATTTTCACTGTTAGACAATGCGCTGTTCTTTCAGTGTAGGATCGTCGTGGATGTAGCTGTTTAGCAGAATCTGCTGGTGTGTATGCCCGATTGTGCAGCGAACTTCTTCAAACAAGCCCTATTGTGAATATGCACATGTTTTCAAGTGGACTTGGTTAAATTTCATCTGTTCTTTATTCCACACAAGTAGTAAGCTTTTTTCAAATCATCGCAGAAAGCTCCGGCTGCACCGCCTTCCACCTACGAGCCTGCTGCCATGGTTACCAACAAGCCTGTAGCCTCGCAAGTCAACGCGAGCGTGGCATCCCAGATGCCGTTTGCACCTCAAGGTAAGGTGCCGAAAGCAAAAGCTTGTTCTTGCAAGGTACGGTTTGTTCAGCGTCTACACGGCCACAAGGCAGGCAGCAGGACGTGCAGCGTATACAAGCAGTTGTGAAACTGTGTGCGCGTTTCGTCTCAACGTTATTCGTAAAACCTCTCAACATTTCGTCCTGCAAATGAAAAAAGAACATTGTTACGACGCACCATCCAAACAAAAACCCCACGGCAACGGAGGTAAATTCAGTACCAAGCGTTGACGCCAACTGCGTTGCTATGGTTACGCGTATTCGTGACAGCAGTGAAAAAGTGCGAAAATTCGTGATTTCTGTTTCGAAGTCTGAAAATGTTGCCTGCATGCGCAGACATCACGGTGAAAACGCCAAAACTTCGGAAGTAGAGAGCCTGTTAGAAAAGTGCGGCTGCTCGATGGAAGATCTATCAATTGTTTATATACTATTTTTAATTGTTATTGCACATGATTCCTTTCAAAACTTGTTTGCTTTGTTAGAACGGAGTTGTGTGCATCAGTCCTAAGCTTGTTAATATAGCCAGTGAGTTTTGTCAATGGTCAAATATAATTGCTTATGCTGAATTTGTGTAGCATATATAATTTATCACTCTGGGAAATCTCTCAATACTAAGCAAAAACAGGAATTCGATGCTTGCACTCTTATCCAGACAATCATGCAGTACTTCACTCGTCGCTGGGATTCGAACCTAAAGCTTTGCGTTTCGCCGCTGTTTAAATCAGCGTATTCTTTTCGCTTTTTGCGGTGTGTGGATGGGAAATAAAGCTATATTCACAACCAACAGATTCGCTGAGGCTTTGTCTGTGTTCCACAGGGTCGGTTGTTCGTTTCGCGGCTCCGAATAACGCGCATTACCAGGCCCAGATGGTGCAGACGCCTTTCAGCGCCCTCCATCAAAACCCACCCGCGTCAGCAATGCGAGGCAACCCGCCTGGGGTGTCCACGACCCAACAATCGGCGCCGTTGCCCATAGCAACCAGCAAACTGTCGGTCACAGGAAAATTTGCTGGAAATGCTGCGAAGCAACCTCCGAAGTCGGTTGTTTCAGAAATGGCGAACAACAGGGGCGTCGTCATCGACCCTCTATTGCTGAGCATCAAGGAAATGGAGGGTGTGTACCAAGTGCGGGACCCTGCTGAAGGCGGTGAGTGAATTGCGGGGGTGTTGTATTTTTGCTGGGCGTTTTGTTAAAGACTGTTAAAAACATGAACGCAAGACCTTCAAGTCAAGCATTGCTTGAGATAGGTGCCGATTGCTTTCTTGCTGTTTTTTCTCAAAAGTTTCTTTTTTTGTTTCAGTGACCCAGGATCTCTTCCTGCTTGGCTGTATCTTTTGCATCTGCGAATATCAAAATCTAGTTCACAATCAGTCAGTGATAGAGCTGTGGAAAAAAGTGAGTGCCGCGCCGTTGCGGCTTTTGCATAACGTCAGTCATACGTGCGGCCGCAGGGCCAGTGGCGCTGCCAGCTAAAATTTTGAGAGGGCCCAAAATGTTTGACATCAGGCGAGCAACAGTATTTTTGTTTGGGACGCCGCTTCTCAAAGCACAAACTGACTCGATATGTTAAAAATTTGAGGGGCCCATGGCCCCCTGGTCTCCCTTGGATATGCCTGTGCGCAGGGCTGAGCATAAAGGGTGGACCAAAGGCCCTACCATCCATATATGTATCCAGTGTATCTGTGTGTTGTCCGAACTCGTCCCTCATTCTCTCTGCATAATATTGTGCGATGCCATGTCCTGTGCGACATTTTTCTCAACACAGCAGACTTATTGTTCTAAATGCCGTGGGTACAGCTGCCTTCAATTCGTCTTTAAAATGATAGCGTTGTTTAGACACAATTTCCTTTATGTGTGCCCAAAGACAGTTATCACATGTTGTCAAGTCGTATCTACTTTTCATCACATGTTGTCAAGTCGTATCTACTTTTCACCTATCTGCTTTTCAGGAAATGTATCACTAAGATAGTCCCGCACACTGAGGGCATAATGAACTGGAGTTACATCTTGTTGAACATAAACAGGGGAACAAGTGGCGAAACTTGGTGTGCGTAGTTCTGAATCTTACTGAAATGCACAGATGGCTCCCATTTGACCTTTTCGTAAACGTAAAACTGATGATGATTCGACGTGATGTTGCTATAACAACGACTAATCCCGGCTGCTCGATTGAAAACATTCCTTAACCCGATGTCGCTGTGAGGCCGTTGTAAAGTGAACCCCGTATCAGTTTCAAAGCGTTGCCTTCAAATCAGACCCGCGTCAAATTTTCTGTGAAGTAATTATAGTTTGAAGAAGCACGTTTTTGCTGTTGCAGATGATACACAAATATGGCGGAGCGGTTGAAGACACCCTGACCCCATCATGTACCCATCTTATATGTGCGTCTCGCACCACCAATTCTTTCAGGTTTGTAAGAATACGCACCGTGCGCTTGTCCGATGAGCGACGTCCTTGTCGCGAGGATGGTGTCCAACTCGTAGCCTGAGAGTATGTTATTTGATCACCAGCTTTTACTTTCCGAGTGTTTTAACACAAAAGTGTTCTATCGGTTTAGAGAAATGGGTGAAAACGCGTTTAGCGCGTAGGTTCGAGATTATTTTGCAAAGAAGAACCAAAGTCCAGGCAAATTTCTTCGGTTTGAAAATTTTGGTAGGTCTGAAAAAATCTTCCAGTTTAAACTCAGTTTAAAAAAAAAAAATTTTTGTCTTTTATAGCGGTGTCATACTCGGTTTTTGGTGTTTTTTTTTTCGATCCGACGCGTTTTTTCCATTCTGTGCGCAGACAGGCGGTGGCCGAACAAAAGCGTTGCGTGACAGTTTACTGGCTGAACGACGTTCTGCACATTCGGAATCTACGACCGCCGTGGCTTGCAATCCACCTACCCACTGTTTTTTCTTGCAAAGAGAAACCAGCCACAAATCATGTGAGTGGACATTTTTTATTTTGTTTTAATATCGTTTTTGTCGCTTTAATCGTCGGCGTAAAATTTTGGTTAGAAAGGAATTCACTCTTTTTTTCCTGCAACGTGAAATAACTGCATTTGATTTTATTGAAAAAAAAACGCAGAAAACGCGAATTACCACCGGCTGGCCGTCTACGGCTACCAGGAATCATCAACGCATGTCTGATTTCTGGCGCCGGTTGTGAAAGCACGGCCATTTTTCACTGTTCAGCCAGGAGCTCCCGATCGTTCTAACTTCGTTCTGTCGAGACCGTACTTGAAATCATAGTTTCTTCTCATCGCAATGCTTTAATTTGCCATTGCCTCAAAACCTTCTGCTGGTCCGTGGGTCGGTCGACAGTTTAAAGCTTTTTTTCAGATTCTAAGCTACACCGGCTTTCATACAAAGGAGCGAGAACGTTTGAAGATGATGGCGTTTGTGTGCGGAGCAAGATTTACGGGACATTTCTCGCGAACCAACACAGTTTTGATTTGCAAGCGGTGAGTTCGCTCTCTTGCTGTGCTCAGGATTGAAGCGAGCGATTTGGTGAACTGCCGGTACTTCGTATACTGTCGAAAGCGTTTTTTGAGCTTCATTCATGGATGGCTTGCTTTGTATCTGAGTTAGTTTACAACAGTGGTTCTTAACCTTTTTTCTACCACGCCTCCCTTTAAGTAATTGTCATTTTGTTTCAAGCACCCCTGGCTTTAAATAAGCTGTAAAATCAAATGTGATTGGTCAGTTCACTGATCAGGTTTCCGTGTTCTAGGGCGCGTAAGGGCTTGCGCCCCATGGAAATCGACGTCCCCCTAAGGGGGCGCTTCCCCCCGGTTAAGAATCACTGGTTTACAAGAAAGCTGCTGTATCTTCCGATCACGATGGTGCTGAAACTTAACGGTCCCAAGGCACAAAATGAGTTGCAATCCCGAAATTGCCGTGTTGAGAATTTGGCTCAAACTCTTCATCTTGAGCAAGCATCGCGGGGATCAAGATCAGGTCCGCGCTGGCTCCAGCAGTTATTCTGTTGGATTAAATTTTAGCTCTGTCGCAGTTGCGCTAGATCTCCACCTGCCAGCCTGTTGTTACTTTGGTTCCTATGCGTGTCGTGCAGCTGCGGGATCTGTAAAGTGCCGTTTCTCGCTGTGTTTGTCGCGGGTTTTGTTCGTTCGTATGATTTTTGCTATTGGGCGTGCCACTTTGACAAATGTGTCATTGAGTCTTTTCTTAGTCGTTTTCTTGCTTCAGTAAGTGTTTTTTCTTGCTTCAAGAACACAACTTAGGAGAATCATTTTCGTTTTTTTAGTTCAAGTTCGCAAAAAAGAAGATGGGCATGCAGAACGGAACCTTGGTCGATTTCGCATTATTCGTTTTCTGGCTGTGAACCTACCTTTAACAGAATCCGCTGCGAATTCCGAATCTTTCGTTTTTAGCGATCAGCTGTTTGGTTCGTTTTCATTCGCTCAGCACGACATGTTCAACCGCCAACCTTCCCCGTCATCTTCGCAGGAGCAAAAGTTTGAAATTCGAAAAGGCGCGCGAATGGATGGTTCCCTGCGTCACGCTTCGCTGGATACGTGACGTTTTGCAAAGCAGCGCTTCGGAGCGTATCGATTTGACTGCTCCGACGTATCAAGCATTCGATGACGACCGTGAAACTGCCAACAGCATGTTGTTGGATTACAATAAATCCGTAGGTCTCCTCGGTAAGTTAGCTTTAAGTAAGGACCCCGCTATTCACCACAAATAGTAAGAAGATGGGAGCCCGGTATTCACCACAAACAGAAGTGTTGTAGGTCATGACGGTGAAGACCAGTGTTCTCAGCGACAGAATTTATCTGCAGATAATTTTGACGTTTTTTGGTTTTTGATAAATGAACAAACCTGTTTGAACGTGGTCGAACAACAAAACCAGCGATTCTCTTTCAAACTTATCGATGTACGTTTGTAAAAACTGCAAGGTTGTCAAAAGCAACATTTGCGCAAATGCATTTGCGGATTTAACGCAAACGTGTCTGGTGCCTGTTCCATAATTTACCAGGTCATGCTCAGCCAAACCAGCAGTCAGCTCACTGCACCTGTCTCCCCAAGGGCAAGTATCAAATCAGATGCTCGCAGGTCCGATGCGTTCTCGCGTCTTCAAACTGATAGTCAAAGCTTAACAACTGGATGTTGGAATATATTTTTTATTGAGGTTTTGAGTGTTTTATCCCAAGTCAACTCTATGCAGTTTTCTCACATGATAGCAATGATATGAGCTGGCTCAGTAAATAGCTTCCAAGAAAGTCGGAACTGTGAGTCTACACTTTTCATGCGCAGTTCTGCTGCCTTCACAAAAATGCTCACTGCGTTAATGCGTTCTTAACTCGAAGCGTATTTTGTTTAAGAACCCTGGAAGACCCCCATACCCGTTTCGCAAGAAGCTCTCTTCAAGGCGCGCGTCAAGAGGAAGCACGACACGGTCCCGCAAAGCCCCTCGCTGCCGAAGTGCCCGCGCATCGGCGGTCCTTACAAGGTGCTTCCCCGGGTCTGTTTCACTGGTTTCGCCGCTGCCGCGATTCAAGAAATGTCGAAGGTATGGTTTTGCTTCGAAAAAACGAATGCACGGCGTTCCGTGCGCGTGCTTGTGCCACACAGCGTTGCGAACTCGTTGCGTTGGTTGTTATGAGCGTATTATTCGCAACGTTGACGGAGAGAGAAATTTGCAGGCTTGTGCATAGGAATGTCATTCCTCTGGGAATCCCTTGGGAAACGTGGCATGGGATGGGACAGCACANGTTTGTATTTCCCATGAGACCGTAGCCATGTCATAGCAACTTCATTACGTCAGAGCTAACCTTAGTTTTTATAATTTTTACCTTTTTTAAAGGGTTTTTACTCTCCTTTTTTCTTTATATACTTGTATCTATTATTTATTTTGTGATAGATACTAAACTTAAACTTTCATAAATTTGATAATTTTAATTGAATTGTATTCCATATTAATATTTTAATGGAAATCCCGTGGGATGGGATGGACAGGCATAAATTGCTATGTGATGGGACAGACAAATATGTCCCATGGACAATCCTGGAAATCTGCCATGGGCTTTACTTCCGCTGAAGCACCCTATTCATCAGTTCGCAACTGGTATGAAAGGGAGCGATCCACATTGCGTGAAAACTCAGACCTTGTTTGTAGCTTCGAGCGTCGGGTTGCGTGAATTTCTTGAATTGTGCGCGGTACGTTGCATAGGGACGAATAAAATCGACCCCGGCGTCACGTGCGACAGTCATGGCTTCCTAGGCAGACGTTCACGGAATCCACACGGTCAGAAACTACGCCATTATCCACAAGAAGAAGAAGGCGAGGCGGGCATTGCCTCGCCATTTTCAGTCAAAACATCACGTTTTTTGCGAGTATGAAACAACTGAGTTTCAGAAATTAATTTTTGCTTTTCCACGTCCCTGGAATAGACTTTTTAACAAGTCGCCGGGCACCTCCGAGCTTTTCCATGTCGGATGTTGTGTTGCCAGGGGAACTGCGGAAGTTATCGTCGTGCTGTGCTGTCTGCGGTTTGTTTGTGAAGTCCCAGCTGAGCCACTGCATGCCCCAAGACTCACCGACACTTTTTTTATCCCAGAAACTTGAGGCTCTGGATTGCCGGGTCGAAACCACATTGGCTCTCTGCACCCACCTTGTGGCGAAGCAAATTTCGCGGACTGTCAAATTTCTGACGTGCATATCTTCGTGCTCGTACATCGTCACTCCGGGCTGGATCGACGAAAGCTTCAAGTACAACGTGCTGCTCGGTGTGTGTTCGTTTGAATTCATTGCGTTCGCTCCGCTACAACTGGAGTCGTCCGATGCAGCAAGCCAGTGAGCACTGCCCACCAAAAAAGAGTCAAAATCAACCAAATACCGCTGTAATTCGGCCCAGCTGAAACGTAGTCCGTCTGTTTATCTTTGCTCAAACCTACCAAGACCATTATTCGGTATATTTTTGCAAACCGCTGCATTATTCTCACTTCCGGTAAAATAGGGGCGAACGATTTCCTAGCGTGCTGCAATTAGTTTTCCTAAATTCGATAAACGTTTCTTACACCTCTCCGCTCAACTGCGAGGTGTGCAGTATTTTTGAGCCATCCCGTCAGAAACACTGTCTGTGACCTTGGGCGCTGGGAACAAACAAAAGCAGCGCACCACAGCTTGGCGTGTGAGGCAAAGCAAGAACCAAGTGCTGTTGTGTTCAGCAGGTATTTTCCACGGTGGCCAATTTTCATTTCGGACCTTTCAGGAGCTGCGTCGAGCTCATAATTTTCCTCTGCCCTGTCACCGCCCCCGGTATGAAATCTGTTGACTTTGTATTATGTGGCGTCTGCGGCAGTATACTGCCTGCTCTGGTTCGTTGCATTTCTAACTACCTATAAACGCTTGCTTAGTATGCAATGCAATCCCTTGCGCAGCAAACAGACCGTGGTTCTGGTGACTTAGCAATTCCTTTGAACGAGCACTTTCCAGCATGCAAAACAATGCCGATCCCTCGGTCGGTCGCTTGAACTCGGTGATCAGGTCAATGCGGCGCAACAGCGGCTGGCTTATGCGGCGAGCGCGATACTGCTTAAATTCCGTAAAGAAATGAACTTTTTAGCAATATTTGTTCGGTGATGATTTTTAATGGTTTAGAACTGCACTTCATCAAAATTCTGACCAAGTTATGGCTGAAGGCTTGACTTATGTTTTGTGTTCCTGTCTGCTGCAAAAAAATCAATAACGTGAGTGTTGGATTTTTAAACGCAAATCTAATAAACGGCTCAGTGTGCACGGCCGCACAAGCCTTTTCCAAGGGGATGCAGTTTTCAGATTGACAACTGAAAGTAGCTTTTATTTAGTTTTATTGCGAGTACTAAGTAGCTAAACATGCCATAGCTTAAGAAGTTTCTTGCAGTATTTTGTTTGTTTGGTGGTACGAGGTCATTACAAAAACCTCTGCAAATAAAGAATAGACCTAAATTGAGGTTTGGATCAGTGGTTTTCAACTTCTTTTGTTCCGCGACCCATTGCAGCAACCCACTATAATCCCAACATCCCCATCTAAAACTCGATTAAAGTAAATGTAATGCAGCTGTGCACAAAAAATTTCTACTCGCGACCCCTCCAAAAATGCTTTACGACCCCTCTGGGGCTGAACCCCCAGGTTGAAAACAACTGGCTTAGACCCAACCAGCGCATCCTGCAGCCGTCGGCAACAATTTTGAAAAATCTTCCGATCTCAACGGATGACCTTTTTTGAACCGAAGCGCATCACGCGTTCAAGTTCTTCTGGTCACCGTCACGCACCGCCTGAAACGCCAATGCGCGCATGATATCGGCTCGCAGCGCGTGTTCCGATCACGTGATCGTGGTTATGATCAGCTGTCGCCCGATGGAATTTTTTGTTTTTTCTTTAACTGGAAGTTTTCTAACTTGGCGCCCGGTGCGAAGTAAAGTCGAAAAGGTTATCGTGGCTGATTTCGCAAGTAAGCATGCCTCAGCGAAAAAAGCCAAACAAGAGCCCGGCTTGCATGCTTCAGACGCGTGCAAGAGCTTCGTCGCGGCGTGTGTTTTTGGGCGTGGTGCAATGCCGTTCAGAATCGCTTGACTTTCCTTGCACCAATCTTCGTTGCACACTTGCATCGCAAAAAAGGTTTATCAGCGATTGCCTGAGTAGATGTGAAACGGAACCATTTGCACCAGACGGTTGTAAACAGCTGTACGTCCTCGAGAAAAATTCAAGTACTTGAGGCCATGTAGTCGATTTCGAAGTACAATCAATGGCTTAAAAGCTGTTGTTGAGGCAAATGCTTACTTGGGGGGATTCGACACTGCACGAAAGTACCCAAAACACGTTTTTGCCAAGACGTACCTGTTTGCTGTAGCAGTTATCATCATAGTATCGCAATCGAGTGACTCGCTTCCTTGCATTGAAACCATAGGCGAGTTCACTGCGGTGTATAATGGACGCAGTAATGAGCTGACAGCATTTGGACGCGACGCTGACGACGTTAAAGTTGATGTCAGTTGGTTTTGTGCGTTCTTGTTGCCAAGTGAGTCTTATTTTCTGCAGAAGAGGAAAAGTTCCATCTTCACGACAAAGCGTTCGAGACGAAGTTCAACTTCTCTTTGTCTGAGACCTTGAAGCGAGCCAAGCAGAAGCCGCTCTTTCAGGTTAATATTCTGACAATTCAAATTATCAACGGTATTTCAACTTTCAATTTCGTTATATGTTTCATCAAAGTAAATGTATTTGCGCCATCAAACGTATACTCTCTACCACCGCGATGTATGTATCCTCGTCTTCCTTCATGTATTTGCGTATTTCATGTTACTGCGATGCATGCTTAAATTCAAGCGACTTGCGTGTGGGAGTGA
>JGI24021J15306_10001840_pt1 | contig 21726 bp, 8 predicted proteins | sample Ectturendosymbi1_FD_15306 | JGI IMG/M metagenome (IMG submission 15306) | reverse complement strand
GGAGAGGACTGCTTTCTTGAGAATGGCACTCCAAAGCTAAAGGCTGGTCATGGTGAAGCCGGCTTCCGTCCCCTGAAGCAACGACATTGATGGGGGCCCCTGCGACCTCCTCCAGGGCACAAGCGCTGTATACATTGGGAGCGGACCCGATGCCACCATCCAACAGAGGAGAAGGTGGGAGATGGTGATGTTGCATTCTATTCGCGTACAGGTTGTTGTCCGGAGCATGTATTGGGTATTCCATGAAGGAATTCATGGCTTCCGAACACAGAGGCGGTGCTGAAATCTGGAAGAACAGAACATTCAACAGAGAACAACAGCAAAATTACCACCATCTGGTTAGACAACAGAGGCATCGTGAGAAACTTTTTGTTATCCAACAAACTGAGTTTTTACCCAAGGCTGATAACACGTGAAATTTTAGTTTAACCCTCAACTGTAATATTTCATTTTTGAAGGTTGCGTGAGCCAACATTAATTTCTTGTCTACAGGACTCTTTCTAATTGTGGAAATAATGTACTTTGCAAGTAACCCTACAAAAGGAAGCGTTTTGCATTCTAGCTGAATAAGAGCTGATGATGCCTACATTTTAAACGAAATACACCCTCTGTTGATATCTCAGTGTCTGATTCTTTGCTGTGAAAGGATTCCTTTGGATAGACAGCGTTTTGCACACTTGATTTATTGCCCCAAGAGCCCTGATTCACGTTGCACCAGTCCATCCTAAAAGCTTGGAACAATTTTGGCTTGTTAGTTGCTTTGCATTCAGCTCCATCAAGTCACGCATTTAAAGTAGAGCGAGCTCAACTTCTGAGACGATTTATGACAAAGAGTGCACATGATATTCTCAGGACAAAAAATTATTCGAAGATTTTTAATCACTAATCAGTAAACGTTTACCTTGAACTGTAAACACTTATAAAATTTCGTTTTAAAAATGTGAATGAGATCTTATTTCAAAATTGTTTTAGATGACATATATGTATTCATTACCGAGTTTCGCACAATATAAGATAACCTAGGCTTTACGTAGGCCTAATAGTAATACTGGACAGGGTATCCATTTGCAGAAATTTGCTTGCATCTGTACCACTGTGCCATGAACTGGGGNTGTTTGNGATTTATAAGTGCTACTCGAATTCAATTGCATCTACAGTAGACAAGAAGCTAATAGAAAAGGTTCAACATCACCAGTCTTGAAAAGAGTTCCTTTACAGCATATTCTGAGATGATCGTTTAAAACATGACAGATAGGACATTTGCCCGGTGACCTTAACCCAACGCTTCACAACAAGGCAGTTCGTTGAAGCATTTAATTATTTACTTTGCGTTCGCATTCTGCAGCTGTGGGCTAATTTTATCAAGTGAATTTTATCCTTGCAAGATCTTGTCAATATATCTCCATATAAAAAGTTTTGATGTAAGTGAGACATTTGAGCCAGAACCTGACAGGACTTGGCCACTGACAAATGTAATTTAACTATTCTGTCACAGCTGTCGCCGTGTCTACAATGAAATTTTCATTTTGACGCTTGAAAAATGAGTTTAAAATTCAGTAAACAAAACTAAAATTAATTGCTGTTACACGGCATGTCTATGCATTGCAGTTTATTTGAAAAGGAACACTTGCAGGTTTTCCCTGTTAATTTATATCAATTCACTGCACAATACTTCCTTTTCGCTTCGGAAATGCAGTACCTTCCGAATCCTAATGAAAACGAAGAGCTTAAAAATTGTGTGATTTTCTTGAATCTGCATACTGGGAAATCACGCATGTTACTTGCAACGCGCAGTAGTTTACAATCACGCACATCAAACACTCATATGCAGTGCCATTTCACAAGTTAGCAACTTAAGTACAAAATCAGTTTCAAGGCACGGAAAGACATATCAGGCGAGACGTAAAATAAATGTGAAGTGATATTCATGAACAAAAGTCGGGAAAATGTGACCATCTTGACAAAAATGGACAATGAGTAAAGTTTAATGAAAATACCGTGACGTCATTAATGGAAGCCTCGTTTGCGGAAAACACGTCATCGACCGAATGTCACGTTTTTTCAGATATGGGTTTCGACAGTAAATATCCAGACCGGTGTAATATAATCTCTCAACTTCTCGGCCTGAGAGCATTGAAATACTAGATTGGTAAGAGGTACATGCTTCAAACTCCTTGCTGCTGCAGTGGAAACAACGGCCTAGTCGGAATACTCACCAATGAGGTATGCGCCCATTACACAATAAAAGCAATGAGATCGTGGTTGATAGACACTTCAAAAATCTAAATAGTTGCACCAAAACTTTATTAATGCGGCCAGTGGTGAGGCGAGCGAGGCACTTGCTCCCCTTGTTAGGGGTGTTTCGTGTGTAAATTTTCCGCAGTTTTGGTGACCCACCGGGTGTTTCGTGCGTAAATTTTCCTCAGTTTTGGTGAGAAACTTATTATCCACTCATATGATATATTCTGAAGAAGATCATAAATAAGTACTCTTCTCTCAAAAGGGCCTCCAACGGTAACTGCAAGGTGTAAGTACTCTGCTTTCAAAGGAGCCCCCAACATTAACTTCAATTTGTAGCTACTCTATTTTCAAAGGGTACCCAACCGCCACTGTAATGTGTAAATACTCTAATTTCAAAGGGGTCCCCAAGCCTCTCTCACGGGTAAATAAGGAAAAGCTTCAAATCAACTTCAATACCTTGAAAAAACTGTGGGTTAAAACTTCTACCAAAAAGTTCTGAAAACCCTATCAATTAAGAGCAAAAATTTATACCAAATGTTAATTTTTTTCACTGTCAGAGAAGACGCTTATCATAATACAGTGTAGCAATGTTTGCAAAAAGGTGTGTGATTAATTATTTGCTGCTTTTACACATTTTTCAAACAACTAATGTCAATGCAAGAAGAGGGCAACTTTGACTCATCCACCCTCATGGCTTTTCAACAAGCAAGTCTCAGATTGGATGCTTTTATATGTATGCCATGTTCTTGAATGAAGTTAAAAGGAAAAAAAAAATTGAGTTTTGTATCTGATTGATTGTTGCCTGCGGTTTGATGGAGTCCCTTAAAGACATGGCTGTGAAGAAATTCATGATGCCAAGCGTTTTTCAGGGGGTAGTTTGTTGATGGTGATTGCAGAGAAACAGAATGCAAAACTAAAGAAGTAGGGGAAGATGCCAGCTTGCTATTTCTTTTGTATGTTGCTAGCTTTGTCTTCCCAACTTTAAAGCTGTGTATCATGAATCCTCTCGTGCGTTTTCTGTTAAGTCGGTCATGCTGTAATCAAGAAAGTATCCTCGGGTGGCCCGCATATCCTCTTCCTGGACTTGATAAAAGGTCTTGTCACGGTCGGTTGAGTATGGTGACGTCATCAGAGGCCCCTTCCAGCGTTGCCCCGGGCCCCCCCGAATCCTAAGTCCACCACTGAATGCGGCTTCCCTTTCCCCCGTGAAGACTAGCAACTGACACTGAGGACTTTGTGGTATAAAGTTAGCAAGGGTTGAAATCTCCTTGTTGGCAAGAAGCGATAAAGTGATGTTAAGGAGACGGGTGCAAAATGGGGCATCTCAACTTCTAAGAAGCATTGCACAAAACAACTGTAGTTATGAAGAGTGTTTCATGTGGGTAAAATTGAGCTCTAAATGTTTTTATTAATTAGATGCACGCTGACTAGAACATACGTTTAGTAAGATGTACGGTAATTCAGCCAAAATGGGAAGGGTTAAGGCTTATCTCATTTAGATCTTTTTGGCTGGTATTGTAATGATCCTCATCGATTACGGTAAACAATTTAAAAATCTGCAGCATGACTGCTTGGACAAGAATGTAAACAAAATTGTTTATATCAAGCCTTAGCTTGCAACGCTTACAATGCGACGTAGCACCCTGGAGGGTTAAATGGTAAGCAGGCAGGTAAGTCTACTAATCATGACTTCACTCAGTTTCTGTGAACGTTTTTGTGTTGTCAAATGACAACGTTATTCTTTTGACAATCTCATTTCAAACATTTAGCATAATTCTGATCTAAGATTTTATAACTTTTGCTGTATCGTGTACCCATGCGGACCCCTTCAAACCCATGCGGACCCCTTCAAACGATTTCCAACCCCAAGAACGTCATTTTCGTTCAGGTTTATTTGAAAATCAATAGTAAACGTTTTGGGTTTTACCTTAGTAACCAAAATAAATCGAACCATTTTTCGTTTTTGCAAATATTAAAAATTGAAAAAAGTCACTTTTATACGTACAAAACGAAAACTTCACAAATGTACCCTATTACAAAACACTTTAATGCTTGAACACCAAAAGATTGCTTTTCAGTCCTCCACAAATTTAAGGGCTCCCTTTGAAAAATTCTGCTTTATTCCGTTAATTGTTCAACTGGTATAAATTTAAAAAAGACTTTTCGATACTGACCTACACCCGCGTTCAGTTTTCTCCGTCAAAACCCTTATCGGATTCCCATATCTTGCAGAAATATATATTGCATATAGGTTAGGTAGAACATTTTGAAAAATTTTACCCCAAGAACAATAAAACGTAAGGCTACTTTTCGGATACCCTCATGCCTTTTCGTGCGTGTAGTCTCGATCAACAAACCACGTCAGAAATAATGTGGGCGACGAATTCACCTGACATTTTAGAGTTGTTGTTCTGCGCTACGAAGTGTTGCACACTTCGGTAACTTTCCAGCTGACGAAACATCGTCCAGCGATTAGACTTTTTCATTAAGTAGCTTGACAGCACGCACGAAAAGGCATGAGTGTATTATAAAAGTAGAACTTATCGGAAAACAACGTATGAAAAACACAGCGCTTAAAATGTAACAAGGATTTCTTGACAGTTAACAGGAGAGGCAGGTATGAAAAACGCAAGAACACACGGCATGGGAATGTGCATGTTGATGGTGATTCCTGTATATGTACGCGCCCCAAAAAACCCAAATAAATGAGCGCGTAAGTGCCGCCATTTTGTTTCCCGTCCAAGGTCGGCTTCGAAGGTTCAGAGGGTTGAGCGCACACAAGCAATTGATAGGTTGGTGATCTGTTGGTGTAAAGGCAAGCTTTGAAGAAAGCGGGGGGTTCTCTGTCTGATAACGATAGCTCTAGTGCAGTGGTCCCCAACCTTTACCGGATCACGTACCACTTGGAGGTCCGGTACTGTCATTGGGTACCACCTTGTCCCAACAAAGCCCATTCAACCAAACATCATTCGGTCAAAAGTTCAGAAAGCTAGCTTTGATACAAAAGTGACATGTACAAAATGGCGGTGAGAAATATAATGGCCGTTGATAGAAAACAATAGAAAAAGTACACAGAAATGCAAGAATTCACAAACAGAACCCGATAATTAAAAGCAAACGCTGTGGATACAGATTTTTTGTGAAGGAAAACGGAAGTAGGCCTACTCGGGAACCACTTTGAAGGCCTTCGCATACCACAGTATGGGGATCACTGCTCTAGTGGAAACAACTCCGCTGTGAGCTCCTCTCTCTACTTATAGCTTTGACAAGAAATATACTACTTCTCCGTTCATTGCGTGCGTGCTAAACAAGATTTAGCTCAATTGTTCCAAGTTGTGCAATGCAATTTTCGTTTTTTAACCTTGAGAAAACATCAATTTATGAAGCTTGTGAAAGACCTCGTGTTGAAACATTTCTAATCAATGCATCACCAGCTAACTGAAATAATATTTAAAAAGAAGCGTTAATGAAAACATCCATTAAGCACTATATTAGCAAAGAGGTTTTAGCTGATAGCAATATTAACAAATGGCAATTATACGCAATACTTACAACCGGCCAAGCGTACAGCGAGACGGACAAGTTTCATATATGTTCACAGATTGTAGATCGCATCACCATTTGGAATTTTAATGTTCTAATACATGAAACTTTTTACCAAGTCCGTATTGTCCAACATTACTTTCGGAGAGTAGCCTAACCGAAAAGAAACTGCGCGCCAGTACTGTGCTTGCAAACATACCTTGAGCCGATGTCCCTTGTCAGTGAAATCGGATCTTGTGCGTTGCTTGGCTTCAAGTTCCAATTGTTTGCGCTACAAAACCTACGATTCTGTGAACAACCTGCATTCAAAAGTAAGTATAAGTTAATATGATGTTAAAGCAGCACTTAGATTTGTCAGTTTCGTACTCGTCTCTTCTTGAAATTGCATTGTCATAAGCGCACGACTGTAATACTGCTTCCGAGGGTAAAAAAGATGTCAGCATTAAACTAGCTACAAGCTAGACATCTGCAAGCTAGACTTAGGTAAGCTATTTGTTCGTTTCTCAGCTATTTATAGCTCAATTATAGACCGGTTTTAAGTCTTCGTTGCCTTCCAACATGACATACCCTTTTTTTACCCCATCGAAGCCAAATTAATCACTTTGCTCGGAAGATACAGATCATGGCAAAAGCAACTACTCCTTCCGATTTATTCGTCCCAAGAAATGACTCACGTCACGACAGTTGTCTTGACACGATCATCACACCAGCGGTAGCGACGCAGTGGCTCCTGGGGTGTGTTTGCACACTGATTTGTGCAATCGAATCTGCTGCGGCTACTATTTGTCTTAATAGTGAGTCACTTTCCACCGTACATTGCTAAGTAGGAGCCAATGCAAAATTCGTAAAACCTGAGGCATTGGTGATTGTGCAAATACAAGCTAACTTATCAGTATGCTGCTATGAACTTGGCTTAAACTCTGTTTCTCAAATATTTACATGGCTTAAGTTAAGAATTTGCGCAAACTAGCCTACACCGTTATTTATCATTACGTTAAAATTTCATATAAACTTGTGAAATATTTCGGAAAACCTATTGTGAATGCAATCACATCAAAATTTAAATGCAAAATCTGCAAAGACCGAGTCGCTAAAGTGATTAAATATCAAAGTAAATTATTGACCGAAACAATAGTTCGCAATTTATGGAGAGTGAGAGGGCCGATAAACGCTTGCTTCAAAGTAGCAGAACGAATCTGGAGTTAATTGTGGAATTGGAAGTTTCTACGACCTCCACGCAGGCCAAACAGNCGAGTGCTCTCTCAAATGCAGGCAAATTTTCCTCCACTCGCTNAGGTAAGCAATGCGAAGCTTTGACAGCATGGACGGGCGGTATGTTTGAAATAAAAATAAAAAAGACAATGCAATACTTTCCAGAAATTCTAAAACATATAGTTCCTGTTAATTCGATGCATTTTAAAATGAATATAAACGTTCCAGAATGTTTAGAACCTTCTGCTAGTTTGATTTGCCCGCATCTGAAATTGATTCGTGGACACAAGCCCGAAACAGGTGCAAGTACTTCAAAAAACAAACACTGAATTTGACACCACGCTTAAGTAGCAATAATTTTAGCTACGGTGCTCTAGCTTTGAATTTTTAAGCTTATCCGGAATAAGTCCAACGTAGTCCCCAAAAATCAAAAGCAATAAACAACTCATATTTGCTTTCACTATTAGTATTAGGGATTGTTTTCTCCAGCCTTCAACAAACTTATGAATAGTACCTTGCTCTTCCCAAAAAGCTAAACTTATCTCAAATGTCCTCGGAACAAAACCTCAACCAGTTGCCACACAGGATAATAGAAATTCTTTCCCACTACTGGGCATGTGTTCACGCTGTTGCTTTTTCTGTTCGCGGTATTTCTTTCTTCCCATGCGCGCGTTTCCAACTGCTGCCGGTCAACAAATCTAAAGTTTCGATCTGTCGCCAACGCCGGCTCGCCGTTGTTCTCTTGCCTGCTCCGCTTTGCAATAACAACGCTTCTCTCGCCAGTGACTCGGGCACACTTGTCGTGCTCTCGACGCGGGGTCAAAAGTTTAAACTGCCGGACTTCGAACGCTTCTGCTAGGCCTCTTGTCTCATTTTCTGCCCCCTTCGCTGTCCACTACTCCAACAGCACTTAGCGATGCTTGGAATGAGGAAAGGATAGGCCAGCGCTTGTTCAGATATAAGCGATCCGGGGTCTGTTTGGACCGGCGATGAAGCACTATCAAAAGCGCTCCGGACCAGAGATAAAAGTCTTCTTGCTTGCCGGAGCTGACTGTCAAATCTCAAATGTTTCCACTGTCAAGATGTGTTTGCCAACAATTTATTCCTGTGTTTGTAGCAGCGCCAACACTTGTGGCGGTTTGCGGCAGATGGGTGGTGGGCAAATTTCTAGCTGCGTTCGCCTCCAGTGGTTCCGGCCTCTATCGCTAATGGTAGTTAATTAAATTACAGGAGGAGTCGCGTTCAATGCTTGGAAGTCTTTTTAAGATCTGCGGTAGGCTCTCGAAATGCGCTGACCTTAAACTGTTTTTTCAGCCGGGAATGTGTTTGCGCTTGCGGGTGTAATCAGCCAAGTAATCCTTTAAGCATCCCTATGAGCAGTGCAACCCAATAAGAAATGTTTCAAACTCATCGGCAGCTTCTTGCTTAAAATACCCGTTCATTCGTTGAGAGCGGTTGTTCGACACACAAAGCAAACAACCCACTAACTCATTTCATTTTGATTAATTTCTTTCCACAGGCCCCGCAGGCAGGCAAGGACAAAATCGGGCACTTGCTTTCCCCAGGAGACAATGTTTGGCATTAAAATCTGTGCAGCGAATTGGCCATTTTTGGACGTTTGTTGAAAACTTCACAATGAAAACGAACTTGAAATTTATTGCACACAAGTTTTCTTTCTTGGCTTTTCACCCCCTCTCTATTGTTTTCTGACTTTTCGCTCTCTGTATTTTTCAACACTTTGTGCCTTGGCTTACACATTGTAGCCATGTTCGTCGCCAGGGCTACGGGCCTTATCCCATTTGCAGTTGGTGCCGCCCTGCTGAAAATGCGTGATGACTGTTTTTGCCGTTACGCTGATAGTGGCAAGTACCTTCTCGTTTCCTTCCTGTCCCAGTTCGCCAAAACGGACGACGCTCCGGGCTGTAATTGACAGTGCATGTTCTGCACCGATTTACAAACTAAGCAATGCAGCTGCGTATCTGAACATTTTGTTAAAAAGCGTAACATCCAAACTTGCAAATGGAATGATAGGGGCAAAACATAATAGTGTGCACAGGAATAACTGTGCTTTACTCCACCTCTCAGCTTCACAAACACCACCTTAACAAGACTAGCCGACATTGCGAAATTCATCAAGCATTTTATGATAGTCATCAGTATGACTGTTAAAACACAAGACAATCGACTCCTAAAGGCCAAATTTGACTCATTGTGACCTGTAGACTAACGTAACATGCCGAAGTACGATGGTGACGCAGATATTTATATTATGTTTCCATTTGGCGGGATCAAACTAGGAACCAGAATAAGATTCGTTAGCATGACTTTTTTTGCAGATTAGGTTAGGTTTTTATGCCATAACCTCATCAGGCAAATGTGCGTATGTACTCTCATAACCTTCACCTGCTATTCAACAAGGAAAGCACTGAAAACAAAAAACAAAGCAAGCAAAAGTAAGAAGAGTAGACTGCAAATAAACAAATCTTGCTAACTGCACAAACTCAAACTAACAGTCTGAGGGGTACAAGTTAATGACGTTTTCATAAACAAACCGCAACGTTTTGTTAGCTATTCGCCAGTGTCTAGCCTTGAAGTGACCCCATTTTTTCTTAATCTTTCAAGTGGAGGTGACGACGAACAGCCACCTTGGCGTGTCCGCTTTCTTCGTGTCAGAAGACCAAGTGATGGTTTTAGTAGTACTTCGCTGGGACGTCCGCCTGCAGACCGCTTTCTAACGATTTCTGATCGTTACTTTGAATGCGACCGACCGGAAGCCTTGGGTAAATCACGAAGGTTTACGCATCTTATTATTCGTAAACGGTTTCCCGACGAAGTAATCAAAATCAAGGCGACCTTGAAAAGCTGAGAATTACTGAAACCTGTGTGTGCAGCTGGTAATCTTTTAATTGGACTTAGTAGTGAGCAAAGATTAAGCTGTTTGTGATCAGCTCAAGTGGTTTACCGTTCAGCTTGCCTGAAAAACTCGCAAACCTCCTGCAAGTAAATCTCTTGTTCTAACAATTTACTCACACTTGTCCGTGTATACCTGATGCGTGGCGTTTCGCGATAAGTCATATTTAACACGTTTGAGCGCTTCTCTTACGAACAGAAAAATGTAATGCTTAAATGAGCGCTATGGCCAAAACCAAGATACAAAAATGTTTCTGCTACATTTGTTTTTTTTGCCTAATTGCTTGCGATGATTGATGGTGATTCAGTGGACTTGAATAATAATCATCCATCATCGTTGATTAGGAAATACCTTTCTTCCTTGATGGAAGATTAGCTTCTTCGAATTTATCTGTTGGTTTTGATGACATCGAAACAACTGCAGCATGCATATTGAAGAGTGAAAACAAAGAAAAATTACTTTGGAAAGACGTTTACAAAATCAACCCCGTATGTTTTTTTTTTCGAAAAGACCTCCCGCTACGATTGCCTGCGCGCTGACCTCTTGATGAACCCGAAGGGAGCTTCTCGTCCAGCGCGGCCTGACCGGAGCTCTCACATGTTTAGGAACACCATAGCATACGTCATCGCCGAGGGCGAGATGAGTGGCTGGTCTAAAATGTCGAATCCACTCGTTGGTTGTTTCATCGCATCGCGTGTTTGTATACAATTACTCCGCTCTGCTGTCGCACGTGCAAGCCGCAATTACAGCAGTCTGTTTTTCCAACCGGCCGGCGACACCAAAGTTTACGGGGATGATTACCACTCATAATTCGAACGACAAAGTCAGTTTAGTTGCCCACGTCACCTTGACTGCTTTATCGCGTCGTCCAAGACAAACTGAGCGACGATTTCCAGTGACTCTATACAGGAAGATAGCAGCCGCGCTGTTCTATTAAGTTTTTTTGAGTCAACCAAATTTAATTCTTAAGTTTTTCAACCTTGAAAAATAGCGTGCAAATATGTACATTGTTCTACGATGGGCTGGGAAGTAGATGGACAGGCTTGTCCCAGACTGTGACATTTATTGCACTGGGATGTCACCGGCAAATATCGATTCGCACGTTGTATGTTTGGGCGTCAAACAGCTAATTTTTCGCTGTAACGGTTTAGTAAATGCCACCCACGAGCATCAGAAAATAGCTCGCGTTTTGCAAACGCTCGAGTGCAGCAAGCAGCATACGCAAATGTTTTAACAATTTTGCCTGAGTATATGTTTTCAGAATATTGGTGGAAGCATAGCTGCATAGGTATATATGGTTCAATTTGTTACTGAAAACTGTGGACCTCTTTCACCAATCATTCAAGTCTACTTCATACAATTTTCTCGCAAACCCAAGTATCGGAAAACGCAGATGACAACAGACATCATATTTTCAAGCACTTTTTGCTCTTATACAATGAATTTGGATGGCACTTTTGTTCAACCCCAAAAAAGAGCTTTGTAAAGGTGAAGCATGGAGAAGGATGACTTTCAAAAACTGAACTACGTTTCCAAATTTTTAAAACCGAGAAAGCTATACTAAACTGGCACAAACGTGTGGCCAAGTTTTCGTTTTTGAGTGACAAAAAGCCCACAACCTGATGATTTGCCAAAAGAACGCAGCTACAAAGGAGACAAACATGGGTTCACTGCGCAGAAGCAAAAAGATGCAATGCTTCCCAAAATACATTTGTACCTTTTCATTTTTTTGATAAATTTATTTATTTCTATAAACCTTTCTTTTCAAACTTTCACTCTTTAGATTCATAATCGTGGGCAGAACAGCTTAAAACTCTAGGGGATAAGGAAGTAACTCCTCCACACGATTTGGACAAACTTCCCAGGAATAATTTGTGGTTCTTGATCAGACCTAACAGTTCATCCCAAGTAGCCGAAAGTTGAACGTCAAATTCTTTCATTTCACATTATATAAAAACTAATAAACCGATCTTTTCAAACCCTTGTGGATATATGTTTAACTAACGACACAGACTGACCAATAAAGCTCTGAAAGTAACACTTACCTAAAACACTTCAACTTACTGCATAAATTGTGTAATAGATTGCAACTATTAAATCAATTGCTTAACCTCCCCTAGAATTTGAAGATTTGACGTTCAAAGTAAATAAAAACATGACTAAATCTCGCCCTGCAACATTTCGATCTAATGCTGGAAAGTGCAAGGGCATTTTCGAATTCTTCCTGGAAAAGTTTTAACAAAATTGATACTTTATTTTCAACACGTCAGAAAAATTTGTAAATCTGCCACATGTGAAACCTGTTACCTGTACACTTATTGAAGTGGTTCTTACTGCACTTCACTGTTATTAAATCAAATGCGCTTTTTGTGAAAACTCGCTTTTTATAAAAACTCGCTTTTTGTGAAAACTCTTTTGTGAAAACACACTTTTGATGAAAACTCGCTTTTTGTGAAAACTCGCTTTTTTGTTAAAACTCGCATTTATGAAAACTCGCATTTTATGAAAACCTTTCTTTTCATGACAACCTTTCGTTTGCGACTGAAGCAAGATAGCAGCAAAACAGGCCATTCTCTAACGCTTTTGCCCGGGTGGTGTTCACTTTTCCCTGGTTAGGCAGAAAACATCACAGCTGCGAGGTAGTTAAAATTTACCAGGTTTTCCTTGCACATCGCAAAAGATACCAAAGTTTTAAACTCTTGCGCAAATAAACTAATCTTGCACAAGAATCGCTAGGTATTTTTGAAGGCCCGAATTTTACTACGTTGCATGCCGGTAAGTTTTACACGAATGCCTGCGTCAACAGCTATTAGTTTACTTGACTTGCAAAAAAGTATTTCTTAAATATTTTACCTTTTGAAATCATATAAAGCTTAATACCGAAAATAAATAGACAACCTCAAGTAAACCGCCGCTGCCGCTCAATCACATAAATTTTAAATTAAACATTTTTCAAAGCAAAAGCAAAACAGGTTGCAACAACGTTGTTTCACTTTGCGTCTTAATTGGAGCCTTTATCGGATTTATGGCTCGATTCCTTTGGGACAGGCACACAATGTTTGAAATAAATATGTTTCACTTCGTTGCGTGAGCTCCCGGTTTCAACAGCATAACTCTGTAAGCAGATCATTGCGACCGCAGAAGGCTATTTATTTCCAAAATTCGTACTGTAGGCAATGTGCTGCTGCTTCAAGCTGGGTTTTGAGGTTCAACCGAGTTAAGCCCATAAATAAAGGTTCGCACCTTTTCCGTGGCAACCCTGTCATCTACACTCTCTTGACCAGCTTTCTACATTCCAGCTGAACATGCAGGATAAGCTCCGAGCATGGGCGTCGGAAGTTTTTCTTCCAAGGGGGGCCAATAGTGGATTTTCCAGGGGTAGCCAAAAGATTTTCGCAAGGGGGCCAAAATTGGCAAAATTTCATTTTAACCCCTCGAAACTAAGAAAACAACCTTTTTTGTTAAACATTTGACAGGAAAATGTCAAATTTTAAAATCCAGGGAGGCCAAGGCCCCTTGCCCACTTCCGACGCCCATGGCTCCGAGTTGGACATCACTTGCGTGCTTTCACCTGGGCGCTTGCACTGAAACCTCCCATTTTCTTTTTTGGTTTGAGTGGAAAATTCAGCATTTGGCCAATGTTTGCAGGTAAAGAATTTTTTATTGTCCATGTAAATTTCTTACCTTTGAAAGGGGAGACGCAGAGGTGCAAATAAGACCAAAGATTCAACTTGAGTAAGAAAAAGGGCTGGTCATTTACGGCAGTAGGTCTACTGTGCAAACAAATCCTTTGTTTGTACGTTTTTGCAATGACATTGAGTTATTGGAAGGTAAGAGTTGAGACCCCGTACTGAGCTGAATTGTGTTGATTATTCAGCAAACTTTAAGCTCATATGAAATTTAAAGTTCATCACCACTTCAAATTGAATCACAGTTCGGCTTCAAACCTTAAACGAAAATTAGCCACACTTCGTGGGTGGGGTGCCCGAGTTGGCAATCTAATCTACGGATTTGTTTGGTGCGGATTTTCTTCAACTTACCATTTTAGCTAACAGTATTAATTGTTTGCACCAATAAACTCAACTTACCTCAAATTTCAAGAGCTCCATCCGGTCGTGGTCCATGGGGCTCGACTTGATTTAGGGCAGGGATGGGGAAAATTTTAACTATCATGGGCCGCATGAATTGTGGAATATCGCCGGCGAGCCGAAAAAAATTCATTAATTTCATCCTAAATTTCTACCTTCATCTTCCAAAGGAAAACAAGGAAAGAAAACTATGTCAAGGAGCGAGAGAGACTTCTCTTTACTTATTGACTTACTGTCCACGTGTCCGCATGTCATGGAGTTTCGTTTTGATGCGATGCTGTGTTCTAACTTGGTTAATGAAAAATCTGATACGGGACATATTAAATGTTCACGCGGGCCGCGGTTCCCACCCCTGATTTAAGGCAAGGTCATTTTGATTATTTTTAAAGGGTATACAATTTTACTTGCAATAAGACTGAAGTATGAAGCCCAGGGTTATAGGTTTTATTTGTTTTGCTTTTTCTGTCGTGCGATACAATTGCTTGACAAATGCAAAGCGATCTAATAACGAAACAACAGCTCGTTTAAAAACTGACTGGAAATTGAAAGCATTGCTATGATTACTTTCGTATATGGCGCACGGCGCATATTCTGTTTGTCGTTGCAGCACGAGGATGCAAGCAGTTGTTTTAGATCACCCCCCATCGTTTCCTTTACTGCAATGCGTTGCTTACCCTTTCAAATCTATATCAAGGCAAGCTTGAGTATTTCCAGTAGTTTTAAAAACTGATCGGAAGGAACGTGAAAACGGGAAAATGTTAACCATGGCCGTCCCCAGCGGGGGCGCCAGTGGTGCCCGGCCCCCCATTTGAAATAGGTGCCCCCCTATTTCACGTTTGGCTCCTTAGTTGCTGCATATATCTATTATTGTATTTTAAAATGTGCCCCCCCTTCTGGTTTTTGGTTCCTCTTCCTGGTTTTAGCCCCCCTTGCTGCTAAATCCTGGCGACGGGCCTGATGTTAACACTGCAAAATTTGCGCTGCCCTGCACGTAATTGCAGGTGGCCCACTTTGGATTTTCTGGTTGCGTAAGAGACCCTACTTATTTTCCGGATTTGGACGTCCAAATCGAAATTGAAATCAAGTCAAAAAATGCTAAAATGGGAATACTTTTCCTGAGCGGTAAAGAAAGCGGGAGAAAGCTTTGAAATATCAAACCTTTCAACTTGGAAATGCAATTAAACACTTTTAAGCGTCAAGGACGTCGACACGATGGAGATTTGAGGAGACAGAAAATGTTTGCTTTTTGCAAAGCCCGACGGCAAATTGCAGGTTCCACAAGACAATTAGATTGCGCAGAGCACAACTCCTCTCAACGCCGGGCATTGATTTCTCGCGGTTTTGCGGCGCTGCGCATAACTGGCTAAAGGGCGTTTTTATTGAAATGCGAAAGCCAATCACGGCGTCGCAGCCCATCTGCAAACATCGGGCGGCTGGTCCAGCAGTAGATTGTCCTCGATAAGAGTCGCCGAATCGCCAGGGAATTTTCGTCCGACCTGCGGAGCACTTCGCACACGCTTGGCACGAGAGCTTGATCTGATCGATTTTGAATGTTTCGCAAATATTGAACGCCTTATGATATCATAAAAGCAGGTGCAAGGCAATAAATACTTTCGGAAGGACAATGCTTTGCCTATTACTACTCTCGGAACATCAAATTGACACCCACGTAGCAATGCTGAAGAAGATGCAATGATTGATCCGTTTCTACAGTAAAGTCCCAAAGCAGGGGTGCCCAAAGTTTTATAGGTATGGGCCGCATTTTATAGGCATGGGCCGCATTTTATAGGCATGGGCCGCATTTCGCTATTTGTAAGTCTTGGCGGGCCGCAGTGTATATTAAATTTTGTCCGAAAATTTCGGCTTAAGCTTTAAAATTGCATATTGCAGGGTAACAAGTTACTAAAATTTCTTTGGTGATATCAACACAACGAAACGTCTGTTTCATACATGTGCGGCCCTCATCTTCAATGTGTCTTTTCTTACTCATTTGGTTCCCCAAAATGTTTGGAAATACGGAAACTGACTTTGTTTTAAGCAGAAATGCCGTAAAAAGCACTACCGTTTAACAATACAAATAGCGTCGCTAACCACCCATATCGCTACGTGCGGTTCACATTGTCTTAAGGACTATTAAATGGTAAGAAAAAATAAATGATTATTATTAACACTACAAGCCAAGCAAAAAGGCTTGTTTGGGTTATTCGCGATTTACAAAAATATCGATTACAGGCTACATTTTTTGACGTTTGCACTAAAGTATTTGAAGCTACGATTTTTGACTTGTTGGTCTAGTAGACTGAAAAATGGCCTATTTCTTGGGCTACGAGGTTTGAAAGCCAGTTACCTTTGAGTTAGTTGCAGTACAAAAATTCAAAAAATCTGGGAAATATATGGCCACAACTGCTAAGTTTTCCTCACCATAAGCAATATAATTTACGTAGGTTATGAGCCCAGACGCGGGCCGCAGAAATTTTTCCCACGGGCCGCTCTTTGGACACCCCTGTCCTAAAGGGTTATCTATCATTTCATGTGAAAATTTCACTTTAAGTGCTTTTGCATTTTGATTTTCAGTTTCTACGAAACAGAGACCAAATAAAGTATAAAAACTGCATTTTAACTGATTTTCCAAAACTTTTTCAACATATTTTTTTTCCCAGGAAACGTTTGCCATCAGTCATATGTATAAATAAAAATTTGAAAATAAATATTAAAGGAGAATTAATGGCATTTGGCTGCGTTCAATTTAATAATTATTGTCGCTAAATCGTTGAAAACAATCAACCGGTCAGCTTTACCGTACGTCTCGTTATGCATTTTTTGTGCAACAGATTTCATCAATCATTCTGGTGAATATATTCGGTCATTATTATTTCATGACCTTACGTAGAAGAATCTTGTTTGTTTACTATTTACCATGGAAACAATGAGCTGATGGTACCCCACAGCGAATGTTTCACAGTTTTGATATTTTGCAGTAAAACTAAATCAGTAGATCTCATTGCGTCTTCAGAAAAGTTCACAAATCCGAACACAAGTTACATTTTGTGATAAACGTGATTTCGATGAAAAGCAAGATCTTTTTATAAAATAGTGCATATTTCAATACCAACAAGCTGCGATTTATAAAATGTATTGTGAATATAGGTTTTTATGACAGATGCCTCTATTTATTATGACCATATGAGAATAATGAGTAGTAATTAACATATCTCTGTCGCACTGATCCTTCGGGATTTAATTTAAAATGCATTCTCATTTTCCGTGCATGTGATCGAACTGCAATCGAATTTTCCTCTCACAGTCTAACCACTTATTTAGTGCCTTTTTGCGTACATGTAAGAAACCGAAATTCTCAGCAAATCCAGGCATTTTGAAAAAGGGACTTTTGGCACCATTCATAGCGGAGACGCATCTTGAAACTTTGAGTTGAACAGACCGCACCAACGTTCCATGGATCCATTCCGTATTCTGTCAAAGAATCGCGTTTCGCGGAAACAACTGGCAAGTGTCTTTCTACTGATCGACTCGAACATTCACGAATCCATAATTACTGTAGACCTATTGTCACAGGAGGACTTAAAAACATTAGCATAGCCAGGGGGAAGGCCCAGGGGTCATGACCCCAAATTTCATTGTGTGCTTTGAGAAGCGGCATCCCAAACAAAATTACCGTTGCTCGTCTGGAGTAAAACACTTTGGCTACCCCAAAACAACTTTGGACTGGCTACGCCATTGCTTAAAGACTTTCCCACAAGCAAGTTCAACCCTGAAATTTTACAAAAATGCAAGATTTAATGGACTTTTGTAGGTTTCGTTTCCCTCTCAGCTTGACTCCTTAACAGACCTTGGCTGGAGACGGGTAAGATATTAATATCTGTCGAATAAGACATTATCACAGGGCGTAGGAGAAGGAGTTCCAGCAGGTGTGGTCTCCCCAAGGCATTGAGCAACTGCAAGAAATTTTAAATCAGGCAAATCAGCAAAATTTTTTAAAATCAGCCGAATTTTTGAAAATCAGGCTAATCAGCAATGTATTTTTAAATCAGGTGAATTTTTTTAAATCAGCGGATCAACACAAATTTTTAAAACCAGGCGAATTCTTGAAAATCAGCGGATTGTTTGTGACTTTTCAAGACAACGAAAAGATTGGGGCAGGCAGGTCAGTGACATTTGAGGATTCAAACGTTCAAAGTGCAGATTTATACCAAATTTATACGGCGGCTGCTTAAAAAATGTGCAGGAATGGTTGTTGCGAGTGATATTGTTGTTCTTAAGAAAAGGATAATTTTTTGATGTTCTAAATTCAATTTAAAGGAGCAATTCCGGAAAATCAGCGATTATAAGGCAACTCATGGAATTCGATCATACTTTGCACGAAAGACCTTTTCGTCACAGTATCAGAAAGTGGGGCATTTACCAAATTATTAGGGCACAACGGCCTTGATACCCTAGAAAAAGCGTCTTTCTGTATGCTTGTGGACATTATATAGTCAAAGATTTAAGAGCTTAAAAGAATCATTTAGTTTTCAAGAAAAACCTTTACTTTTTGTTATCAATAAAGTATCTTCAAAGAAAGAAAAGAAATTTCAACAAACGCCAGTTGCCGCTCTTCGACGAGACTGTAGTTTTCACTTTGTCGAAGTCGGGATTGGAAGGGCAAAAAATATAAATAGAGCGATCAAAGAAGAATAGCGTATTTCAACAGTTTAATACCAAGTTATTTTTTCAATAGAAAACCTCTTGCTGTGAAAAGCACTATGCATTGCTTCTCTGCAACAGAAAACAATGTTTCTGGGATTTTATTACGCTGTTGCAAAAGGAAATTTCACGAAAAGTTTGCTATTATACGCATCGAAATAAGTTGAAGATAGACATGAAGTACTATTTGCCAATTAAGGCAAACTATGCATTTTTGACAATACAAAGACTTTTGAAGACATCCAATTCAAGTTGGGAAAAGCAGCTGCATAGCTGTCATTACGACAAATCTGCCTAAAGGCCATGGCAACGACCTAATGGTGTACCATTATTTTCGACCAAAAAGAGTGTTCGTCACATACGCTGTTGTTTTTAATGTGGTAATAGCCAAGCGTATTTACTCAGAAATCTTGACGAGTTGTTGGATTTGAACTCGTTTAATGGTTTTCTAACCTTATGTTGACTCTCGGCAGAGTCAACACTTCCTTGGTTCTTAATCACATACCTGGAGACAAGGTGCAAAGAAAGCTTGGCGATCGGAGCATTTGTACAAACTTTCGATTTCACGTTAGAATTTTTTTCAACCGTGGAAATTTTAGAAGAACTACAAAAAGTTATTTGCAGTCGAAATCATTTGGCTGAACTTTTGCCCTCAAAACTACGGCCGCTTAGTGACGTGTTTGAAACGCTGTTCCTCACTAACAATTAGCCATATCCTACAGTTTTTCGACTCAGGGCCAAGAGCGTTCACTATTTGCTCTTAATGCCAACTGTCTCTTGCACTTATTCTGTGCAGTTTCTAAAGGTTTTGGTTTGAGACTTCGAACAAAAAATTACTGGTCATATAGAAAATAGATGTATCAAAAAAGTAAGCAACTCTTTAAACAAGAATATTTAATATCTGCCGACGTGTAGCTTTAGGTACGCAAGCTGATGATTTGCCTACCATCAAGCTTTAGTCTTGTTGACGTAGTAATTCAGTAATGCAGCATTAGTATGGCTATACTGTAATTTGGCCAATATTCCAAATCCACTTAAAGTTTTTACCCAGTAAATGCAATTTTAACAACTTGTTAAGAGACCTACTGTATAACTAACCGTTTCTACATTAGTGCGTTAGTGTTTGCAGGAAATTTAGGCACCTCTCTTAAAGTCAGAATCAGATAGCTCAATGTACAATAAAACAGTAGGTTGTGAACCTCCAGCATGGTGCTTAATCTTCAACCCCTTTTAACGCTCGCGAAAGCCATGATCGTGCCAGCCACATTTTTGGCCATAACGCGCCAGCCGCTAAAACTAGAGAGCCGTTCAAACCTTCTGCAGATCCGGAAAGTCTTCTAGTTTCGATTTTTTTAATTGGAAAGTTTTGGGTTTTTGGTCACCAAACCAACTAGCCGATTTGGTGGCTCAAGTTTTTATTGAAAGCTAGGCTATAATCCGAGTCATTAGAGTCCTTGATTGGCTTTCTAGCGTTTCTGGATACAAAATTATGGCTCAAAAGCCCAAGTTTTGGTAAAGATTAAAAAAGAAGTCCGTCAATCTTAGCATTAGTCGATACAGAAGTCTACAAGTTTATAATTTCCTTCAGCGTCAAGTCAAAGTCAACATTAAAAAGTTCTTTTGCTCAGAAAGAACAACAAACTCAGCATTGCAACTTTTTTTCATGTGTTGAATAGGCAAAGAGAAGTAAAACTTTAGCAAGTTTTCAAACGTAAGACTTTTCTTAAAGCTACTGGGTAATAATACGCAATAATCCTAGGTCAAAGTGAAAAAAACAATTTGAACAGTTTGTACCTAAAATTTTAACAAAGCTGAGTTGACCTCATTAGTAACTTCTCTACGACTTACATATTTTTACATTGTTTACAGCCAGGCGCGCTACCGGGGAGGGGCATTTGGGGCATTTGCCCCCCCCGAAATTTTCAAAACATTGCATAGGAATTTTGACATTCGAAGAAACTTTCAAATAATAAAGTTGAAATTTTGTTATCTAATCATTTTTAAGAAAATTTTACTTAAATATTGCTTTGTCTTACTGGTTAATCATCTTACAAAATATATCTTGAGACAGGCCATCTGATCGACAATTTTGTAAATGATTGATATTTAACGACAAATATGTTGAAATTGGGAGATCGTTTAAAATGTTATTAGCTTACTTCTAGGCATTTTTTATCCTTTTTTTCGTGTACCACTCTGAAAATTTTCAGAAATGCAGTGTGTGTGTACCCTTTGATTTTGTTACTTGCCATCTTCTGAGGAAGAGATTGCATACACTCTTGAAACGCTAACGATAATTACTGCATTGCTATCACGCCTGTGGAGCAAAGTTTGCACCCAGTAGACTATGCCTGGTAACACAAACGGCATAGCGTACTCATATGTTCATATTGTGTTAGCTTTACGTTTGCCTGGGGTTACTGTAGGCTGCTATTTAAGCATTTTTGCTTTAAGTTGAATGCTTAATCGTTGCTGGGTTCCAGCCAAGCTCTAACGTTGCAAGGGAAATTCGAAATTCACAAGAGCCTCAAAGTTATAAGGTGTTGTTTAGGTAGTCCAAGCAAAGGTGGCTAGGCCCACCCACATCTGGTGGCGAGCCTGGCCTAACCATTCGTAATAAAGTTGAAGTTGCATTCCTGCTCAGGCCCTACGAGAGGGGGGTGCAGCCGATGCGCAGCTCTGGAGCCTAGGGGGCTCATGAACCTCAATGTTCAAAATGGAAAAGAGCAATTATGCTCAAAGTTTTTATTGTTATAATTTTATTCATACAATGTTGTGCAAAATAATTGGCTGAAGTTGTGGTTTTGGTCGATTTACAATTTATCGCCATTTCTTTTGATGTGTGGATGGGATTATCTCAATTGCTGCTGTTTCATTGTTAGCCCAAGGCACTATGTAATGTGTAACATGACGGAATGATCGAAAAATGTTTTTATGACGTTACATAGGACTTTAATCAGCTCAATAGTGTTATAGAATGAAGCCAGTTCTTTCTTTTGTATGTAGTTGAGAGCAGGGGTGGATATTAGG
>JGI24021J15306_10001839_pt1 | contig 21731 bp, 12 predicted proteins | sample Ectturendosymbi1_FD_15306 | JGI IMG/M metagenome (IMG submission 15306) | reverse complement strand
ACGTTGTTGGAGCTGCTAACAACAGCAATGAAGCGGCGAAATCAGCGTTTGCTTTTATGATTAGTAGCATCGTGTCTAAATACAAAGATGTAGTACACGTCCTGCCCACTTGCAAAATAAACGCCGTGGACCTTTTTGTCCTCATCCACTGAATTATCCGGGGTCTCGAGGAAGCAAGATTTCGTGTCTCTTCTATGATTACGGACAACAACGCCGTTAACAGAAAAGCAATGTCGTTCTTCGCAGTGCCCCTCAAGCATTCGTTTGTGTACCCCCATCCTTGCGATAGAACTCGACCCTTGTTTTTCTTGTTCGATTCCGTGCACCTTCTCGAGTGTATTAGAAATAATTGGATAAACAAAAAGTCTACCGCAACATGTATGATGTACCCTCCGTAAAAGTGAGACGGTGCAGTCCGATCATTGCGATATTATCCGTTTCGAACTGACCAGTCCAGTAAGCATTGCCCAGAGTCGTTTTAAGGCACTTCATCATTTACATCAGCTGGAATGTTACTCCATTGTGAGATTTGCCTATAAACTGTCGGTGAAAGCGTTGAACCCTTCTACTTTCGAAAGGCTAAATGTCAATTTGGCTCTGCGTATATTTAACGATTTCGTCGCTCAAGCCTTGGCCGAACGTGGCAGCGAGCACAACATCTTGCATTGGCATGATACCAGCATTTACATTAAAATAATTTCCACCAGGTGGGATGTTGTGAACGTTAAAACGCCAATGAAGGGATTGCATAAAAAAATCCTCACCAGTAGTCACTGACCGAGCGCGATTCGGAACCGAGACGGTTTTTAAATTTCTTTTTGGAATGGCTGTGTGCAAGGGATGAAATTCCTGGTGATTGTGGGAGATTAAGCAAAGAAACTTTCACTGCATTGTGGATCACGTGCTGCGGGCCCCGTGAAGTGGCAGATTATTGTTTGTCAGAGATTGGGTTAAATTACGTGCTTATGGGGAAGTTTCAGACAGATTCCCTCGAGGCACGTTTTGGTCAATACCGTCGACTTTCTGGTGGAAAATATAATATTTCCTTATCACAAGTTTATGAAAGTGAGAAAAAACTTCGCTTACTTTCTACTCTGAAGCTGAAACTGAAAGATAAGGAAATAACTTTGGCAAATTTGATTTTGATTAGAATGACTTTGTTTGCGGACCAAACTATTCAAGTGAGCAGCTGGTGTTGCTATGCGATGACGATTTTGTGAAAGTTGAAGAGTATTTGCCCGTAATCACTTATATTTCTGGGTACGTTTGCTTTGCCATGAACAAAAAGTTGAAGTGCATTTACTGTAAAAGTCGAATGACTTGCGGTTGTGATGATGTACCGAACACTGAAGATTCTTTTATTAACGGCATTTCACGGGGTGGTCTTGTAATTCCATCACCAGAAATGGTTCACATTGTTTTGATAAGCTACTTGGTTATTACTAAGATTTGTGAAAGTGACAAGTATCAGAAGTGTTCTTCCCAGAGCGATTTTGCTGACTATCGCAGTCGGTCTTGGAAGCCGAAAATTTTTGTTTTCTTCGTGGGGCAAGTGTGAAAGCAAACATAATTCACGTACAATAGTGAATATAGCTTGTTGGATCTGTTCAAACATTCTGCTTAACAATTATTGTTTTAAAAGAAATGATCGACTTACCTGTGATAAACTATCAAAAAAGATAAAACTGCAGACTCTGACTTGATTTGATATGTGTAAGCACTCATTCCAAGCTTAAGTGCAGCCATTTCACGATGAATATTGTGATCACATCGCTTGAGAGTATGTATAACTATAGTAATGTGACATTGATATCAAGGAATTTGTGGAAATCGTTGCTGTGCCCGTGTATATTGCATGGTTTAAATAAAAACGTATCTCGAAAATCATTCCCGGAGCACTACTGAATGCTTAGCGCACGCGAGCCAAACAGACCAATCGCTGTGACGTAGGCACGTTTTTTGACGCACGCTGAACGGCCCTGTCTATCTAGGAGGCCCTGATAAAACACACTCATCACTGCGTTAGAGCAATTTACAACTGCAAAATCACGCTGCGCTAATGTCTTGTCGAATATGAGCAGTCGAGCATAGAAACTGTGTGCGGCTGGTGGACTGTCTAACGCACACCCCGGTTTGCAAGATCGAATCTTGCTAAATTACACAAGAATTGAGACTGCGCATAAAGTACGCAAGAAAACTTTCCATTTTTTGTTATGTATAGATGTCCTGCAAAATTTTAGTTTTCCTTTTTCCCTGCTGAGACGTTATCAAATGCATGAATGCTTCTATGTTTCCAACTGCTGTTTTTAAGCTCGTGCAACAGTTTTATCATGCTACAGAAACTGGTAATGTAGCCAATGCGGTCAGCGCTTGCGCTGATCAGCCATAGCAGACAAAATAAAGACAATTGTTTCGGATAAGGTGAACTATCGCAGAACACAATCTTAAACATTCTTAGTGGACGAAAGGTCTACAAAAAATGGTCAGATGATTTCTGAATGTAGACGATAACCTAGATTCCCACCAAAACCTATTTATTACTTTTTGGCCCATTTGCAATGTTCCTTGAAATTTGCATGCAAGTTCATTCCGTGGTATTTGCATTAAGTCCACAAATTAACAAGCAAAAGTATGCGAAAATAATCAATCTCCTTTGCGCAGGTAATAACGTTTGTGTAAAATATCAAGCTCAAGGGGGGGAGTTAACCCCAACCTCCCCTTGCGTATGCTCTTGAACTAAACACACTTCCATTGATGTAATAATTTAACAATTGACAATTTATTTTTACTTTTTTCAGTGGCCTCGGTTGTTAGACCAACTGCTTCAGACTTCAACCTCTTGCATGAAACTGTTTTTACGAAACAGTAGTTTCTAAGCAATACTAGAAGTTACTGTAGGTTCAGACAGTGGTGGAGGAATCTTTTTCAAAGTGGGGAGGTACAAGCGCACGTCAAAAAGACTAAATTTTTTTCATCAGAAAATTCTTTTTTTTCAAGCGATTTACTTTAACAATGGACCCAATACTAATTGTGTTGCTTAAACATATTTAAGCAAAATTCGAAATGTAAAAGTGGGTCCAGGTCCCCCCAGAAAAAATTGGGGTTCCTAGGCCCATGCCGCCCCCCGGTTCCGCCACCCCTGAGTTCAGAGCGCCAACCGTTTTTCAAGATTATGTGCAAAGGCCGAACTTGCGGATACTCCTAAATCACTGATGCAATTTGTCTCCATGCGCTTGTAATTTGATTTTAGTGTTGCTTCTAGTGAAAACTCTGTGATGCCGCTTTTCGTGGGACGTGCATTTTACATATTTGAGAGACACCTTTTTCGACGTTGATTTACACATGCACACTGTACGTCAAGGCTCTGCAGGACAGAGATCAAGTGTAATGTTTTCAGTCTTTTTCTCTTTCTTAACTTTTCTGCACATTTCAGTCTCACTACAGCTTTGTAGCTTCTTTTTTGTGTATATCTGCCGTTTCTGATATTGCTTAGATCAGTGCTTCATGCATGTTATTCCCCGTGAAACTTCGCCGGTACAGTTGGTAGTTCTTTCACAGTGGGTCACTTGACGCGCCTTTCGGACACAGCGGCTCACTGCTCGGTTTCGTGGATACGTCTCTATTTCTACCTTATGATCTGCCGGTGCTGGCAATCTGCGCTACGCATGCCGCACCTGGCACGCCAAGGCATGTCCAATGGCACGCAGAAGCTCCAAGTTTTACATATCAATTATTTTTATGATTCACGCAGGTGTATTGACCTTGACTTGTATAAAAATACGTATGTTGTTGGCATACTGACTGATTTACAACCTTACGTCGGCACACAGAAAGCAAAAGGTTGCCGACCGCCACCCCTGAAACACCTGTATAAGGTTATCTGCATTCAGACTTTCGCTAACCAGCTCTTACTTTGTGAAACCCAACCATGTCTCTGTGAAACAACTCAACAAGATTATTTAGATTGTTTAGGTAAGAATGCCTTCTAGCCTGCAAATCTCAGGCCAGTCGAAACGGCCCATGATGTTGATGGCAACAACGAAACCTTTCCATCCAACGACTGCTTTCAAAAGCTAACTGATATTTCTTGACAAATTAAACGTGTTTCATATCTTAAGCGATGCGTTCATATATTGTTTCGCAAAAGCTAGACCGTATTTTAGTAATTTTAGGGTTATCGATATATAGACCTTATCGATCTCGGTATTGATGATTTTCTTTTTTCTTTGTCGTGATGGACAAGCCAGTACTGTGGATTACAGGTAGTGTATTGCACCACTGGCTTATTTCGGTGACTTGTGAAGGTGCAGTCGATTTTTAAAGCTACTTTTTGCTGTCTTACCAAGTTTATTTTTAGCTGAGCTGGCCGGGTGGTGCTTGTAGATGTCGCAGAAATTTTCTGGGTGATCTCTTGTTGTAATAAATGTATGCTTCTCCGCAACGGTGTCCATTATGTCCGAAACAGTATTCTGTTTACATCTTGTTGCCGGCAGTCGAATAGCTTGTGAGTTGTTTTCAAGAGATTACCGCAGTGCTTTCCACCACATGTCTGTCGAATAGCTCATTACTTCAGAATGTGAGGTTTGTATGTCGGTCTGCTGGTACGAGCAAACTTTCAGATTGGTTGGTGTCATTAATGTCTCCGGTCAGCTTCTGATTTTCGCACAGGTCTGCAGTACAAAACTTCGCGTCAAATAAATATTTCTGAAATCATTTTACTCTTGTATGTGTTGGTGAGTTGATTCCAACTTGAATTGAAAATATTCATTTTTCTGATTATTTTGTCTGATATGTCCCAAAACGTTTCTCTTCAATTCATTATGCATAGAAAGCATTTTTCATTAAAGTTTTAAAACTACGCTCTTATGTTGGGTGAAGAAAAAATCTCTTTTCAGAAATAATCAAACCCTATTTCACTTTATGTAGATTTGACAAAGTTCGATTTCCAAGAATATGCAACATCTTCTCTTAAAATTTTAAGAGGGACCCGCTGCTGACTTTACAACTTTACTGCTTTGCTTCAGTGTACGACGAATTCAAAAAAACACACGAATTCCATCACTACAAAATCTGATAATGTGATCAACGTAACTACTACGAACTAATAATACACAGAAGAATGCTAAAACATGAATATATATCAAAGTTCGTCTAAAAACATGAATAAAAATCAAAAAGAACAAGCAGGATAGCCTTTAACTGCATTGCAGAAAGCCTAATTTTCCATGTACTTTTGTGAAGTATAGGAGTTTTTGGAGATATCACCATGTATATTATTTGTGGTACGTAAATACCACTCATCTCCAACCTCTCTCAAAAACTGACTTTCAATGTACAGTAGTTCATTCAGGCTACCTAGCCAAGAAACTTCAGTGTGTGAAACTTCAGTCAGTGTGTTGTCGGGAATGAAAAGTTTAAAAATCTGAACGATTTTGCTCTGGACAATACTGAAAGTGGATGATGCATTTGTCACTTCTTGTTGATTGATGAACGGTACTAAAACTTTAGTTCTGTTTACGGGATTGCCTGTAACGCTATTTTAAGCGAAGCCTACCAGAACTCGAACTTTAAACCACTTTCGTTCATCTTTGCATCTTTCATTTTAAGTCAAGCTGTGTGCGTGAGAGAATGCTCTCCGGTTGAGCAGCGAAGCGAAAAGCGTGCCCCAGCCTTGCATGCCGAACATGACCCACAGAGAGAAGTACAAGCTGCGAAAACAACACTGTATGATTGTACTCACCTCCAGTCCACCTGAGTGAGAGATATCATTGTGCCCGAAAACAGCACAATAGACTTTGCCACGAAGCAGCAGCTTTCGAGCATCTTTTTATGACAGGCACAACAATACGCGCACTGATAAGAAACTACAAGAGACGTGTCAGATGTGGTAAAATACAGCGGTCAGGTCGGATTCGTATCGACAAGTGGTGACGCTGTTTGAAGTTTTACACCAGCAATGTATTTCTTATTGTTTTGCGTTTAGACAGGTTTGACAGCAGAATCTAAATTTACAGGTTTCTGTTATGGGGAGCTGTTCAAAATCACGTCCTGCGATTTTTTCATTTGTCTGCAGGAGTCTGGCAAAAATTATATAATCTGTGTACTCTGTACGCCTATAGTATTTTAAAGGAAGTCGAAATGAGCGATCAAGAGTTGCAACAACAGTACTCAAAGGGATTAGTGCTCACTAACCAAAACCCTTTTTTGCAATAATCTTAGACTAAGCACTGGCGGACAGCAATAGCTGTAGTTGTAAAATCTTGAAGGTTGCACAGTCAAATTACAAGCAAAACAGCTATACGAGAGTTATTGGATTACTTTTTTGCACATAATATTTAGTTTCTTTTACCAGCAGATGTATGGGCTTTTCTGCAAGATTTATGAAAAGATAGTGGAAGTGCCTTGGATCGCATCCGTGTACACTGCATTTACTGAAGCATGAAGATGTCCACGCAACCTTCGAGTTTTTGAAAATATTCCCCACCTACCGGAAGTGAAACCAATTTCCCTTCCGATATTTCACATAATTTTTGAATTATGGATGAGATTTATATTTTTGTATCTCCATTGTTTCTGGCTCTGTAAGATGCTGGATGGAGGTGCCGATTAGAGGTATATTAGATGCCCGAACTGAAGCCAGAAGTCACTTTAAACGAAACCAAATGCGTAGGTCGTTGCGGGGTTTTAAGAAAAAAGCGTGTAATCGAGTAAATTAAATTTATTTTTTCTGCAGGAGTTCATCAAATAGTCATTGAAAAGAAGATAAAACAAGGTCCAGAGACATTTTGCAGCAAGCTAACTCTATACCTGTTTACGCTTTCCTTGAACGACTCTATACCTTGCCAGATTCAGCATGATTCGTTTAGAGGAGAGCATAGTTTCATTTTCCTGCGCTGTCACTATTTTCACAATTTCTTAAAATCGCAATTTCTTAAAATCGCAAAGAAAATCACCATTGTTTTTCGAAGTTCGCAATCTAGCTTGTTCACTTTGTACGCGGAAGAGACCCGCAGACAATCTTTAACGCTTGAAACTTCTTTCCAGCCAGCCTCAGCTTAAATTTGCAACTAGCCGTTGATCCGGATGATCAGCGTGAACAGTGAAATTGTTTGAAGTCGCTAATGTAAGCAGTCCGCCTTATCTAAAAACTTCAACCTGCTAAGCCTCTGCATTGTCTGCGGTGTCTGAACAGCTCGCTAAAACAACATTTGACTTTGCCCTTACACCGCTCCTTCACAAAGAGTAGGGTGAGAAAATATCTCAAGAGCATGAGCATTCCACGTCCAAGCAAGGTCTGTTGATATCCCTCCAGTAGTTAGCGTCGGGCCGATTGCTGTAGCCACGTAAGAAATTCTGGATAGCTGATGTAGCTACCAACCCCATGAACAGAAGAACTATTTTCATGTAACGACCTGCAATATGCAAGTAAATCTTGAATAGAGCATTTTTCCTAAACGCTTATTTGATTTTTCATTTTATCTAAAGATCACTCCCGGTATCAACAAAGTCTTTAAAAACGAATAATGAAATTGAAACTAAACTACTAAATAAGCTCCTTAAAGAAATTTAATGGAATTTCCAAGTGGCATTCCTGAAAGACTAGAGGCTGCCGAAAACGGAGGTCAGACGTACAGCCATACGAAATGCACAAGTTCTGTAAAAAGCGAGTAAATAGATTTTGACTAACCGTTCGACTTTATCGTTTGGGCAAGAAAAACAAGAAATTGTTTGAAAAAACATCCAGAATGCAAATAAAACAGTATAATTTCGACCGTTTTCTGCATCATGCCGTTCTGCTAAGTTTGATTTAGTCTCAGCTTTACCCTCAGATATATAAAACGTACGCAACAGGTTACTGACGAATTGCAATTAAAAACGGTTGTGTCTGCGACAGAGCACAGCTTTGGTTTTACAGTACTTGCGTATTATCGTTTGAAGCACGTGCATTACTGAAAGTTAACGGTTTTAGACTAGAAAAAATTATTAGTGTTTGCTGGCAGCAGAATATTTTGCCAGCAGAACCTAGCATATGTGTCGGAGCTCGTTTAACTCTTTTGCAATGTGACCAGGACGTTGGTGTAACCTTCACACAAAGAACATGCGATCGATGCGGTTCGTTGAAAAAAGGAGCGGACGTTGTTGCAACCTCTCCGCTGGCGTTGCGCTGAATGCGCGGTTCACCACGAACGGAATGTGCGCGAAGAACACCCATATATATGTGGCGCGAACAAGCAACAATAGAGCGATTGCGGTGCGTGATCTCTATTGTTGCTTGCTGCCACAGTGCGAAGCTTTGCGCACATGCCGCTCGGGCTTTCCGATCGCGGCAGTGCATTCAAAATCTTCGACAAATTCAGCAAGTTGGGAAACAATCGGTGGCGTTTGTGTTTTGACTCATTTTCCCAATACAAAGACCAAGCCACACAAGATCTGCGTCAATAACAAAATTGAACCTTGCCACAAAGCTTCTAATAAGATTCGTTGTCCATGAGCTCAGTGACTTCGCTCTATGGCTCAACGGAACAAAATAACACTTGAAATATAAATAATGTGTAGTAACCGATGGCAACCTGTGCAAAAAGATGTTGGTTGCATTATGAGCAACTTTTGAACAGTTGCTACTTATATTGCTGCTTCTTACACCGTGCATTAGAATATTAAAACTAGCTGTAACAGAATTCAGCGATTTATTTGAAGTTAGGTTATTCAAATAAAAATGTTAAAAACGTACCCGTAACGAAGATCATTGTGGACACAAGCTGAAATTACAGTTTACACTTTCTGTGGGTTTTTTAGAGATTGCGTGTTTGTTATTTTTATGTCTTGTCAGATACACTGAAAAGAGTTCAGAATCATGTCAACTAACAATTGCAGAACCAGGCTTGACGTCTGGTGTGTTACAAACTACGAGGTGATGGGCAGTCTGAGCGCTTAACACTTTCTTTTCGTATGCGCCTGCTTAAAAGCGTTCAAGCTAAAACCCTCCTAAACATTTTGATATTCCTTGATATTTCCAAAAAGAATCAATCATTCGTTTTTGCGCAACTTCAAGAAACGTCAAGCATATTCACAACTTCTAGTGCAGCCAGAATAACGTTCACTTCAATACTGTATATTTTTCGATTATCACGGCTATGAGAAAGCAGATTTGCGCTGTTGATCTTTCCCATGAAATGAAAAGTCTAGCACGCGGCTCATCTGATGTAAGCAGTTCTTCAGAAGGAGAGCCACAAAGTCTCTCAACTTTCTAAGATTTCATAGTTAAAGCCAGCATACTACACTAAGAATGCTGCAAAGAGAACTAAAAGGCTTCACTCTTCTGACTCTAATCATTAACCTTAACCCTAAATCACATCATGGGGTCGGAAGGATTTTTTCCGGGGGGGCCACTAGGAGATTTTTCCAAATTTTTCCAGGGGGGGACCAAAAGTGGTGAAATTTGTTTTTTCCCACTCAAAACTAAGAAAACAATATTTTTTTAAGAAAAATTGCAAAATACAGGCGGGGCCAAGCCTCCCCTGCCCTCCCATTCCGACGCCCATGAATCACATCAAGAAATTCTGCAACGCGCTCTGGTCTCTCTAAGGCTGTGCTTGCATGCATGCTGCACGCACTGCTTTATCCAAATAAAATCAGTAAAGCTTGTACTGACACGTACTTGCTCTTTATTTGTTTCCTGGTCTAAATTTACTCCATAACACCATAGATGTACCCAGGGACGCCGAAGAACGGGAGCATTGCACCCTCTGCTCTATAAAAATGAGCAGCAACGAGGACGGAGGTGCCTTTTCATAACAGGATCATAGGTAATTTCACGGTTTATCAAGATCGACTTAAAACAAATTTAATGCAACTATTTGCCCGCCCAGAAGATTCAGAACGATTTTTACGTTATTATTTTTGAGGTCAACATTGTTGATGAACAGAAACAAACATAATTGGTAACGATTTTTTGTTTTTTATAATTTTTCATTGCCTTCAGCTCTTTTACTGCCCCAGTGCTGCTCCGGCGTCCCTGGATGTATCTCTCCAGTTACTTGCCATNTTAGCTTCGAGTCGTGTCAAACCCGACAACCGACTGACCTTCAACGTGATAACTAAACATGGAGAAAAGGTTGACGCTCAGAATATGTACAATAACAACGTCAAATCACAGTGCTTTTCAATTTGGTGATGAACAGACATTCGCACTTCGAACAGACATTTTCAGTTAGTGATTCAGCAAATAGTGTAAGAAAAATATTGTGAGTCCTTGATTCTCGCAAAAATGTACGTGATGTTAGGGACCAGCAACTGACAAGGAGATGACTACAGCGCTGCTTCCTCACTCTTTTGAATAAAATTCATCGGCAGTCAAACGTTGTGCTGGTCATTGCGGAAGTCGCCAGAGAACGTGAGATTTCGTAGTGATGGTATCGGGATGCATGTAAATAAATGCTCAAAGCAATTTAAATGTATCTACGATTTCGAACAGTATTTTGTGCTAGACGTTTGAAGAATTTTTAGCCTGCGCTATTCATAGATGTAGAAGCAGACAATTTTTGGGGATGCAAAGGATATTTTGCCCGACTTTTCCCAAGTTTGAACGAAAAACTTTTATACGACGAACTTTCTCTCTACAAATTCTCTATAGCTGTTGTAACATGTATTTTCCCCTACCATGTTGCCATAGACTAAAAATAGAAAATTTGGTACTCGAAAGCTGGTTCAGTAAGATTATTAACATAACCGAATTGAAAAAACGTACGCTAAGCTGTGCAAGAACATTGTCAGAAGCCTTTGTCAGAAGAGGCAGATGCTCAAGAACATTCTTGAGCATCTGCCTCACAGTTCCGAGGTTTTCTATTCACATTCCAACTGTTGCTGTCAACAGGGAACCTCAGACTTAGCTGAGATAGGCTCAACGCTGTTTCCTTAATCTAAAGACATATATGTGATATATGTGGCATGTATCATATTAATTATATTATCACTATATGCCGTGTCTCACAACGATGTCTGTTCAACTACACATATATGCAACATGCAACAAACTGTATGGCAAAATTTGTTTGGATGACATACAGTTTGTTAATTAAAAACTAAAATTTTCTGTACTTACCTGGCATGGACTCTACTAATACGAAGTAGATGCCCGCAGATTACTCGCGTACCTCAGTGTACAATTAACAAAGCACTCAAATAAAATGCCTTCTTTTGCCAAAATTTTCAAGTAAGTTTGTTACTGTAAAACTTTCACAAATTAAACACGAAGTTACTGGAAGCTGTTTGCCGATTTTGTATATACTTAATGTGTTTTCCATGACACAATAAACTTCTATTTAAAGATTTAATAACAACGAAGTATATTACATTAATATTGTTAGAAGTGTCGAAGCTTTTTTGCCCAAATATTTTGAGACTTTGCCCAAATTTTGGGATGCTCTTGCACCGCCTGCATGCTCAGTTCCTACACCACACCCTGGTGCTATTTATATTGAACCTTCGGTGATGGCCGATTCAAAATAGAAACCAACTCTACTAAATAAGTAAAACGTAACGTTGCGCTGGCACGACCGTTGTCAAGCGAAATTTCTGACTTCATGCCATGTATGCACAGAGTAATATTCTACATATCAAATATGCTGAGAAGACTAATGATTAGGGATTAGGGATTCGTGGTTGGGTAAGTGTGTCGGGTTAGGGTTTGGGTTAAGGTGAGAAAAAGAATAATAGTTGAGGTCTAAGGCTAAGTGCAAAATTTTTCAGTTGTTAGAGTTATTCCTGTACTATACCTTGTTGTGGGTACCTGACATCTAACCAAAATGTTTTAATATACACAACACACATCAAAAAAGTAATTTCAAAATTTTATTCCTTTACTCTGAGAAGCAAAATAACTGACAAACAAAAACAGGTCAAAATTTCGCAGAGGTCAGAAATTTCGCTTGACACCGGCTTCCATAAAAGAACTGCTTACCCGAACTTTTTTGCCTGACACTCTCAGAAATAAGAACAACGGAAATTTACATCTTTTAAAAATCTATTCTGAATCGTTTTGTCGCTATGGACAGATAAATATCTTGCGTGTAGTCATGTGCGTTGACACAAAGCCAGTTGTAAATGATGCGGATTGACGGCGACACGTACAACCTCGGGTCAAAGAACCTCGAGTAAAACCGCATGCGAAGTGGCAGCTCAAGTGCTAGTGTGCGCAATCCTATTGAGCAGCAGTTTTTCTGCTGTGGTTGATCTGATTCAGGTGGCTTTACTTCTATTTTGTAAAGCTTTCCGTAGTAGCTATGTGTTTGCCCAAGATACTACAAGCGTAGCGCGTTAACCGTAGCGATGCTGAAGGAACCATTCCTGCAGCGACAAATTGCAAAAACTGGGCGGATTGGGATGGAGCACACAGAAAATGGATGAGAAGTTTGTATAAGTGACCTGATACAGGCACTGAAAAGCTAAAAAAAAACTTTGTGTGATAGTGTAAAACTATAGTTTTCAACATGAGGTCCAAACAAGCTTGAGAGATCCGCTGATGAGTTCCTACATGGACATCAAACAAACATTTAGTAGTGAAAACGTCTGTCCATTACGCACGCTGACGAAGGCAAATGCGTGTTGGCGTTAATGTTTCTGAGAAAGCGGAATGCAACTTCTCATGAGCTTTCGACTGAGTCCGAGACTTTCATGAGGTTGAAACCAATAATTTAGAGGCTAAGCCACTGGTTGGGCCCGTCGTAATGAGCAATATATGAAGCTAGATCAGCACTCGACCAGTTACTTCACGATCGTTTTGCACGAGTAGCAGGAGCTGCAATGCTGAAGCTCAGCTTGGTCTTGAACTTCTGGAATATTTTGCGTAGGTAATACCTTGTTGACACAATTGCAGATTTACAATGGCATTTCGTAAAGTTAATTGCTCCGGCGAGTTTTTCAGACACAGCGCCAATTGCGTATGATCAACGTCAAAAAATTGAAAAAAACAAGCGATTTCCTGCACGAAACTTCAAGGAAATTTTGAGTTTTTTTACAATCACATCACTTTAGAAATTCTAAACGATTACCAAAAAACATAAACGACGGATTAGTTAGAGGCTTTAGTCTAAAACAATTAGGCTGTAGACAGGATTCCCCGGTAAAGGTTTGCTTTACAGAAAAATTGAGCTCAGATGACCAGTAAAGCTGCTACATTCAGCAGACAGATGGTACCAAGAAGGGTGCAAAAGACGAGGAAGTGACAGAAACTTAGTTTGAAGCGGAGCTGAAGTTGGCGTTTTAAACAGAAGTGGGGAATTCTTCACATGCTATCTGATGTTAATAACAGTAAGACTAGACTATTCCACCTAAAAACTATTGATTTGAACAAAATAATGAAAAATGATTTCATTCAGTTTTTGTATTGTTTTTTCGCGTACGGCTTTCCATAACTTTCATGTTACACGTCACTCGTTGCATGGATTTTTTTCGAAAGAGCTAGTTACGCGAGAATATACTGCTTTGTTACAACAAACTGCATAAACAAAAACAAAAAATAATCACTTTTAAAGCAGCAGCATGTTTGATCAACCGTTATACAGCGGCATAATTGGCGGAGACACAGAGGGCATCGCCCCCTGGCAAGCTAAATGTAAAAATCATGCCCTGCTCAGTTTATATTTCGGTTTTAGTTTTACTTTTGATTTTCAATAAGTCGTTGTTTTTTGCGTTTTTCGGAGTATCTTCCAGTGATTCAGGGCATGAGTACAGCCATCCATATCCGGATTCACCATCATTTCTCAAGTTTTTTTCTGAGTGTTGCCTAGTGGACCCCTTACAGTGGGAAGTTGACCCATTTCAGCTAAGTTTCCTCTCCTGGCTCAAACCTCTAGTTACGCCGCTGTTGTTATGTATTCTATTAACCTTTTGGAGCTTCCAAGCCTGAAGACGGTTGGAAAAGTTGGTTACTATCCTATTTGTACGAAATAGCGCCAAAGTGTCAAAATACAAGAACTTCATCACTGAATCCAAAATAATCTTTACCTCGCTCAAATTTTGTTTCTGGCTAACCCTGTATCTGCATTACACTATGCCTAGTATGGCAGAAACGTTGATCGTGAATGACACAACAACTCTTCGTGGCAACTCTCTAAACACGCTATTCTGGGGAGGGTGGAGAGGTCTACCCTACTATAGGCCTAGGATTCCAGGAATTATCCCACGTTTCTCAGCTACCTTGCCAGCTCCCCTGTCTCTGCAGGACAAGACCAAGTCAGGTTCGCGACGTAGTCACGCCACCTGGTTGGTCTTCGATAAAACCTCATGTATGTCAAGTGTAACAGTTAGCAGCGTTTGACAACCTTTCGCTCGGCATTTTAAGTGCTTTTCACATTTTGTTCGCAGCAGCAGGGCAGCAAAAGTCTGTATGTTGTTGCCTAAAGCGTAAAGCTTCGTTTGATTTTTACCGATTTTCTCCCACCAATTCCTAGACATGATAATATGCGTACTGGGTGACAGAAAAAAGAAATCACAGTACTGTTTACTTGTTCATTTCTTGTTGTCTGTTTTTATGAAAAAATGTAGTTGCAACACAAAATCTGAAAAGTCTAAAATTTTGTCCGATTTTACTGCCTTTTGCTGGATTTTACTCATATTTTTAGTGCAGAAGGACGTGCATATTCTCTTTATCCATTTGCCTCAATTGATGATAAACATCGTTTGCAGGCCGTCCAGCTAGAAAGCAGAAGTGCTAGCAGCAGTGTTGGTAGTGGCGTGACTGACGCTGTGCGCTAGAAACGCTTGCACGTCGACGAAGGCAATAATTCTTAAGTGGTTTAATAAACATTAGTTCTACGGTTCTATTTGCAGTGCTCGTCTCAAAGGAAACTAAACGTTGGGATTACAATATCGATCTTGTTTGTTTACAGTTATAATCAATGAAATGAGGTGTGGCGTTGTAGTGAAATGTGACAATCGTAAAACAAAGAGAAACTAGACTACAATGAAAAGCATCGGGCCTGTTTATGGGAGTGTCGTATTGCGTACGAAGCATGGCGTCCCAAGCGATGATACCAACTCCAGTCGCTTTACCGGCAATCGGGCTTATGTGCAAAGACCGCGATCATGGGGTGAGTTTCAATCGAATCTCACTGCTTTTCATCCTGTCGCTGGACCTTCGCGATCAAGTCCAACTGCCATTGCTCCGAAAAAGGTCAACATGCAACTTGGAAAAGGTAAGAATCTGAATTTCGCCTTCAGGTAGTTGGTAAATCAAACCGCCATCAAGGCTAGCACTGCTTGGCCTTCACTTGTGCCAGAGCGACTATATCGGGAAAAACTATGTACTTTTTGACATGTTAATAGACACGTAGCCAAGGCGGTGAAAGAGGTGCAGTAGGGGCAATTGCCCCTCCAAATTCCAAAAAGTTATACCAAAAATGTTTGGTTTAACCAAGCCTTGTTGCACATGCCGAAGAAAGACTTCAGTGCAAATCAACGAAACTGCGTAAGGAACCTATCGTACTTCAGTTTTTAGTCGAAACTTGTCGAGGCAGTATAGCTTACCAATTGTCCATGATTGATAATAGACTGTGCACAGTTTAGGTGCCAGGGAATTCATATTGTGTCTGGCCTTTACCTGAGGTTTAAGCTCCGTGTGGAAGTTAGTGATTACGAAATTCAAACTTGTATCTATAGGCTTGTAATCACTAACCACCGCAAGTGAAAACAAAGCGTAACATTTTGTGTAGCTGCTACTGGCGCACCAGCTTGCTGTATTCCACCTAATGCTGATGAAAGCTTCATTTTTCCTGACCATTGCAAAATTTCCTTGCTGACAACTCTGGCGTGCCTGAAATAAAACTTATCTTAACCCCAGTGTCAGTTGTAGCCCGTAGCCCAATATAAAATTCGCAGACTTTTGATTTTATACAGTTCCAAAACTGAGTGCGTGAATATGGCGGTGATATACATGTGCCTTACAATTCAAACGCTGGATAAGAAGCAATTTCAAACTCTTGTTTGTTAAGTAGTCGTCATTGTTTGGCAACAATAGCATTCCTTTGCGATAATCAATTGTGATGGTCAAGCATGTATTGTGACGGTTCAATCACAAAAATGTTTAAATGTTTTCAGAAATGATTCCCAACTTGCCGGCGAGTTAAAAATCGGTCTTCTCATGAACTCGGAGTCCAGCCCAGGGGTGGCGGAACCGGGGGGCCATACGGGCTTAGCCCCCCACTTTTTTCTGGGCGGGCCTGGCCCCACTTTTACATTTAGGATTTTGCTCAAATAAGTTAAAACAATGCAATTTGTACCTATTAAAACTTTTGTCAACCCAGTGGAGAAAAGACTTTTTATTTGCCGGCTTAAATCTGAAAACGATTGTTCAGAAAAAAAAACGCCGGACAAATATGCCACAGTTTACGGATTATGCTTTAAAAACATGGGGCATGAAATTGTGAAACGTTGAGACTCAGTTGTTGTTTTCCCCCCACAAGCTGTCCGTTTAAATTTCTGGTCACACGCCTGTATGGTAACTATTATATCTTTTGTGTGTCCGAGTTAGGAAAAATATGTATACCAGATCAAGCCACCTCAGAAGCTTGGCCTGTACATGTCAAATTACGAACGTTCAGCTACGGGTTGCATTACAGGTGAGAGAACAAAAAATGTGAGAAAGCGAGGTTGTCGCGGGTCAATCAAAAACTTAGAGCTCAGGCTGACTTAACAATTAGACCACCAATCACTTTGAAATCTTGACATTAACTTGGTTTGCTTCAAACATATCCTTGTCGAAGCATGACAATAGTATTCTAGTTCAGTGAAGATCACAGGCGTAGCCAGACCCCCCAAAAATTTTTAGAATGTGTAGTCATTTTGTGCTTTGAGAGGCGGTATCCCAAAAATACTGTTGCTAGCCTTAAATCAAAAATTTTAGCCCATCTCAAATTCCCCCTCCAACAAATTTTAGGCTCGTTACGCCACTGGTCAAGATGATACCATCGCTTGTTGCAGTCTCAAAAATGCTTATTCTTATAGTTTTAAAACGAAGAGACTTGACGTATCATTACTGACCAGGAAAAGTTTGTTGTGATGTTTTCTGTGCAATGGTTTCTTGTGGTGGGATTAGAAATTGATCAATTTACTAAGGGCAATTATGTTTATACATCTCACCGATGCTTAATTATTTGAAATCGAACGTAGTTATAGCAAAGTAACGACCAGATTTATAGTTCACCGATGTCATAGTTCTGGCGACATCATTCAGCTTATGTCCTTGAGTCATCATCTTTTTTCTAAAGCATTTAGCTCTTCTAGTTTTACTGAACGTTTTTAGTTTGTTACTTTCAGCGCAGAAGAACAAACATGTGTGAGCAAATTTGGTGCTGAGCGGAAATTTCAATTAAAATATGTTGCGTCTTACTTCTTAGGTATGAGAAACAGAATGTTGGTTTGAAATTGAATAATGATACGAGCTTTTATTTGTGTTAGATTTATGTTCAGTGGAAAAAATGATGATGATGCACGTGCCGTGTACAATTACCTCTTGCTCTATACGTCCTTTTCTCGAGACGCTATGAATAATTCAGTTCAAAAAAGAAGCCTTTCAGTGGAAGTTAGCACGCTGCATTTAAAATAGAATTAAATTCTTCAACTGTACTTGGAGAAATTGTCCGATTCGGTCTCATGCACACTTTGAAATAGCAAGTGCTTTTGTAACTCCTCTCTTCGGTGAATGTTTTTCTTTCAAAAATTTATTTAAGAAAAGCCAGAGTTAAAAAAACAGCTTAAACGGTCGTAAGTTCATGGACGCCACATCATACCTTCAGACCATTATCTAGTCTGTGGCACGATTTTTTAAAGCCAGATATAAAAATAACCGGCAGAGCAAAAACATTAAACGCTCTTTGATTTTAGGCGATTTCTTTTCAGATATGGTATTACTAAAAATTGAAAAAAACAAAAACATAGTTTCGCGAGAACACTGTTTAATAAGGCAGACGTATACACAAACTGGCCATTATGCATCCTATTGAAGCGGGACAGTGGGAAGGTGCAAGAGCTGTTGCAGAGGTAGGAATGTTATTGTCAGGTGCGACAATGGAAAGGTACCTAAGTAACCAGTTCCACCGATTTGCATACCCATGCTCCATTCTTATGGAATTTTACCTCAATTTACCTATATTGTTAAAATTAACCTTTTTCATGGAATTTCACCTTTTGCTTATGGAATTTCGCCTCACTTTAACTGTTCTCTTTATTTTCTCAAAGCAGCACACCTTCTTTAAAGGTCTTCAAGAGTAAAGAACCAGATTTGGAAAACTTTGGCGATACCAACAGTCCAGCACTTGGTCTCCACCGTTACAAAATTAAAACTTATCTACAATTTATCGCTCTGCGTCAGCTGAATACTATTTCTGAAGATCGAATGCCTTTTTTTGCAAATCCCACGCAGAGTGACTTTAAATATCGTTACGTACGCCAAATGGGAATTTTACACGGCCATAAGACGCAAATCTGCGTTTAAGCGTAATCTACCTGTCACAGCCAAAGTCAGGGCGGACCCAGCCAGGAAGGTTGTGAGGGATCGATTTCAGTAATGTTAGGTAATCAAGTCTCATAACGGCTTCGCTACTGTTAGAGGGATGAAGTATAATTCCTGTTTCAAAAATAGACTGATAATTTTCATCACTAAATGTAGGATATGCAAAACAAGCACACAACTTGTAGTTGAGAAACATACTAATCACTCTCTTAGAATGCACTAGCCGTTTACGAGCTTACGTTTTAAAGTTCGATTTTGAGAAAAATAGCCTTTGTCGTAGTCGATAGCGTAAAAAATTGTTAGTTTGTACCTGTTTTCCAACTGCACTTTCTCACACTCCTCTATCTCTTGTTTCCGTTTCCTCTTATAAGCTCCACTTTCATACCTTTTTTATCAGACATAAAGACCTAACATTTTGTTCTAAATATTAAAATAAATTATCTTGACTGTACGTTGATGATCCTACATGATGAAGACCCCTACAGAATCACAACGAGGTTCTAGGTCTTCTAATTATATGTCATAAATTTGTGAAAATGAAAAAATTATAAACATTTAGCAATGTTTCTTGAACTTTTCACAAACTTTTAACGAAACGCATTGCTAAGGTAGCGGTCATTGATCTTCTCACCAGTCATTGATCTTCTCACCAGTCATTGATCTTCTCACCAGTCATTGATCTTCTCACCAGTCATTGATCTTCTCACCAGCGCACCCCTTTCCCGGTCCAGGATTTGGGGGCGGTCGGAGAAGCCATCCGTTGACTCCGTATAATTTCACTATATTGGAATGGTTTTCAGGAAATTGCTTTACAGAAAGTTAAAATTAGCGTATTAAGAATCAGTAAGAGGGAAGCCAAATGTAGCGAACTCAAAGCTATGTGGGTGCGTTTGAGAAAAAGCGTAAAAAACGCACTTGGGCCCAAAGATAAGTGCAAACAAACGATCAGGCCTAATGCTCTTCGTAACTACGGTAACGGACGTACCTCTGCGCTTTGTCTCTGAGAGCATTTTTCTTAAAAGGTTACCATGAAAAGACGTAAATTTTCTTATAAAAGACACCTTGCACTTGGCTTGAACGATGTACACCGAACTGTCGCACGTTAGTGGCTAAAAGCAGAGAAATAAAACGATTGCTTGTTGTTGTTCAAAATATTTGGATAAAATAAGTTCGCTATAGCTGTGCAAAAACGAGGGCACAGATTACTTAGCGGGAACAAAAAAAAGTTTGGAAAAATTGTTTTGTTTACACGTTTTGCCAATAAATATGAAAACGTACATATCTTTTTTTGTCTGAACTCAAGAGCATCGACGATTGTAGCTCAGAACGTCCACTTTGTAAGAAACGGAGAACTACAATAGGTTGAAAAAAGTGCAACGCTCTATAAGGATACCAACGAACCCCTACCCAATATTTTACGAACCAGTCTTAAATTTTACACGAAAGTCAGGTTTTCATGAGGTGGCGTTTTGTTACAACACGTATCAAGATTTTTGCCAAGAGATTGTGATTCATTTATGTGAGTGATTGCCGCATCAACTTTTTCCGCTATCATGTGTTTTGCGTTTGGGATTTTCGTGTTTTTTCATGTCTTTCGCTTGTTGACGGGTTCTGGAAGAAGTAATTTCTGAAACAATTAATCAGTTGACGTAACCAAAAGTTTATCGTGAGAATATTCTGAAACAAAAGCATTCCACAAAACGATAGCGCAAAATAAAATAGTGCTTCTTTTACAAACTGCACCTAGAAATGGTTGCAATTTCAATTTTGCTGTAGCTGTGAATGAAAATTTCATTTTTAAAGATTAGTTATTTGAAAACTGCTAAACTAATCTACAAATTCCATTTCTCAAATTTGACAGAGGCTTTCAAACAACGAGAAAGTCAATACACCTCTGCAGTTTTTGATTCATTCGTAACTGACGATATTATATAATTTTATGTTTTTTTTTCACTGTTTTCGAAAATAGAGTGTAACGCAAAAGTTCACATGTGTCAAATCAACCTACTTGGAAATTTGCTTACAACAAATTTAATCTTTTCTTTTTTGCAGATCAAGAAAACAACAGCAATATTTCGAAAAACGGTTCACTGCAAACCAACAAGCCCAACACAAAAGTTGCAATGCGCCCTCTTTCGGAGGTGCGCGTGGCCACTCCTTTTTATAAACCTTTTCAAGCGCAGTGTGTTAGTGAGTCGCTTGTCAAAAGCAGCAACGATCAAAGCGGAGATGAAACGACTTTGCCCTTTGATCCAAACTCTCCAAACACGACGTACAAAGCAAACGGCTCGCAGCCGTTTCTGGAAAAAAACAACTACAAGCTTGAACGTCAAGCGCCTGATGCTGTTGACACCTCAACCAAGTCTGCCCCGGGCGAGCAGCTCCTCGCTCACGCGCTTGCTGATTTTCCAGCTGATAGCGGAACGGGCAGCGACGCAAGCAATGCATCTGCCTCACTTGTGAAAAATACCGAGCAAACGCCCGAGGGAGCGCGAGCAGTGGATGAGGACAAAACAAACGCAACGCGTCTTGCCAATGTTAAAGAGCTCGTACACTTGCAAGAATCGCTTAATCCAGACCATTCGTCAGGTCGTCAAGTAGCCAGCAATCAAAGCAAAAGTGCTAATTGCCAAAATCAAGGGAAGCTTGAAGCGTTAGGTGGCTACGTTCAACCGTTTGCGCGCTCAGCTGAGGCAGCAAAATTGCAAACACCTGATAGCAAGCCTGGTACTGTTAATTCACCGGTGATAGACGCTGCGAGCCAGCTGCTTACGAATGAAATCGAAAAAACTTTAAACGAAAGCGAAAACTCAGCTTTCGTCCTCTCCGGTGAAGACAGCGAAAGCGAAATGTCAAACAGGAACTCTCCCATGGCGGCCCCTAGAAGGTCACACTCGGCTGTCTCTGGCTCTTTGAGGTCCTGTCAGGATCGAAGTTATGAAGTGAGGGGCCCGACCGCCCGCGAATCGAGAGTTTCGTCGTCGTCTGTCACGTCCAAGTCATCTTTGTCTTCATTAGATTTTGCCGAAGAAGACGGTGTCGCTGTTTCGCCAACAGCGACTGTATTTGTCCGGAGAACAAACGGATATGACGTAGGTGTTTTTGACGGTAACCGGCCAGGTGGCAATGCAAGCACGGTCGAACGAGAGTCGAGAAAGAGGCTTCCCAAGCCGGCGAGCCGTTCCTCAAAAAACTCAGCGTCGTCGGCGCACCAGGAAAAGGA
>JGI24021J15306_10001837_pt1 | contig 21738 bp, 16 predicted proteins | sample Ectturendosymbi1_FD_15306 | JGI IMG/M metagenome (IMG submission 15306) | reverse complement strand
GTGAGGTAGGATGTGTGATCCTTATGTCAAAGAAAGTTTTCTCACAGCTATTCCACAGTCCTCTCGCAGAGATATCCAACCTTGCATTGTCAGCAGTCTTGACTTTTCTTTGATAGTCATTTTCATTGATTGGCAGAAGTGTGGGTTTGGTCTGAACATCCCTCTCTCTCAAGGAGAAATACAACCAAAGAGTGATTGAAATAGAGAAGTCTTCATTCAAGCTCCTTGTCTTCATAACAATTGGAGGGATGGCACCAGAATGCAACAGAGTAAACAAAATACTGGCAGAAAAAATAGCTGAAAAATGCAGGGAACCATATGCGTCTGTTATCACATTGCATAAGGACATATCTCAGTTTGCTCTTTTGAGGAGCACCCTTGCTGCAATACGAGGATTTTGAGGCAAATGAAGTGATGTCCACCTCCAAGACCTCACGGACATTGACTTCAGCTTAATTCCTAGACCCACAGTCACATGAAGCTGAACAACAGTGTCAATGACATGACACCAGTTACATTTGTGAAATAAATGGGTAGTTTATATAGATAAGCTATGACTTTTTGTGAAACTATACCTTAGAACTAAACAATTCTCTAACCTACTATACGTATTTTGTTTTTCATGTACCTAACACATTGGAATAAATAATGATTACTGATAATAATACTGTAACCTGTTCACATCCTTTACTCTTCAACTTCATTTGGTGACACCATGCATCTGGTTGGGAACAATTCATCCATGCAACCCACCCCACCAAGGTCTGTGGGTAAATCTACCACCAAGGTCTGTGTGTAAAAGCAAGTTTATCAACCTTAACTGAGTGATCTAATGCTAGAATCTGTTTTATTGAGTGACATATTCATATCTCTGTGCACACAGACAATTTAACATATTAAATCACCATTGCACATTCCGTTAATTTGAATGAATCGTATGATAACAATCAGATTGTTTTGAATGCTTCTTAGTTGGCAATACTGACTACCATGGAGCGTGCATGAAACTCTCAAGGTCATGAACATATTAATGGGAATGCACATAGGATTTACCAAGTACTGCTGTTTTTTATGTTTATGGGAACCACTCCAGGTGCTACTGCGGATCACTATGAAAAGCAACATTCGTCCACAAGAAACTCATATGTTCTTAGAGTGATCAGTGTTCAGGAGCTCAGCATCCTCCATTAGCAGATCATGTTAAGTCCTGATGTCACCTCTGCATATAAAATTGGGCTTGATGAAAAATTTTGTGAAACCAATGGCGAAATGCAATTCTAGTATCTTTAATTTAACTATTTGTGTGACAAGTTTCCTGATCTCGGGAAAGCTAAATTGAAAGAAGGAATTTTGTAGGCCTGTAGATTTATAGAGCTTTTGACAGATCGGAACTTCAAGTTAAGAATGCACTGGAGTTACAAGCTCAGAAAACATTCAGGTAGATATGTTCGATCTTTATAAGAAATATTAGAGCTCATTTTTTTGGGCAGAAGTTGCAGAATTACTTTAGCTTACATGGAGATGTGGGCTTGCATACATCTGTAAAGATGCATTTTCTTCATTCACACCAATGTTTTTTGGAAAACCTTCATGCCATGAGTGGCTACCAGGGTGAATAATATTCAAGCTATTAGAAGCAAGTTACCAGGGGTTCTGAAAAGAATCAATGATGGTATCGCCTGTTGGATGTTGTCTCGTGGTGATCCAGTCATGCTTTTTAAAAGAAAGTCTTGTTCAAAACACTTAACAGAACTTTTACTGGTTCCACTATCAAGGCCAGGAGTTTTTTTTGATCATTGATAATAAATTAACAAACTTTATATAGACTGAATTATCAGGTCATTTTTCACTTGGAAACAAAAGCTAATGTATCAGCATACAACTGTTTATATACCAAAAAAGCCTTTCGCTGTAACTCCGAAAGTTGACGTGCCATAAGAAAATGAATGCCAAATTTAGAATCAGCACCCAAAAGTTATCTAAAAAAGAGGTATCATATTCTTGTTTAATACAAAAAGTGTTTTTTTGTTGACCTGTGTTATTTTACTACAATGTTCTGTACACAACAATAATGAAGAATGTGTGAATAAACAGTAGTGGGCATGCACAAATGGCAAAAATATAGGGCCATATTACAGCATTAAAAAAACATGGGAAAATACAGAAAATGGAAGACATTGTACAAAATATGAGATGCAAACAAAAAATTGGAAAAGCAAGCAATATACCCCAAAGTCAAAATAGCAAATAAAAAGGGACTATGGCAAACATGAACGAAATAATCCATGGCATTTTAAGAACAACATATAATAGAAACAAATCATACATAACAATCATTTACATAACACAGGTGATTGTGGGCAAGCAACTGAAGAGTGAATCATGCACATAGGTGAGATAAATAAGCAACAATATACAACAGTTGTTAAGCAGAGAGCAATGCGGTAAACATAACATTTCATAACAAGAGCAATGTTTATCCACAAAAATCATGAAGATGTAAAATTACCAATGGAGTACCACCCATGGGCCATGGAGTACCACAGTTGCATGTATGTCTAACCAGGCACACAGCATCACTAAATGAGGTTGAATAAGCAGAGCAACAGTAGAAAAAGATCATAAAAAGGTTTAGCAGTAAGAGTAATCCAGTAAGTGTCAGGTACATGAAAAACTACTTTTTCTGCAAAATTGCAGTGTTTTACAGGAGACTGCAAGTGAAGTCATTTATTACCTTGTAAATTTGATATAATCTGATTTAATTGACAGAATAATATGAGCTGATGTTTTTACTAATGCTGAAGTCTTTTAAGCTTGGCTTTGTTATTATCATATATTTCTGATTAAAAATTTTATCACTGGTTTGTCATAGACTAATATATTTTTGGCAGGTACAATGATGATAAGTCTTGAATGTGATAATGGTTGTTTGCAGTATTTTGCTTTTTCTAAACTCTCAATGTTCCCTGAGCTTGATCTAGCTCAACTAAAGAATGCACTGGATTTCACCAGCCTTACGGTAAAGTTTTGCTGTCATTCAAAATCATTCTAAGTGACCAGCTGGCCTGTTATGACCTAGTTCGAAAATGTACTTGGTTTATCATTTCTTTGCAGACCACTTATTGATAAGCACATTTGGTTCATTTGCAGATGATTTTGAGAAACTGTAGACATGTTTACACACAATTTCTGATCTTAGCATACCCTGAGAATAGAGAATTTCTACATGTGCCCAACTTTTGCACCTTTGCTTTATGTGTAGAAACCATCAGCAACAGAAAATCATTGTTTCTTTTCATTATTTCCCTGTAAATTTGCTTGCATTATCTTGTTTTTTCTCAAAGTGTTAGTGATTGCTTCTTGCTTTTGGGAACTATTTGTACCTGGGACCTTTCTATTAAGAATATTTTACTTAAACTATCTGTAGTAGGTAACATCAACTCTAACACAGAAATAAATTGTGTAAGAATGTCAAGGGCTCACTGAAAACAATTAGGAGTCTCTATGTGAAAGCTAACCTGTGCATAGTTGTGTCTGTGTTATATAGATCAACACTTTGAAGGAAACCAGATTGTGGTACCTGATGTTTTTGGTCTCATGCAACCATGATCTTACTAGTCATCGCAAGTTGATATATTCGCTCTGTACTATCTCTTTGCCAAATTTCCAGAAGAATTGATTGATAGCATGTACATTTTAGTTGGTGATTTTGTTGACAGTCTCTTTTTTGTAACCAAGCACATGCATGCACTATTTGTGTGAACTAATACTGTTTTGAATGTGCAACTTAAAATCAAATAGGTTAGCATTTAATTTATGCAACTGTTTGATTTTCAGACAAATCTTGTTGATAATGAAGACAACGTGCCTATGTGGTTTGGCAGCACATTGGAAGCACTTCAGAAAATTGAAGTTACTATTCCAGCTAAATCAAACTGTTCACCTGTATGTCTTTGCTTTGTCTTATGTTCAAATTTTTTTGCATGTCAAAATGTTTGTAAGCTTTTTAGAAATAATTTTTATAACTTTGCTGACAGTTTGTGTTTAATGATGCTTTTGCAATTGATATTTGGCATATCAGAAATAGCAAACTGTTTGACTGTAAGTATGATGTGTTTTATTAGGTTTTACCAATTTTTTCTCTGTGTCGCTGTCATTCTTAATTATTTCAATAAAGATCCAGCTGGGTCACAGAAAAATATACTCAATGGCAAGGTTATCTTACTGATGCAATGTGAATAACAGTTTCATAAATGTGTTCATTACAAATAAACAGTGTTCATTACAAATAAAAAACAAGATGCTGTGTTTAGCGTAAGTTCAGCTAAAATATATGGCTTGTTGACACTAATGAAGATAAAAGATGAATATATAAGATGTTTATCAAGTTACAAATTTTTATCAGGCAGATTCAGGTACCATTTGACATAGACAGGAAAGTTTTATCTGCAAAATCATATTCACTTTTCCTTTGTGATTATTCAATATACAGTATTACTCGGACATACCTAGTTGATTTCGTGATTGTTGCATAATATTTATTGTGCATTTTTCTCGAAACTTTTGTTCACATCTTCTCTTAAATGCTTCCACCATGAGTTAAAGAGAGTAAAACTTCTGCAGGTCGAAATTTTGACACCCCTGTTTAGAGCATATGAACTAAAATGTTTTACAGGTCTTATCATACTTGTCATTTATTAAAATTGCTGTGCTAACCATTTCACAGATGAAAGAAAGAGCTCTTGTGAATAACTGTATGCATTCATTGTGGTATACACAGTTCTATTCACATTCTAATTTGCCTAATGTCTGATAGGTCACACTTCGTGTGTGCTTGAAAGATATGAAAAGTTTAGTATCAAGTACAGACAACTCCAGCTAATTGCATATTGGTTAAATGCATGAACCACTGAATCGAATAGGAATCTAAAATTATTGATGAATCGAATAGGAAATCTAAAATTATCGAATAGGAATCTAAAATTTTGGAATCTAAAATTATTGATATGTGAAGAAAGTATATTTGCGTAGAACTATTGTTTTTATTTGCAGATTTGTATCACTTAATCACATCTTTCACTTCAAAAAAGTGTTACAGTGCACTGCACAGATGGTGTTAAAGATTCAAGTGCCAACCCTTTAAGGACCGCAAAGCCACTTGTGGCACTGTTTGTCCAGTGATAACTTGCTGACGAACAGAGCTAATTGCTACATATTATCTGCATTAAGTAATTGATGGCATGTTTGCCATACAGGTTCATTGTTTTTCTGCTAGTCCAGGTGTGCCACTTAATAAAACCTCTTATTAAATTAGAAATTGACTGGGACCCAGGTGGATGTATTAACACATCCATGTTCATTACTGGCCGTCTAGACATAAAGATCTTCCAATTACTGGGCGATTAGCTGCTGTTACACATTAAAAGGCAACTATACATTGTTACTTGTTTGAACAGTTGATGCTATATATTTTCCAACATGTCATACTTGCGACCACAACAGATGTCTATGACTGCTGATCATTGTGAGCACATCAAAGACAGCTGAAAGAGTAGCAGCCATATTAACCTATTTAGCAATCCTTGCAATTAAACATTGATTCATGTAGCTTGGTATTTTTGATTGCTTTCACCAAACTTGTAGGTCCACATGACATGACCACAAATGTATTAAGCTGGTGTCACTATACTTGTAAACCCAGAATATAACATTAAAAATAAATTGCTTTTACTCTCTTTCAAATATTTAAAATCCTTAATGCCACAATGCAGCAAAACATGGAATTCTCACATCATCCTGCTTATGTCCCGAAATAATAAAAGCGAGTCACTTGATTGTTTATAAATATGAAACTTGCAAGACATTTAGTTCACCACATACACTAGTTGTTTGACAAGTGGTAGCTTTGTCATGTAACAAAAATTTTATTTCAGAAACTCTATGTACCCGTTCCAGTTTTGCAGCTATGCCAATTTTTGGATCAACATCTTCATGCCGAAGGCCTTTTCAGAGTATCTGGTTCAGTGAGGCGCATCAGTGAACTCAAGGTTCAATTTGGGTTTTGTGTTCTTTACCTATGCTTCTTGTTTGTTTTCATCATGCAATGCGTGTGCTTTCCAATATTGTGGAGGTTTCAGTTGCAACACTAAATTGATGGTCTATTGTAGGCAAACAAAAATATTCAAAACAGTGTGTGCTGTTTTATGATGACTGGCAAAGCTACCTGAAATTAATCATTACCATGTGCTTTTTTCAGAATATCAATCTTATAACACGAATTGTTTTAGTGGCAGGCAAGAAATAAAGTCCAGAACAATCACATTCAGCATTAGTTTTTAAATTCAATTCTTCAGAAAAATTAGAAGTTTATAGGATTTACTTGAACACAGTTTAAAGAAAAACATTTGTCAAACTTAGCTTCTTATTACTGAAGTATCCATTAACCAAATCTGTTTTGCAAATGCAAGGGCAATTGCTGCTTTTGCCAAAATACCCAGATAGTATTTAATATTTTTGTTTTTTTTGCTAGATATGTATCATGTAATATAGAATTTTATGTTTTTCAAGCAGTTTCCTATTGTTGTATGTAAAACAAGTCATTGATATGTTAGTACTTCTAACTTATCACTTTAGGTCAGAAAATAATTTCTTTTCAAGTTACCACATGTACATTTTTATGCTTGCACAAAATGTGTTTGTGCAGTCAAGAACTAGCAGGATTCCCACAGCCATGAAAAAATTTTTTAAACCCTGGAAAATTTTGTTGTCAATGTTAGTGCTATAAACAGTTTTAAATAAACAGGTTGTGGAATTTTGTAAGATCAAAAAAAGTTTTGTAAAATTGTGAAAGAAAATCATTAGATTAAGTGAATATTCAGTGTAGTTTGATATGTACTTGATTGATATCATCAAGTTCTCTGGAAGATAATTTTTGCAGCATTTTGTTTCACCACTTTCTGATACAATGACTCCTGTGCAAACTGTCTTTACTGGTGGCAATTAATTGCTGAGGGTTCGTACACTGATTTGACAAGTATGGAAAAAGTTTGGTCGTTTATCAGCCTGGCGAAGTCTGGAAAAAATGTTTTTTGTTTTGTTAGTATGGAAAAAAGAACCAATTTTCCAGACTTGATAGTTTGACATGCATTTTCATAATATTACATTGTGACATTTTTGATAAGAGTGATAATTTTACTTTCGTCATGTCAACTATTATGGTGCAAGTATTCAACCTTGGTATGTCAATCAGAAAAGTTAAGTCAGGAAAAAATCTGGGAAAGGTCTGAAAATTTATATTCAAAATTACATAGGAACCCGATGATAGGGACCCCTTTACTTCAGACCTGCTTGTATTCCGTACTAGTTTCTGAACAATATGCATAGTTTGTCTTAGAGAGGCAAAGATGTAGGTAAAAACAAATGTTTGATGAATGGGAAAAAAGTGCTCCACTTTACAACATTTCTTGACTAAAGTATAAAATTACCATAAAAATTATTGGAAACTGTGCAGAAAAGTGATGGAACATTTTTGGTTTTACCATTAAAAGTCACTGGATTTGATTAGTTTTTTTGTGGGAACCCTGAATCAATACAAAGTTGTTTAAAGTTGGTTTTCACTTTGAACCAAAACCTTGTTATTTCCAAATTCTTAAACTGTCAACCATGTCTCAAGCTTGCTGCTTTCCTCATGGAAGTTTCATCCGAGAAGCATGGTTTATCTAGATGTGGTTGAGCGAAACCCTCAACAATTTTACAATAGCTTCCCTGCCTTAAGTTCAAGATAATTTAGCTTGTGATTGCAAACCCCAACAGTGCTTCTAGTTGGATTTTTCTTGATTTGTGATTTAGCAAAGTTGTTACTAGTGTTATGTTTGATGCTGAAGTTTCATCGTGTGGCTTTGATTTATTTTGGGGTGACAGTTTTGCAAGAAAAGTTAGAAAATTTAGATGAGCTGTTGGTTTTATACAGCCTTCCATTTGACTGAATGGAAAAAATGTAACCTTGATTTTCTGTTGTAGAGCACACAATTTCTTTATATTTTCAATTTCAAGAGAAAATCAAATATTAAAGTATTAAGTAATAAAGTTGTTAAAAATGTGTTTACATATTGTTGATATTACTCCATCACATTTGGTTAAAGTTTCTTCATCTGACAACTTATTTTTGTGTAGCGCTCACTTCAAGAGGGCCATGAGTTGCAAGATGAAAATCCGCATGATGTTGCAAATATTTTAACATTGTTATTTCGACAACTGAAGGTTAACTTGTTTCCAATGCCTTTTTACGATAGCATAATGAGCATTATGCAAATGAAAGATCAGGATGGTTTGCTTCAGGCAAGTTTTTCATTTCTTTATTTTCAGATTGCTGCTTACTTATGTTTATTGTTCTGTTTAATTGTGTTGTGCTGTCCGTTTAATGCTTTGATGGTTGGTATTAAGGAGATAGTTTTGGCAGTAAATTACATTTAGAAATGTAAACCGCAGTTTAGGTTGCAAGACTACAATTTTTCACATCTTGTCTGAGGGAAAATAGTTCAAGGTTACGGAACTGGTTTCAACAGGACAGTGACAGTTGGTCGAACGTTTATGGGCTTGGGAATGTGAGCGACAAGGTGCTTCTAGAGTTCATCACGCCTTGTTTCGACACCACAAATTGCTGTCGCTGGATCATCACGTTTTACAATGTTTGTGCCGTCACGTTGTCGTGTCTTTGAAGACGGCAAAGGTCTGCTACTTTTTTTTGATGAGACTGAAAGACAGTATTTTATAAAACACAAACGCTGGAACCAGTACAGAATCCATGTCGGATGCTTCAAAAACAGCTGTCCTCATCATCACCAAGTTTAAGTGAACGAAGCGTTTAAAGTTAGACCACAAAATAGGCAGATGCTGTGGCATATACAAAATGAAAGGCAATCAGTGCGCATCCATCGAAATCGGTAGGCAATTGGCGATACCAGAAATCTCGGGCGACTAACTCAACGGTGAAACAAAACTTAGAAGTCTGGCAAAATCGTATCACAGGCGAAAACACCAAAGGCAATGGTTTAATTGAAAGGGTAAGCTGCGGAAAGATCTAAAAGGGTAATGAATGAGGGAAAAGAGGGTAAACGATTGGAATTAAGAACACCCGATAAGTATCTGTTTGCAAAGTAATCGTGAAACCACGCTGGTTCTGTTCAGATTATACAAATGTTATTGTTTGTTCCTGAACAAAGTATGGCTGTAATGCAGCAAGCGAAAACAGTGTAGGTAATATCGAATGAAAATACCTGCAAGATATATTTGAATCAGTGCCACATAGCAACCTGTGTGTCTGATGTGTGAGAAAGTGCTTTGTTCGCACGCATGTGGCAGGGATGCCAGGACTCTATCTTGAAGCCAAGGTAGCACCAGTAAGGTGCTGCTTCTGTGCTTTCGAAACAAGAGGTGTCTAAACTTGAAAGTACACAACCACAGTAACCAACGCCCTGGACGTTTTGTGAGCTAAGCCTTGACGAACCGAGAGCTTTTGGCTGCCCCTTGCGATTGCAAACCCCAGCAAATTTTAGAAACGCTTTTCAGTCAGAAAAAAACATTGTTAAGTTGCTTCATCATCGATCTCACTGACTTTATTCACCGTAAAGTTAGTCGCCAGAGATTTCTGGTCTTGCTATTTGCCTTCCAGTTCCGATGGACGTGTCTTAATTGCCTTCCTTTTCGTATTTTTAGCAGCGCCTGCCTATTTTGCGGTGTAACTTGAAAGCGCTTCGTTCACTGAATCTTGCAGATAATGGGAACAGATGTTTTTGAAATGTCCAGCATGATTTCGTTTGAACTGTTATTTTTTTGTTTTTGTTTCCAATACTATACTTGGTTTACCTTTTTAACTTACACGCTGAAAGATATGCTCAAAAACGAACAGCTTTTCATGAAACCCATCACCACCATACGAAACACATAAAAATGTTATTTCTCAGTTTTGATTTTTAGATTGTTCTACAGTAGTAATATAGGTTCCTATCTGCGATGAAACTTTATGAAATTTGTTTAGATATACTGCTGCAAGCTTTTTCTATAACATTACTTCAACCTTTGGTAATAGCCAGTTACACAGCAACTTGAATCACTGTAGCGCTTGGGACGCCCTGCATTCTCAAAATCATGTCGTAGCGGCCAAAAGTTCCAGTTGTTCAAACCAATGCCCATTCGTGTGATCTTGAATACTTTTAAGTTCTGAAGGTCACGTGTTTTCGTGTCTCATTTTGTGAATTCACTTTTCTCTATCTGTCGTGTGATAAACGTTCGTGTGGCCTGCTTTTTTCGGTTAGACCGATTTTTTTAAATGACCGAAAAAAATTAAGTCAATTCGGTCACTATGTCTGAAAATATAGTACAATGGCTATTGTTACGGTGAGTTTCAATATTACTATGGGACAAATGGCCGAAATGTCTTAGCGAATAAAAAACAGTTGTGTGGTGAGTTCGTCCCCAATCAGTGTTATTATTCATCAACATCACTACTTACGTTGTGCACGCAAAAGTTGCAAGCAGCTCTGATCACAAATATGCGGATGTCGGTCCAGGTGAAAACACCATCGTTTCACATTGCATGGGCCGGGTCTTGTGGTCTGTGACGAAAGAAAGTATGTTGGAATATGGAGATGAACTGTAAATTTGCGGACCAGGATTGTTGTCAGTATGTATCAAATATCAAAAAGTGATTTGATGGAATGTAGAGTAGAGCATACGTGTGAAAAAAGCACTGTTGACACTTTTGTGATGTAGTTGGCACACACCTTGCGAATTGTCGACTTCGCCAAAATGTTTTGGAGATGACCCTGTCTTTACGAAAGTTATGATTTTTATGTAAATATGTATCCCAGCCTCCGGACTTCACAGTAGTTAGCTAACATTATTTTGTTGATGAATTCCTTCATCAAGTCTTAACTGTTTACATTGTAATTGTTGAGGAAATTTCATGTCTCTGTTACGTGCTGATGTGCGAATCGGTGTGTGCATAAATTGCCCATCAACAGCCACAGGCGTCACAAAATTTTGTAGAGGAGGAAGTTACTGTCGAACCCGATAGACTTCCAGAGCGAACGAACGTTTGCTGTATCGACGTTCGCGCTTTGCTCTACGTGTACGACAGAATTAAAACAGTAATTACGATTCTTACGTGAAGTCTTATAAAGATGTAATTGCCAGGCGTATGTGTTGCGGATAGACAATGCTTGCTGACACAGAAAATATTGTAGAAGATAATTTCATGAACTACGCACGACTGCTTTTGTGGGCATCTCAGCCAGTTTTCTAAAGTCTGCCACCCTGTTCCATTTAAACCATGAGTGCTTCGGCTTATACGTTCTGAGCAAGGCGTATGATTTTTTGCAGGCGGTTCAACTCATATGTCTTCTTTTACCTCGCTCACACTTGAATTGTCTGATTTATTTGTGCCACTTCCTTAAACGAGTGGTGGACCACAGTGATGCTAACAAGTGGGTTCTTGGAAACTTTGATAGTTTTGCACCTTTGTGTTTGTAGTTATGACTTAATTCGAACGTTTGCGTGTTTTGTGCCTTTCTAGCTGCTAGCCGAAACTTATGGCCTGCTCGACCCAAGTTAAATTTATATATTTTCTTGTAAACCCTTTCGTACTTAGTGTATTCTATGCCCATGTAAAGTTAGCATGAGCTTGACATTTTAATACCTTGCAAACATTGTTAAAAGTGTCTATATGCCTACATATATTTAGATTTGGCATTAAAAGCGATTGATGAGAGTCACTTGTCATGTCAATAGTAAAGTTTGAAAAGCTCTGGTGGGACCTTGGATTTTGTTCAGCCGAGTTTCGCTTTGCCTCTTAACTTGTTTTCATGTTTCTGTATCTTTTTCCTCGTTACTCCCGGTCTTTTTTCCGTAACTGATGGCGATTTATCGTAAAGTTGTTCTAAGTCAGTGCTTCTGTCGCTGTTAAACAAGGGTCTCAAACACGCGGCTGCATGTCGCCCGTGAAGACATTTGGTGCGGCCCGCGATGTTTTCTGTTAATTTTCAAATAAATAACATTAAAGTTATTTAGTTTATTCACTGGTGTTTAAAAGTGGCTCGGTTAGCGAGTCAACATGTTGCTTTTAAGCGAACAAAGAGAAGGCTATAAATGATTTTCCTATATCTCACCATAGCTTTCGCAGGAAATACGGTGCAAAAGCTGTTCCCAGCAAGGTTCAAGTACCGCTATTGTTGCGTCAGCGTCATAATGCGGCCCTCGGGAAGTCATAATGCGACCCGTGGGTTACTTCATGGCTGGGGCTCTGTGGCACGCAATTGGTTTTGACGTTGTTGTTTAGGAATGCGTTGACTGGGCGGCTACCTGTGTACGATGTTTTCTATTTCAGTGCAGAACAAGTATGCTATGATGTGTAAATCATTTCTGTGCAGAATGAGCACCTACAATCTTGCGGCTGTTTTTGCACCAAACCTTCTCAGATTGGAGGTCAATCTATTCGCTGCAGACAAACAGGAAAAGTATCGTCTCTGCTTGACAAAGCAAGCCGAATTCGTGCAAGTTTTGATAAACAACTGCGATCGTATCGGTTGGTTGTTGCGAAATACTTTGTATACGCGGACCTCAGCGCTTGTCGTGTTTGTCAATTATGTTACGATAAGCTCTGCTTTCGCAAAATGACATAAAATAACATAAGTTACAGCGGTATGGTCAATTGACTTTGTCGTGGTGATGTAAGATAATAGGGTTACTGTTTCAAAATTAAGTTGACACAAACCGTTCTTGACATTTATTGCATACGCAATGCCACCACCAACGATAATGGAATATTTTGACTAATAATCTGCTGTATGGTGCACTGCCTCTGGCCAAAAATGTTGTGGTGGAGTCAGTCGTTTTTTTGTAAGCAATATCGTGGTGAGCGATGTTTTCATTCAAGATTATGCGGTCAGACATTGGCCTGTGGTGAGACATGACCAGTTGTTGACAAGTGTCCGACTACCCACGCAAGTATGACGGATGAGTTCAACACTGTTACTAGTTGTGGATGCTTTAAAGGTTCTCTGCCTGATTTGTATGCGACGTACAGTCTGTGTCCCGAAGGAAATTGCTGTCACAAAACACTATTGGAAGAAAGCGTTACGAAAACTGACAGCAAACGACGACGTAGCTTTGCGGGTAAGTTCATCTTTGTGCAAATGTTTTTTCCTAACGAAGTGCAGCTGTAAGCTTTTGGAGATTTGTTTATTCGTAAAGAGCAGGTGACAAACATTCAGCTCGTTAAACTCAAACCGGCATATAGACAGACAAAGACTTACTAACACACCGCCATGAGCCTATTCTTTGTTTTTTCGTTACAGATCGTTTGATAATGACCATGTGTAGTAAGCTTCGGACACAATCAAATACTGCTGGAAGCGATCAAGCAGGTACCGCATGCCATACTTAATGCGTTCACTTCAACCTGTTTGCAGTTTTCATGAAGGGATTGACAGTATAGTATTAGAATTTTACCAAAACGTCATTCATTTTAAAATATTTTAATGCGTGTCGTTTAAAAAATGACAACGTTATGATAAGATCTATATAAAAAGTGCCTTTGAAATAATTGTGCCGAGTTACTGATGGTGTAATATCCGACATGTCAGTTTTTGCGACTTCAACAAACTATTTGAAGACTAAAATTTAGCAAGCTTGGGGCGACCGGCAAAGTGCTCCTGTAAACTTTAAGAATTTTTCTTGGCAGTTGTATCTGTACGCAAAGAAAGGCGAACAAAACGCGGTGCTGAGGACGAAGAAGTTTCTTGTCCAGCAAAAAGGTGTTTTGACATAGTGTCCTCAGAAGAAAGGCAATGCCGTTTTGGAATGATAAATGTTACCACGTCTATGGCTCATGATGTGATTTGTTGTTGACTAAACGGGCTACGATGCAACGTGCTTGTTGGCGATTGCTTCTGACATTATGCTGAGATTTGTTCGTTATTCTTAACTCTGTTTGATCCTTCTTGGACAAATGCCACCAAAGGCATCTGCCACACAGAAAATTGCTGGACAACAGCCACCTGGACTGTTGCGAATGAGAATGTCGCTGTGAACGGTATTTCGCAGCAATCATTATCGTGTGATTTGATGTCGAAAAGGGTGGAGATTTGGGGCAGACGTTCGAGTAGAAATTTCTTAATTACCAGTGAAAGTTAAACACGACGGGATCTTGCACTGTCTCTTTCGCATGATGAGAACACACGCGGCGAGGTGCGAACAGGCCAAGTTGTCGAAAGCGCAAAACCTTGCCGGTTGTCACCAATGGCATTTAATCACTTGTGGCCGGCTGCAGTTTTATCCACGTCTTTCTTGCGTTTCGCCTTCGCAGAAGAAAGCTGCAGAAGGTCTACTGACCTCAAATTTTGACCAAAACGAAGTTTTTACGACTTTTAAACACGTTGCTGTGCTTGTGATATGATTTTTGCTGAAAAAGTGGACAGCTGTTTCGACAATCAGTACGCTGGGATGATTTTGTAACCTAATTTGTACACTTCCGCTTTTCCAAAAATGTTTAACGTATTTGCCATTTCTGTGTTCTGAGATTCTGCGAAAAAAGGCAACGTTTTATTTAAAGGAACTTTCGAATTTTTGACAACTTGCATCGGAAAGATTTCGGATCACTGTTCATAACGACATTTTCTTTTGTTTGGGTGGCGACTGTCCTGATAACGTAATAGTCGGAAGAAACACATTTGATGGTTTTATTTTCCAGAAACAAACATTCGATTGCGTTTTCATCAAAAGCGTGCGTTGTACTATTAGCAGCGTTGTGAGGTTGTTTGGTGTGGAATGTATTTAAAACTTCTACGTTTTCTTTGCTGTCCTTTGCCTTGAGCGTGTGCTGACTTCTGTTTTCATTACAGACGAAGTCTTCAAAGCTCAGCCGTCTGCAGCACCGATCAGTTGCCCACAGTTACGGTGACTCCGTACCAGTTCCCTGGTAGGCAAAAATGCTTGCTTGCACACGAGTTAGCTGCCCTAGCGCATTTGACGCAAATCTATCTGCATTGCAGAAAATATGGATAAGCCTCGCATAAACTTTGTAGACGGTGACACTTCGACGTATTCGCAAGTCGGAAAAGAACAACGGTACGTTATGTTGCTCGCCCTTATCAACAGGCGCGCAGTAGAGCTGCTCAGCTCGAACTGGATTCCGATCTGTTTTCTGTGCCATTTGGGCAGTGATTGTAGCTGGCGCTGTGCGAACACTTGTAAAGCCCGTCGTTTAAAAAGTAAAGGTCCACACAGAAGGTTTTGTTTTGTCGTAGAACTTCATAAAACTTATTCAAATGGCCCTCAGAGCGCTACGTGCGTTTGGCTTAATGTGTGAGCTAGGAGAAATGCAATTATTTGTACTTCTCAACAGATAGAGATAGTAGCTTTCCTAACTTTTTCATTCGCAGACACGACTCTGGAAGCACATCCTGTTTTGATTTGCTTCCTAAAGTGAAGCCGAAGAAACGTCGCAGTTTGCGCAACTTGCTCCGTTCCAAGATTCCTGCCGATGAGGCTGTTGTCAGCTACCCGGTTAACCCGAAGGAGGACGAGGCTGCGTATTCTGCCATCGGGCAAAAGTTGGCCAATCACAGCTGCGAATCGTTGTCAGGTTACTGACAGTGTGATGCAGAAAAGTTGTCAATTATGTCGGGTGTATAAGTTGCTACGATGTTTACCTATAAGTTAGCCAAGGTCTTTCCAATGTTTGTTTACGTGGCGCAAGAAGTTTTTAGATAAAACTGGCGTGGTCCACTCTCTGGTTAAAATACTGCAACTTACATTGCGTCAGCGTGGAAAGAAAAGTGATTATTACAATGTTGTTTGTGCGACTAAGATTTTCTGTCGCAAACGACATTGTAGAAGCATTTTGAAACTAGTCTTCTAACCCACGTTGAAACCGTCCCGGGGTGTAATGTGGGGTGTGGCGGGTTGGTTGGAAAAGATTGACTTAAAATCGTTATCCTCTCGTTTTCAACTATCCGCCTCTGAATTCCTACTGTACGTTACTCATGCAAGGAAACCTTCAGTCAAGCTAATCGACGAGATTTTGTCTGTAATTAAAGAAGCAAACTCAACTGACATAATTTTTTGAAGTTCCTATTCTACTTACGTAAGAAAAGAAGTCTATCCATATCGGTTGCGGAAAGACGTGATACCGAATTGTATTCGGAATATTGCTCAAAAAAAGATAAATGTAAATCATACAAAAAGAAACAATTCGAACTTTTTCGAACCATTAAATTTTTGTCAACATTGTCGTTAAAAAGTTGAAATATCTACATACCGTATAGGAGTGTATATGCTGGTCTATGTTTGCATTGAAAGTCTCACTGAAACAGTTAAATGCGTCCCAAATTCTTTAAAACATAACCAGGATGTTTCATTCTAAGATGTAAAGTCGTAGCAATTTGTTTCAGTAACAGTGTTTAAAAGCTGACGGTAATGGAAAGCTTGGTTGATGACAGTGACTGTTTTTTCATCAGTTCTGTGTTCAACCAAATCCGCAATCAGACCCTTCCGATGCGCTCTGTCTCCCAAATTAAACGCTATAAGGTCATTGCTTTTTAGTCTCCTGCGACGTTTATACGAAGCCACTTTGAGGCATTTGAATACAAGGTTTTGCTAGCAGTACAAATAAACCGCCTTCCGCATTCATGACCATAGAAAGGAAGCAGTGCTTTGCTAACCATCAGTCAAACCAAACGCAGCTGATTAGTAACGGCTGTTTAACCCCTGCTAGTATTTGAATTTGAAATAGTTTTATGACACACGTGTAGGATAATTTTGCCGAATGCCGTGAAACGTTTCCATCCTTGTGCAATAACGTGTTAACCGTTCAATAGTGAAAGCGATCTCATTGAAATTTAATTGGAAAACGTTTTATGTGGTAGTTTTGTTTTCTGTTGCTGTCGCTCCTGCTGTAAAACCAAGCTGTTATTCTGGTTTCCATGACAATTGAGATCTGCTAATTTGAGATTACGTTCATTTCACATAAAGTTTAAGTGCAACTCCTGATCTTCTGTGTATCACATTGTCACGACGTACGCTCCACTTTGTTGCGGGAGACTTAGTGTCGCAAGGTGGTTCTTGGGAAAATCTCTGCAAGGTGATCCCTCCGGAATGCACGCTGCATTGTAAATGCACTCGTGTGATAAAGCAGCGCATAGACCAGAAAAACTCATCATACCTCGGGTTGGTAAGGGAGCGTTGCATCTCGGAGATGACATTTTGCACGCTCAAGTAAAATCAAACGTTTCGTGTACCTGGCCGTTTCAATTGTTCTTTATTTTTTATTAAAAAAGTAGAAGATTGTCTTTTCGATGGAAACATTCATATTAACGAATTCGCTGTGGTCAGCAAAAAAAATCAAATCAAATTCGAGGGTTTTGAGAAAATAAATGCGTATGCGATAAAGACACGTGCTCTCTACAAATGTCACTGTTTTTAGAAAAAAATTCATTATCCAACAAAACCAGATCTCATTAAAAATTTTCAAATGACGGCTATCTCAAACAACAGATGTAAAAAACTAACAAGTCACGCATCTTTCTTTTTTCAAGAAATCAGGACGTGAAGCATGTTTATTTTTATATGGCCTAATAGCAATGTACTATTCAGACATACTGAGATATTGACCACTATGGCATATCTCTCGATTATGTAACGGTCGCTTTGCGGAGACGCGAACCCAGAGTACAGGGTCCGCGGGCGCGATGTTTCGGCATCACAAACAAGACATTCCCCGCTCGACCAAGTTTGTTCTATATTCCCCATGCTGCACTGCGCGTAGATGACTTCCTATTGGCGCTTTGTGACGTCACAACTAACGGCGATCATACTGTGATAGACTTTTCACACTGTGTAGAGTGTTTTACTGCGTAATAAATTTCACTGGTTGCAATCTGTTGCGGAGCACTTTTGGGACACAGCTTTTTTTACTAAAATGCTTAAAACCCCGGTTGCAAATCGAAAGTGAACTCACAATACCTTGCATTTTTCAGGCGCTTAGACCACATTCCATAATCTTCATTTCTTCATCAGGGGATGGAATTTTTTTCATTAAATTTTATCTAGCTTTCATATCATTTTTTGTGAATTTTGGCAAAGTTACCTGCTATCTATATTAAACGCGTAAGTTATCCGGAAGTAGAAAATAGCTATTCATCACAAGTAGCTTTTTGCAAAAAATAAATGTTTTAAGAGAAATGTTTTTTGATTATCAGGTTTTGTTTAGGACTGAAGTTGCAGACTAGTTAAATCTGAGGTTGCGTTTCAAATGGTTATCGCACAGATCAAGAGTTCGAAATGAATATCCCTAGTGAAACAAGTGATAAAGTAGCACTGCCATGATTTGGGTGAGCAAATCAAAACATGGTCAAGGTCTCAAATGAAGGTGGCTTCAACGCTCAAATGAACAGGTCTCAATAAAATGCTCTCAAATGTCTGTACACCATTATTCTGCACATATTGCGGTTCTTGGCCTCAATCAAAACCTTCAAACCCTTTTGGTATTTTGTGCTTGCGCAATGATGATTGTTCAAACATTTGCTTCTGGGGATTCCTAGATTTGTTGTTGCTTGCTGGATGACTTCACAAACATAATTTCTTTTTTCTTTCAGATCTTCCCGATGTGGAGAAAAAGGCCAGCCATAAGTTATTAAGCAGACTTAAGTCGCCATTCAAGTCCCCCCATGTCAGGAGGTCTCGGCGCCGAAAAGGTACCTCAGGACTTCAACGAAATTATGTTGCGTACGTAGCAGAGTTTGGTCCTTGTAACGTTTGAGGCTCGCAGCCTTATGGCGATGTTGCTACGTAACATTGTTTCTGCTGTATAGCTTGTACGTGACAGATACAATATTCGTCAGGCAAATGTTATGCATATAAGTTTTTCTTATAGTATGTGGTTGTGTTAGCTCAATTTAACATGTGGCAGGATTACACAAACTGCTTCATACTGTGATTTTGGTCATGTATTCATCACATGTTGTGTTTCGGTTAGCATGGCTACCCGAAAAATAGTTTCTATTATACATGTGTTCGATGATCACCGTGTATTGTCGCAGCGCGATACAGCGATGTTCCTTATGAGCTCCAGCGAAGCAAAAAGAGCCTTCCGACTGGTCCAGACGGTAAGTTTTTGTTCGTTGTTCGGCATTACAACGAAAATGCAAGTGATTCCATGAATTAAATCCGAGCTTTCGTCATCCTGTTCTGACAGTTTGGAATTTATGACATGCCCTAGTGTACGGCGTCAGGAAGAGACTGTCTTATGTGAATAATAATTATTTTGTGTGTGGCGCTGCTTTCAGAGTGGCATGCGGAGCAGGTCCCGATTTTACGTCGGGTTGTTCTAAATGGGAACTCAAACAAAATCTCGCCACAAATCAAGGGGTGACAACTTCATGTTCAATGCTGCAACGCCCATCCAATAAACTATTGATGTACACCAGGGTGCAAATTCATTGACTCGGATTTTTTCATGTGCAAGAACTTTGGACGAGCTTAACCATGCTTATTCGGTAGAAACTCGACCTTTATATTGTAACAATGAAAGAACAACATTGTACAATGTTTGTCGCAAACAATGGGTACAATTATGACGTCATTATGGGATTTACGTCGTATTTCACCAAGGAAGTCTCATTCAAGCTGTTTCTAGTACGCTTGGCTACAGAATGTTGAAAGCAAATAGCAAGTACTAATGCCAAATGGCGTGCCAGTATTTTAACCCTCCATCCGCATTGTTAAAGGTCATTTTGGGGGGTTGTCAACATGACTGAAGTAAGTCAAAGACCAGTACGTCGTGTTATTAGACAGGTCAAGGCAACAGGGCCATTTATCCCCAATTAAAAACGAAAAATATGATAAAAAATGAAACCACTCCAAAAGACACGCATATATCATGAGAAATAGCAAATATAAAAAAAAAACTAGTAGTGACCAACAAAACGATTTGGAGTATTTTGAAGCAAAAATGAGTCCGTCTCTTTTGAGAAGGCTGGTTTTAGCTGCTGGCAGAAAGCCGCAACGAAACCAACTTTTGACGCAACGAAAGCAACAAGAAAATGCGATGCAAAAGGCTTTCATGAGCACAGAGTACAAATAATGTGGTTCGGAAGATTGGAAAAAAAGTTTTATTTCCCGACGTGAGCCAGCAATTTTTGGCTGTTTTTGCTAATGAGCCAATTAGGCTGTTTTTGCTAATGAGCCAATTAAAAGCAATTTTTGGCTGTTTTTGCTAATGAGCCAATTAATTTGCACACTACTGTATTTTGTTAAACACTGAAGCATCGCTAAAGTTTAATTTGCAGGCGAAACGTCGGCAAACTATTAAAAGTTTACTGAAAAATACAGGGTGTTTTGAAAATTTTGATATCATTTGGCATGTGCTGTATATAACTGATTCTGTACCTACAAATTCTAGGCGTGTAAAATCAAGCAGGTTGAATGCTTAGTAAAACAACATTGTTTCTTCAAAGTCAAATTGATAAATTTAAACGTATGTGCATTATGTGTGATGTTTGTTTGTTTGTTGAAATTTGAAATGGTGAGGTCAGTCGATTGCGTAGTAATAATAATTTTTTGGAAAATCTTGTGTTAATTTTCCCTCGCTAATAACCACCCTGTTAAATGATATTATTTCACAGCCCTGATCAATGTTGACCGGTACAGTGCAACAAGTAAAAGCTGCGAAACACTGGAATCTACTTTATCGAATGACAGTGCGCTGAGCAACGCAGCAGAACTGCAAGCTCGTAGGTGTCTTTCCAGTGTTCTTCATGCAATTCGTATTCTCTTGTTCTTCTCAAGCACTTAAAAACTTTAGAGTAGAACAAAAATAATTCCTTAAGAATTTTAATATTTCTTATGTTGCAAAATTTCAAAGATAAAAATGTCCGTTATTAGCTGTTTTACGATAAGGTTCTTCCAGTGGTGAACAAAGTGAATGGGCGTCTGTTAAAAAAAGCTGCAAGATTTGCAGTTTTAAATAGTCTTATGCAAATCTCTGTCAAAACGTAAAACTTATTTTGCTTAAGTACAAAGTAAAAGCAACGGTTTTCTTATGCAGAACCGTCCAGCGATAAGACAGGGGAGCAAACTGGTGCTTCTCCTGTTTCCCCAAAATCTGGACCCTACGAGAAGATCATCTCACAATCACCGGGCACGCTCGAAACTCACGAAAGTTCTCCGTATTTTAACCTTCGCACTGACCGTAACCTTGCTATGTCTGCATCACTCAGTGCGGGTCTTACCGTGTCGCTCACACCACAGTCTTCGAACCATGCCAGAAATGAAGTAGAAGCGCCGGTCATTGTTCACGCGACACCTGACCCTTCATTCGAAACCAGTTGTCTCCAGATCCAGTCATCACACCAAGCCAACCTTTCATCGACGCCGCCCTCGTCAGCATGCAACGATGTTGCTGAAAGGTCTTCGTTTGAACGTCGCAGTGAAAATGGCAACGTTCCGTCTGTTGTCAATGACCAACTTACAGCAAAATCTGAGGAAATGGTGCTTGTTGAGGCCTCGTGCCGAACTGAGGAAAATGTTTTTCACAAGGCTACGAGTCCAGCGTCCACCGATGTTTTGCGCCGTGGTGCTCACACGACTGCAATTTCGCTGCGAGACGAGCCAAACCCGGATCCATTTCAAGTGTCAACGGAAGGTCACCCCTCAAGCGACTTTCTTCATACAATATCGGACTGT
>JGI24021J15306_10001832_pt1 | contig 21756 bp, 16 predicted proteins | sample Ectturendosymbi1_FD_15306 | JGI IMG/M metagenome (IMG submission 15306) | reverse complement strand
CAACTTGCAAACGCGCGGACGCATCAGGCCTGTCTTCAGGATTTCGCAGCAGGGGGGGGGCAAAAACCACAAGGGGGCCACATTTTTCAAATGCAATATTGGATGTATGCAGCAACCACTTCAAAACATTTCTTCAGATGTAGTTGTGAAGCATTGCACAGCTCAAATTATTTTTGTGCATTTACTATCCTTGGCTCTAAGACTTTCCCTATGCTTGCGTTAGATGTCATTAGTGACTGATTTAAATTTCGATGGAACTTGTGTGGCATTTATTGCGAAATCGCTTGCAGCTTAAAATTGTTTCAGAAAACCTCATCTTGGAAAAGCTTGATACCTTCGCGCGTAGAAAAGTTCTACGAAAAAAGCATGCGCAAAGCGCAAAATCAAACTTGATACGCACTGCAGCTACAATGCTACGTACCCCAGGGGTCTCAAAGTCAAATTGCTCCCTGGGCCAAATGAGGACTTATAAAGTAGCCCGAGAGCCGTACTATGACGTTGAAGCAACAATGGCGGTCCCTGAACCTTAGTAGAAACAGCTTTTACATCTTCTTCCCTGCGACAGGTATCATGAATTGGGTGAATCATCTCTGGCGGTCCATACATTCCTTTCAAAGGAAATTGATCACTCGCTAATCGAGCACTTTTAAACAATGGTGAATAAACTAAATACGGTAAATGTTTACTATTTGAGAATTCCCATAAAGTATGACGGACCGCACAAAATGACCTGACGGGACACATGCGGTCCGCGGGCAGCATATGGTAAACTGAGAGCAAAACTTCAACTTTCATGAGAAAGTTTCGCAAAAACTAGCTGGGCAAACTAAACCATTTCTCCCACTCCTATATTTTTAAAGCCACAAGGCGATATAGCTGTGTTCTAAGAATTTCAGAAATTCATGAAACTGGGGCGTTTACCGTTGACGTGCTGGCACCAACAACCGCCTGATTGTTATCAGACTTTTGTACGTCATAGACGCATGATGTCTTTTTCATACTTATGCCACCCACTTCCCCAAGGTTGCAAGGCGCAGCAATGGAAGGCGTGTTAGTATTTCAACACAAGTGTCTACTTAACTTAGACAAATGTAGCAAGTTTTGATTTGAGATTTACTCGGATGCACTGTACATCTGGACAAGGGTTTGTACGCATTACTCCGTGGGGTTTTTCAGCGATATTGGTCGTACAGTAGGTGGTTAGCAAGAAACTCCAGGATAGTGTGTTGAGGGAGAGCGGATATTATCTAATTGCACCAGAAAACCAAACTCCAATACATTCCATTTTATTTTTATGTAAATCAATGGCCCTTGTCATCAAAGCTTAAAGAGTATGTGGCCAATTTTATCACCTTACTCTTTCAGAGCGAGGAAAAATTGCTTAAACGCACATTTGTATGTTTATACACATTGTATGCTTGTAGGCTAACAGGCAATTTGCAAATATTTTAACAGTCTATATACACAGTGAACATTTTCGTAATTTCTGTTTTTTTTTCAAGGGGTACAATGGAATCTACTGCGAAAGCGACATCGATGAATGTAGCGAAAATATCTCGTCCGAAGCCGTTTGCTTGAATAACGCAACTTGCAACAACACTTTCGGGTCTTTCGAGTGCATCTGCGGACCTTATCATATTGGAAGGTGAGACTTTGCTTGGAAACTTGAGGTTTCACCTTCTTAATTGCTACTAAAGTTCTCCAAAGATCACAAGGCGATAGAAGTACTACAGACCTCTATTGTGTGTGGTGGAGTTGTTTTGCAGACAGGCAGGTGCTCATTTCGCTATCGCGCTTTGACCACATGGTACGTGTCACTCCGGAATACCATACCACGTCTTCGTCTCGCGGAAAGACAGAATGCTTTAGGGCTTCCCACTGGCTGCTAATACGCCTGAAAGCTTGTGACCACAAACAAAAATTTTAATGACGGCTGCCTGTCTGCATACCACTGTTGTTGACATGTTATTTTTAAGCGTTCATTTACTGATTGCCAGTTCGCCAGCAAAACGTTCGAGAGAAAAGTATAGTGAAATACCTGCATATCAAAGCTTTCGTGCCTCTAAGTTTTTATTTCTTATTGGTTCCGTTGCAGATTGTGTGAGGTGCACATCGATCCGTGTGAGGTCACGCACTGCCAGAATGGTGCAACTTGCATACGGACACCAACAGGACCCAAATGCGAATGCATCGAAGGTAGGAGCAGGGCTGCTCCAACACATTTCCTGTTTTTCTGGTGGAAAGATAATCAAATAAAACCTTTAGCAACAGTTTTAGATCATGCTTTCTTGACGAGTGTGGTTTGACCTAAAGTTGTCCGTTGCAATATCAATATCAAATGGAATCTTCAACAGCTACGCAAATTTCAAAGTTGCGACTAGTCGATGTCTACTGGAACTTGGAAAATTCGACAAAAACAGAGGGGATCAGTAGCCATTTTTTAGTGTAAAATTATCAGCAGGATATATTCTTTACGCGTCACGCTTTCTGGCTCATCAACAATTCATTTCTCGTCATCAAGCAAAACGTTTGAAAGATTGAGGCGCTTGGCAACTAGGTTTATCCTCACATGACTGCTGCCCTCTGGATAAATGTGACTGTCAAGCCAATCGCAACACATGCTGCAGCACTAACCGACATGAGCATAGGCGTAGTCAGGGGGACCAGGGGTCCATACCCCACAATTTTTAGAATATCTAGTCATTTTGTGCTTTTGACAGATTGTATTCCAAACAAAATACTATTGTTCGCCTGAAATCAAAAATTTTGGCCCTCCCCAAAATGTTGGGCTGGTTACGACACTGGGCATGAGGGTTTAGGTTGCTCTCTGTTATCATCGTCGCATGTAAACAGCTTCGTGTTGCGGTAAATTGACAAAGTGATGTCCTTTTTACTTAATCAGAGCTAGAGTGAACAGCTTTCGGTTCTTGTTGAGTTTCGCAAGAGGTTTTCGTTGATTCCAGGCGCATTTTTTATTTAAACTCATCACTGACACCTCAGTGACTTCAGTACGCCTTGAATGCGCAAATAGTATCTAGAATTATTTGGCAGCAGCGCTGCAAGTGCTACATTCATATTCGATTTCCTTGTGCTTCAGTTCAATAACTTACCAATTAATTTATACTGCAACTACATTGAAAGCAAAATGTAAATTTTCGATATGAGCTCATTTACCTTTTTTGCTTGGAAGCCATACAAAAGTCGGACAAATAATTTAGCTGATTTGCATCAACTACAGTGAGCTCAAAAATAGAATATGTCAGAATCTATACAGCTGTGACACAATTATATTTGGCACGTTGGATTTTGACAGATTAGTACGACATACTGTACATTTCTGTTCAAATCAAGGCAAAGTGTGAACCGGGTTTAAACACAATTAACTGTCAGTGGCATGATTTTGTTGAAAATGTGGTAATGTGATAAAACTGCCTATGTTGCAGAAATCCCGGATGCAAAAAATTCATTTGCTCACATGAGAATATTTCAAACTACAATCATAGCATGTAACGACATACTCTTTATTGGTGAACTCTAGCCATTCTGTTTCTAATTTTACGTCGCTTCCACAAAACGTTTGGTCGATCCTCAAAGTTCGTTTTCACTAAATAATAGGATCTCAGAGATTCCACGGTTTGCAACCTGATTATCACATTTGCAACCTGATGACTCAACCCCACAGACATGAAAACTTGCTTGCACAGGTTATGGTGGAAACTACTGTGACGTAATCATCAAACCGTGCGAAGAAATTACAAATCCGTGTTTGAACAATGCTACATGCACGCCTATGCTCAGCGACCCCGCTGAAGCTAACTGCACTTGTATGCCGGGATTTTACGGTCAACTCTGCGAAAAAGGTAAGAAAGCTTATTGACACAACGCCGCTCAGGCAACCTTAAAAACCTGATTATATGCTGTAGGTGACAACTGCTGAAATGATTCGAAACGTTTTATAGGCGCATATTTCAACAATTCAGCGATTATTCTCAAGCTCATCTGCCCCGAAAAAACAAACTTGTATTTCAAAATGTATTTTGTTCAAAAACAAACATATTTTCCTTTCAAAACTGTGGGAGGAGCGCAAGGTACCTCCAGTCAAATGGCAAAATTCCGTTTGCATGTAGTCACAACCGAGGTTAACTATGAGTCAGGCACGTCCACGCAGCTTGTCGTATAAGCGAATTCCCTCATAAGACGCAGTTACGAAGCTTGCTCTTCCATCAAAATGTCAAATATGTTTATGCAAAGATGGCATTGGAGACCTCACGCACAGCTTTTGTGTTCACACGTTAGGTATGCACTGCCATCTTGGCAGTAACCCTCCTTTACTCAAAAAGACAAAATGTATGCATGTATTGAAAGGGCTGCTCGACAGAACGCTTAGAAAAAATCAGCTACTGAGGGAGTCAGATTAATAAGTGTATTTTAAGTCTAAAAATTTTATTTGAAAACTGAATTACGCATTTTGTCAGTAGTCACCTGAGTGAGATTCAGCATATGCTTCATTTTGCTTAACGCATTCAACATTATAGCCAATTCACGTTAGGAATTTGGCAACAACGCTATTTGCTCTGTAGTCCATTTGTGTCAGATTTCAGCGTTTCCGTAAATTTGCATGAAGTATATGCGATTAGACTATTAAGGAACGTCATGAAGGTTATCGTAACGTTGATGTTACGGATGTCCTGTTCACTGTTTTTCAAGTCGGACACGCTTGTCATCACTCAGAAAATATGAAAAGTTGTACTCGGCTTGACTTTGTTCTATCTTGCATCTCAGTCCCTGGTTATCCATATTGATCTCTCTGCTTAGGCACTAATTCAAGTACGCTTTTTCTGCATGTAACGTTTTGCATAATTGTAACGACGCACTCAGCCTTGCATAGCCACTGTTTCAAGCTCTGCTTATCGAAGCTTTTTTGCTCCCTCGTCAGTTTGCGACGATAACGAGGTAATTTTTCGGAAGTAATAATCTACCTCCGGTATAGCAACCTTTTTCATGGTTTTTAGCTACTTGAAATTTAAGGTATTTTATTCAAAATATATCCAATGAACTTTCACTGTAAATTTTGTGCAAAGACCGGAACTACAACCATTACCGCAAGAAACCATCTTTAAATATTGCTTCCGACTTGTGGTAGCATCTTTGTGTCGCTTACGTACATTTAATCACAGAAACAGGCAATTTTTATGGTACATGTTTCTGATGGGCGGGGGTTATCGTCAGCGTCTTTTTATCTTCGAAAGTGTTTGTGTGCCTCCCAATTAGTGTGCCTCCCAATTAACTTCACAGCTGTTGAAGACTTTGTGCCTAACATGTCAGTTTTGGCAAACAGATTACAAATAGGAAGCGCCAATTCCCTTTTGTGTTTGCTCCATTTGCGACAGAAGTCGACCACTGCGTTGTTCCGGGGAATATCTCTCACGTTGGCTTTCAAAGTCACCTGTTCGTCCAAGAATCAGTGGCCAGAACTGACTGCGGTAACCATGGTGACTGTGTTTCCGAAAGACTCGGTTTTCGTTGCGAGTGCCATTTCGGTTTCGAGGGAGAATTCTGCGACAGAGGTATTACGTAGCAGCACTCGTGTTGTTGCGGCGATATGCCGATTTTGAAAAAAAACTAATTTTGAAAAAGGCAATTACCTAAAATCTTGGTGATTGTATTGTAAGTTACGAATATTATTACAGTATCACTCAGTATAAATAAGAAAATTCTTCATCTATTCCATTCATTCTAAGTCATCGACTGCAACTTTCCTAAATTTGTATTGCTGAATAGTTGCCCATGCGTTGCATGTTGTGATACAATCGATGGAACGTTTTCTGAACTGCTGAATAGACTATTTGCTGAAGCTGTGACAAACATATATGCCATTCAAAGGATTTAGCACGAAACCATCGGGCTTATACCATCTGCTATCCTGCTGTTAAAGACGTCCAAGTTTCGCTAGTAGCCGTGAACCTGAAATAAGCTTCGTTGGTTAGGTCGCCGCATCAAACTGTTCTTCGTATTGTAAAAGATTTTCATAAGCATTGAACTTTAATGAAAATGCTTGTATGTGCAAACGATGAGACTAACTAAAAACACCCTTAGAAATTTCTCCAACTTTGATCAGATTGTTAAAACATATTCTGAGTCGCTCCCGATTTTTTTGGGCTAGTATTGACATTATAGACTCTATGTAGGAAACCACAAGTTTTGTTGTTTCGCTTCCTGGTATTTTGCATCATCGCTTATTATTTTCTGAACTACCATTGAACTTTTTGACGAGTTTCCACTGGTACAGTATCTCATGTTTGATAGCATGCCGCCCGGCCGCCTACATTCTTAAACTCATTGGTAAATTTCCCTCCTTTGATGCAGAATTTATTCCTCCAGTCGTGAACTGCTCGACGGAATATTGCAAATGCCCAAGCAAGTTGCTCAAGAAACTAAAATCCGGTAAATTAAATAGTTGATGCCCAGGTTATGGGGCGCACTTTTCTGCATTGCACCAAGTTTGCTCTTATGCATTATTGTTTCAACCTATGGTTTGTTGAAGATCATAACCTTACGAACCTGAAGTGCCAATATCGCCACTACGATGAAGGTGTATGCACTCCTCCCATCTGTGTGTCGCCATTTTGCAGAAAGACAACTGAGGAATTTTACTGTGATTGGAAGTCGAAGTGCCTCGATAGTGAGAAATCGCCAGGTAAATCGTTTCTTCGGTGTGTGTGCAAGAATGTGGGAAAGTGCTGTAAATTTACTTGACAATCGTTTGTAACTTTTGGATGAATGGTAGTGCTTTCACCGATTATAAGTTGTTTCTATTTGAGGGATAACGGTAGAAAATTATATTTTCAGTTCGAGGGCATGCCTTAACCCTAAAAGTACGCCGAAAAACTTTGCAGATCAACTTTGTGACTTGAGAATAGTGAATATGCACCCGAAAATAAACAGAACCTCAGATGGACTGAAACATATGTCTTTGGTAGCAGATCCTTAGTTTCTTTTTTTATCTCAGCACGTGTTTTTTTCGTAATTTCGTGGCTGATCAAACTTTTATGTTTCTTGGTAATTATCATCACTTCTTTTCCAACAGAAGATCAGGATTCAAACAACTGTCCGCTTCTAGAGATGGTGTTTGACAGAACAAAGCTGATTCTGGTAAGCGCTTGAAAGTCAATATGTTCGTCAGTGGTTATGCAGCAGTTATCACATGTTTGCTCTTTTTATTGTACAGTATGTTGTTTCGGTTTAATTAAAAATGCCGCAACGGATTTATACATTTGGAACTTTTCCGCAAAGTTGCACTGGCTCAGACTGCAGAGTTTGATATGCAATGACTCTTTTCAAATGTTTAAATTGTCAGGCAGAGGTCCACCTCAGTTTCATTTATACTCGCTTTCTGTATTACTTTCGGAGTGTCACGAGTGGTCTGCGGCACCCATTTCCACTTACTAGCGCCGGGGGCCACGTGGCTATTTTCGTAGTCGGACACGTAGACCCAGGCGCAAGCAAGCGAAGCTGGGCGCTGCAGACCACTCGTGACACTCCGAAAATAGTACAGAAAGCGAGTATAAATGAAATTGAACTAGGTAGAAGTAAACAGGATTGAATTGTTTCCAAATTATCAGTGATCAGCAAAAGGTTTGGAGCTACTGACCGGAACCTGACAATTTCACAGTTTTATTCACAACACCTTCCTTGACATTTCAGGAGAGATTTTTATGACTGTTTGCATACTAATTTGGAAAAACAAACTCTGTTGGACGCTTAAAATTAACTCTTGTGGAGAAATGGTTACAATTCCCTGTGCATTCTGGTTGTAGAAACGATTCGTCCTGCGCCCCCGCACATCGACTTCGCAACATTTGAAGCAAACTTTCTAAAACATCCGGGCGAAACTCCACAAAGGTTGTCATACGTTTAAAATAATCAGTTTCACTAAACTGTAGCAAACCTCAAAGTATATTGTGCGTTTCTGTGACATTTCCAGATGATATTTAGTCGCGCGATTCTCCATACAAATTGGCGGCATTCAACTTTACCCGAAAATGACTCACAACTTATGTATTTCGACCATTTACGACTGAAGTGCCTGATGATTTTTTCTTTGTTGTTTTTCATGAAAATTCTGCGCTTTTTTCGACTGTGCAGGATGCAACGGTGAATTCCCTGTGCGAGAAAGTCAGGGGCATTCCCACGATGAAGAAGTACAGAGATTCTGTGACAGTTCATTGTGACTTGAAAGGATTGAAAGAAACTAACATTACCACTGTCGTTGCTTTCGTAAGTACTCGATTGAGCGATAGACTTTTGCCGTGATTACTGCATTATCATTCGTAACAGCATGGGTAGTTTTTTGCCAACCATAGACCACATACTCAAAGTAAATTACAGAGGACAGGATCGCTTTTCAGTTCTACCCAGGGTCTCTCTTAGAAACTTGACCAGGGGTACGAGGACCGATACCGGACTCCCTAGCTTCTGGGGTACTCCTCGAAGCTTGTGTATCTTGTTTGTATAGTAATTAGCATGATAACTGTTTTATATATATTCTAAGATCTACAAATAAAACTACCAGCGCTACATTTGGAGAAAGTGGCCATCAACTTTGGGCGAGATTACAGAAAATTTAGTGTGCATACCTTCATCCACCCGGGTCCCAGTACGATGCACTTCTTGTACGGTCTTCTTGTAGGCCCTGGCTCTACCCAGTGTTACTGTGAAGAGCGATATTTCTTGATAATTTCAGCCATGGTTATTTGGCAAACATTTTTCACACATTGCTTTTCTCGTTTTTGAAAGAGAGGGTGCTTATAAACATGAAACAATCTTATCGTCAGCCGTGCATTTCCAGAATGCAAGTGTTCGTGACCTAATCGCGGTTATTATGCTGTAACAACCTAATAGAAATGAACAATATAAACGTTGCATCTGACTCACAACTTTAGTTGATGGGTGCTACCCAAAGTATTTACTAGTGACAGCAATATGCGATAACCTTTTACTTGATTTCATGAAAGATAGTTGGTTTGGAGCTGTCCGTCCAATCATATCTTCAACAATTGCCTAAAACAAAACTTACCGTCCACGGATTAGACTACACACACAAACAAGATCTCAAAATTACGCAAATCTGAAACCTTTGTTAAACTAGCGTATACACTCGAATAAAAGATGTCAGTCGTGGGGACATTAAATTATTTTGAACCGGATTTTCAATACACAGGATAGCGTCACGTCAGATACCAACGCTTTTCTACTGGCTATCGACGTTTTCCAAAGACTCGAACAAGAAATTCAAAAGTCTGATGAAGGTACCTGGCAAACTTATCGTAATTTTTGTGGATACTGATTACTACGATTTTAGGGATCCCTTCACACGGTAATTTTCATATCATATGAAAGTGAAATGTTTGAATTGCCAGTAGTTTATAAGCGTTGTGACTAACCTGTACATGGGCATGCTTTTCTCCCTCTGTTTTTTATCGTTGTTTTGTTGTAATTATTTTATCTGGTGCTGATTCGATGCATTTCGTTACTTTCTTTCACTACATACAAGTAAAATGTATTCAATTAGAAAGAGATTTGTGCTAGCAACCTTTTCTAACTAGCTGAGAACTTAACTTACATGGTATTTCGCCACCCTTTGCGATTCAAACATGTTGGAATGCAGTCATCAATTTGCTAAACCTGGATTTTCTTATGTTTTTATTTTTTCATCAACATTATAGTGGATACATTAACGCTTTGATGTTTTGTGCATACTTACGGCTTAATTTCCAGTAATATTCCATTCGTGATTCAACGCAATGTACTTGTTTGCGAACAGTGCAACACTTGACACGATACCCTGCAAATCTACATCACCGCAGTGGGTCGCTGTTTCCTGTAGCGCAAGCGAACGGCCATAGCGCTTTTGGTTCACCATTATTCTACATCGAACCGTTAACGTTACATTGTTCTGACTTGACAAATAAGTGTATTGGAGGTTTTGTTGTATTATGAATATAACCGAAAGAAGCAATCAATTTAGTGTGCTACTGGAGAGTTATTAACAGACCAAGTGGTTAGAGCATTTTATTTCACCTTGCATTGGCTTGGCAACTTCAAGACGTCGGGTTGCTGAGTTGGGAGACCTGTGCTCCTGCTACAACTAGGTTGACCCCTCAACTTGTAGGGATCTCTGTGGAATCGTAATCTACCGACTAGATTCGGCACCGCAACCAACCCAGAACCCTACAACATGCAATAATTTCATCTCTTTGATGTTGTTTTGCCTTTGCTGCATTCGTGTTACTTCGTGATTTGAGTCACAAAAAAGCATGAATAAACCATTAACGTAACGTTCAAATTCGAATGGTTCACACCGACAACTCCCAAATTAGAAGTCAATTCAGAAGCATGTCCAAATATTTCACTGAAACAGTAAGCAAAAAAATCCGTATATTTGTACACAGCCACTTTGATATGTTGTCACATGCAGGGGATCAGTAGCAACACACATTTGTGATAACAATGTTACTTAATCTTTCAGGTGTTGCAGCACTTACTGAGGGTCAGAGTGAAAATGAAATTGATCCGTTTTTCTCCGAAACGCTTATATCTGTTCGATTTGGATCGCACAAAGGACACTTCCAGCGCCATTTTGATAAGATGGCTCGAGCAACCATGTCCTACAACACCAACCACGACAGCAAAGAGCCGGTCTGGATTGCAGTTCCACTAGCTCTTGTCCTTTTACTGACCTTGATTCTCATTACTTTTTTTCTTGTTCAACGACGAAGACGTCGAAAAACCATACAGATCAACTTCGTAGCGAACAGGGAATCTGTTGGTGACGTCATGGAATCGGCTTCTGTAGATCGAATCGTTGTGAGTACTTATAACAATCATTTCTTCTCAAATGAACGTAAAAACTATGCTACTTGGAATTGCACAACCAATGGCAGTTAAATTTAAAATATCGAGATACGTTATGAAATTTTCATCATTCTAGCTAGATGTGCCACTCATAACCTTTCACGTTGTCTTGAAAAGTGTTTTAAGTACTTCGCTCTCTGACAAGTACTTAATTGCTATGAAGTGGTAAAACAAAAGTGTCATTTAAAGGTGTCGCCACACAGAGCGCGTTGGTTCAAAACGGGGAAGAATAAAAAGAAGAAACTGCAGCAAAATCTCAGCTTTGACAATCCTCTGTTCGCAGGCAGCGCTTCCAATGGTGGGCAGTTTGCTTTCTATTCGTATAATTCTAAGGACGCAGTTTGGAATTATTACTCGTGGAATACATGACCTTGCATTTCAGTGTCGTGATAAGCAACTATTTGCTTTTTTAAATGCTAGATCCATAGAAAGCAATGTGATTTTCCAAATGAACAAACAAAATAGACACAAAAAAACTTGTGAACGATTCTTCGTGTAGACAGCAGTATGTCAATGTCTAAAGTTTGTTTGGGGGTTAATCATGGGCGTCCGAAGGGACGGATAAGGTCACCTTTCACCCTGGACTCTCAAATTTTGATATTTTCCTATTAACCTTTCGTAGAAAAATGTCTTTCTGTTAAATTCGAGTTGATGAAATGAAATTTAGCCACAGTTGCCCCACTAGAAACAATCATTCCCACGTCCATGGGGATAGTTGCTCGAATTTGACAGTGATGCCTTGCAAAGTTTTGTGTATTCAAGAGTCTGCCCGTATTTGACTTCATCTGTAGATATCAACAAAAGTACTTGTATTTACCTTTACTCCCCACCTAAGCAACAAACAGGCCTGCGATTAAAGCACATTGAGTTGTTATGTAAAGTACGATACAAAAAAAAATTGTGTAAATGTGCAATTTTCTTTTCCTTTCTGTGCAGTTTTGCTGATCTTCGAAATATTTTTGAAATTTAAAGTAGAGTGTCGTAAAATTTTTTGTGTTTTCTCACCAAGGTTCAGCTAGAAGGCTGAGCGTGCGGAGCAACGACTACGGTGCGACAACACCACCAGCATTCCCAAGACAGACAGAGCGGAAAGAAACTTACAACAGCGTTGAAAAGTCCACCGTTGACTATTTAGTCGGTGAACCACCTTACTCTGGTTAGAAAGTTTTTTTATGTTATTTTTTTGTATAAAAAATTAACGTTGCTTTAGTTTGGTTTTGTTTCCCAGACACTTTGAATCAGGGCCGCAACCAACTGATATTTTCGGGGGGGGCAATAAGATGTAACTTGTTGCTGCACCTAAAAAATGCATACGTTTGTGAAAATTTTTGGGGGGGGACATTTGCCCGATTGCCCCCCTCTGGTTGCCGGCCTGCTTTGAATCACAATTAAATGTCGGATATGTGGTGGCAAGGGGGATTCTCTACATTTGGGAATCAATCCAAGCAAAAGAAACATGAGTCTGAGATTCTGCAGCATGGACATGGGAATTTGTGACTAAACGCTTTTTTACAGGAAAAAGCTTGTACTGTATTTTATTTTAAATTGCAATTTTGACTGTGTCGATACCTTTTGATCCTGACTGCCTCGGCGGCTTTGAGTCCATTGCTCCAATTTTGTGAATTGTTTAGAACCGAGCCTGACTTTCTTCACTGTTATAAATTGGAAAGAAAATATTTTATGCACAGTTTGCGGTTGGGGTATTATCGCACTTTGTTAATTTCTCCTCAATTTTACAGGTACAACCGCTAAAGAGGTCTCAGCTAGACGCACCATCGAATATGACATGAAGACAAATGGCATTGAAACCCCGACCACGAAGCATCGCTACACCCAAGCAGAATCATTATATTCTTACTCTCATGTCAACTCAGATCCATATTCTTTTGCCGACGACATGAACAGAGATAAAAGCAGTCCCAAAGTGGATAAGCAACATTTGGTTGCAAAAGAAAGTTCAGCAAACCCCTATGAACAAGTTCTAATGCCTCAAAACACACCGATGCCTCTTGATGCAAGTTGCTTAAAATCTGATATAACAGGTCCGACATTAGAAAAACACCCACTTTCGTTTAACACGGTCGTTACCAACAATGGCGAAGATGGTCAAGGTATGCCTTCTGCCGTTTCTGACTTTGACCTCGTAAACGGGGAAGTGGCCGTAACGCCCACTGACGGCGACTATGGACGAAACGAAGCGAATACTGAAAATCGTGCCTGCGGCGCCACATCGAAAACCGTGTTGGAAAACCAATATCATGTTTCTAGGTTAAGTTCAGCTTCAGATAAAACTCAACTTCCTGAAAAGCAAGTGTTTCTTCCAGAAATTTACAGTGTACCGAGAAAGGCCAATCCAAACGAGTGAATTCATCATTGTGATAGCAACTTCAAAAGTCTCCCTTTAACAATTGTCGTTACCATTCAGTGTCAACAACGCTTGTAGCTGTGGTGAAACGAATTGGTCACTTTACATTGCTTCAAACCCAGTTGGACCTCGACAGGTTTTGGTTGTGTTTTCTACACCACAGTAGTACCCTTGTTTAAGGTCAGAGTCTACTCCGCCTACGTCCTGAATGTGCTCCTTTACAGCAGCGAGACGTGGTGCACATACCGCTCCAAAGAAAAAGGCGTCAACGTTTTCCACTAATTCAGATGTCACCTCTCCATCCTTGGTGTCTCATGGAGGGACCACATCCTTAACGCCACCATCCTACAGGTCACCGTCTCGTATGACCTCATCCCATCATTACGCAACGACGTATGCGCTGGCTGGGCTACGTCCATCGTATGGGGGATGGCCGCTTGTCCAAGAATATCCTTTACGGCGAATTCTATAATGCGCCTAGCACAACTGGAAGAGCCAAGCTGCACTATAAGGACGTCATCAAGCGTGGCATGGCGAGCTTCCACATCTCATCACAGTCCTGGGAAACACTTGCTGCCGATCACAACGGATGGCGTGTCTCCCTTAGTGACGACTATTCATTGTCAGCCACAAGCTGCACAGAAAAAATGGAGAAGCGCCGAGCTCATCGTCGTCAACGACGGCATAGGCCATACTATAGTAGCACCCTTAAATAAATTTTTCAGCACACTTGTGTCTTTTACTTTTACCTAAGTTTTTTCAATTGACTATTGTTTTGCAAACAATACATTTTACAAAAAACTAAATCATGATTAAATATACATTTTTCATGAGACAAAAGGTTATTATTCTGTAATTCTTTGACGTGTGCTACGCAGTGCTAGTGCGATTTTCATATCACTAATTGCTATTTTGAAGCTCTTGAAGCCATAAAATTTTAAGCATTTCCATGAAGCAATAAACTCCAGCAAATACACACTGCTACTTCATTAGCTTTAAATGCTCAGAAAATTGCATTTTAGTGGTTCCATTATTCCCACGTCACATTTTAGAGATTTTCACCAATGCAGTGTTTTTCAACCAGGGTTCCGCGGAACTTCAGGGTTCCGCGTGTGGCTGCCAGGGAAACAGAGCGAAATTGCCTGGGACAAAATTCGCAAACACAGTTCTATGCGGTCTTAACAACATTGACGCTTGGATCATTGCATAGGGATCCATGAGCAACGCAAACATTTGCGGAAGGTTCCGCTGCAGCGCAAAGGTTGAAAAACACTGTTCCAGTGATTTGTAGGATGTTGGTTTGTGTATATGCCTTTACATACTTGTGAACATTTACAAGAGGTAACAAGGTTTTTGTTTTGTGGCAATGATGTTTGATTTTGCTACTTCGAAGGTTGCTCTCCACACAAGAAGTAACAAAATCAAGTAACAATCTGCCGCTTTGCAGCTTAGTTGAAATCTGAGTCTCAAGTTGTACTAGTCGCTATATGTTCGAGCTTTTATTAACAGTTGACCAGGTATGCTGCTTGGCAAATAACAAAACTAGTGCTTAGGTTTGTACAATCTGTCTGTGTTCTAGCTACGTATGTCTTCAACTGTTATAACCTGCAGAAAACCGTTTGAAAACACCAAACGTCGAAAGTAGTAGGGCTCATGGGCGTCGGAAGGATTTTTTCCATGTGGGAGCAATAGTGTTTTTTCCAGGTGGTGGCTGAAAACATTTTGCAGGGGGGAAAAAGTAATGGAATTTAATATTACCAACCCGAAAGCAAGATAAAAACATTTTTCTGCTAAAACTTTAGTAGGAAAATAAAAAATTTGGAAATCCGGGTTGGGCCACTTTCAAAATCCAGGGGCCAAGACCACACCTGTACCCCTTTTCGACGCCCATGATAGGTTATTTCTACATGTTTGCGTGGTTGGTAAGCCTTTTGATTTTCCGCGCCTTGTGTCAGTGAAGGTGTTCCGAAATTTCTATTGTTACACGTTCCACACTTAGCCATAAGTCTTGGGGTGATCAAAACCGTCGCAAAAAGTTTTCAATAGGGGGGTTTGCGTTTCTGCATGAGGCTTTGGGTTTGTGCTGGGGGGCTTGACACTCTAAAATTTGACGAAAACTCAACTGATTTATAGTGTTTCATGTTTCAATTTGGGAGGGCTTGGAGCTTTGTTTGGGGGGTCTAAGCCCCCAAAAGCCCCCGCGTGGCGACGGGACTGGGGGTGATGGTCATGTTGGTAAAAAGCTCAAAAACATAAGTCAATGCTGTGAGCAACTTCTGAAAAAAGATTTGGCTACATCACAAATCGGCAGTACGTTCGCCAAATTAATCGACACAACGACCATGCCATTACAGCCTAACGATGCATGGCGCAGTAAATAAATCAAAGATTTTAAGAGCCGACAGTAGGGTGACAACAGGTTTACTTTTTTGGATCAAATCAGCACAATTTTTCACCAAAGACCAGGAACTCGGGCAATATGCAATGTAGTTCCACCCTTCTAAGCACGAAACTGCAGCTTTTGGGGGGCTGGATGTAGCCTTCTCAGTAGCACAATAAAGTCGAAAGATTTCAATTGAAAGGGTTTGCTTTCGTTCCGGCTGATCGCGGGTATCGGTCTTGCGTAAAATGAAGATCTGGATTTTCGATTGCAAAAGAGTTTGTGTAATGCTAACACAAGCGTGGCCAGGGGGGTCATGCTACCCCGCAAATTTCTAGTCTATCTTGTCGTTTTGTGCTTAGAGAGGCGGTGTCCCAAACAAAATATTGTTGCTCGCTTAAAGTCAAAATATTTAGATCCTCAAAATTTCGGGCTGACTACGCTACTGAATATTATGTTGCTGTGTTGTTCCGACTTTCATTGCAATGTACTTTACTTCATTATACCCAGGGGCGCAACGAGGGGAACAATTCCCCGGGCACCGAATGACTGCGAGGGGCGCTTAAACGTCCCATCAATGTCACATGTACTTTCTTCAATACAGTACAATTGCTTCCGAAAGACCTCAGGTTCGAATACGGAGGCGCCAAACTTGCTTCTTGCCCCAGGCCCCATTTAACCTCGTTACGCCCCTGATTATACCACTTTCATTATCATGCATGATATCCGGTAATTTTATTTATCTCGCGTGTTTTCTTCCTCTGTCGATATTTAACATGTCAACTGTTTGTTGTATTTTTACCTCAAGTTGTTCGAATCACATCATAATCTGAAACATGGCATTATGTGTGTCTGCTCATGGACACCTTTTGTATGAATGGACCGACGCAAAAACTCAACGTGTGGTACAAATCGAGTCCAGAAAATAACGCAGTAAGGAATGAAATCATAATGACACCTGCGCAACCCAGGCTTCATCAACATTCCCACTCTACATTTGTTATTTGCAGGATGCCTGCAGCCAAGCCTTTGGTAGCTTTTTGTTCGTTCGACCCTTCGCTGACATTGGTTTTAACAAGAGCAATATACGCTTTGTTTCAGCGAGTTTCAAAATGTATTCTCCGACTCCTGGCCAAAATACCCAGGCTTTGCCAGAAGAGGCTCCATGATTCTGGCTCTCCATACACATTAGGTGGTCCCCCACTAAAAAGAAGTGGCGGCTTTTTGATTATTCGCTGGTATTGGCTACCGTGTTTTTAGCCTGCCAATCCACCGAAATATTGCAACGCCCGTGCCTTAGTACGCGTAAGTCATCAACGAGCCATGGCACGAAGGAGGAGAGACTACACATGTAGCGAGTGCTCTTCACCTCCCATGTTATTGGCAGTCTGCGCATCTGTGCACTGTTTTGATCGCGATGTTGCTTTTCAATCAAGATTGATTACATTCATCCGCAAAGCGTGATTTAACATCCTGCTACGGTTTGTTGAGATCTCCTCAGTGATACCTGTATGATTTAATGAGACGTACAAAACAGCAAAAAAATAACATATTTAGCAGATGCAGAATGGCATACTAAATTTTGTCGGAGTTGTTTTGAATACAGACCTTGGCCAAAGGCTTTGATACTACCTTCTCCGTTGTCCTATCCTCACAATTCGCCTTTTAGCTTCAACGTGCATGTTGATTAAATGCAACGCGTTTTCGATCAACCTCGCAACAGTAAGCAGAAAGGCGCCGTTTTTTCGCAACTAGAGCTTTTGCAGAATCTCTATGTCTTGCGGTGAATTTAGCACCTCCTGGTCATGTAACACTCAGCAACAAAGATGACGGACATATTTGTTTTTAAGGATTAGCAACGTTGATCTTTATCGAGTGTGAGCAGAAGACAAGAAATGTTGATAAAAGCGAAAAGCCGTAGCCAAGATCTATTTGCTGGTTATCTTAGGAAATCCCAAACCCGCTGATTTTGGTCATATAAGCACCATGGCATTTCGTAGATAAAGGTTTGGACCTTTTGGCAAAATACAAGGTTAGAACAGGTGCAAATCAAGCCAAGAATTGCTTGTGCGGCAAAAACCAAAGCTTGTTGTATAAGGCGACTTCGTGATTTCCCTTCAATTTATTTTATTATGGAAAAGGAAACAAGACGGTGCAATTGAGATCGTCACCACACGGTAACTTTGATGCTTTGGAATTACAGAAGTTGGTTGCTCACAAAAATAAGCTTCACGTTCATAAAACAGCCCTGCAACCACCAGTAGCTGACACCAACTCTATTTCAACTCTGTTTTGTCAAAGTCAAGGTGAAGAGCCATTGGCAAACACTGCAAAAGCCTTCATGCCCATCATTCTACGCTTGCTGCGGAGGTGAACAGCCTCCACTAAGCAGAACTGCAGGGATTTATGTCGTGAGCGTTTTGATAGCAGTCGCACAAATCCAGTCTCAGCGAAAGGATATCATTTTATTCGGGAAAAATATTGCACTCAAACACCGCATTTCACGTCTCTTGTTCAAAGAACAAACCACACCGAACTCAACTGATATCCTAGCCTGGAAACAGTATCTAAGCCAGCCCAAACGTTATGTGGTCCCAATACTTTGACTTCAAGACAGCAAAAATAGTTTGTTGGGGATACCGCTTCTCAAAGCACGAAACGGCACAATATTGGGGGGAATCCCCCATGGCTACGCCTATCCGTGGAAAGTCAGCCCGTAGAGTAAAAATAAACAAACGATTCATACTGTCTCCGACGGTAAAGCCACTGCTTTGTTTCACTGATTCCAAAGAAACCAGCTTGACAGCAGCCTTGGCTGGCATGCCAACTCCAGAAAATGATCACCGATACGCACACCGTCGTAAGTTGGTGAAGTAACAAGTCAAATTGGGAGGCGGATAACTCGTTGCCAAAGATTTTTCTTCATAAAAAAGCAAATTTATCACCAGCAAAACTTTTTGTGGTAATTGGTTTGCACATTGCCACACAAACAACTTCTACGCAACGTTGCGTTACAGTTTGAGCTTTTCAACTTGAGCAGAGACAAAGCTTATGCTTGCTACCCCAACATGAAGTACTACTTGTGCTACACTAAATGTGGCATTTTGGCGTCCTCAGTGCATGACGTTACGTCCAAACAGTGCGTGAAATTACGATTTAAAGTTTTAAATCTAAATCACGTTTCAAAAAATTAGACGAAATGCTTAAGTCGTTCAACCAACTCTTTCTTGCGGCTGTGTGTGTCGCTCCATCTTAAGTCAAGAACTGTTTCCTAAAATGAGCAACATGCCATCTCAAACACTGCCCCGGGGACTTGTCCAACCAGGCCCGTAACCTCGGGGCGAAGTGCCCCTCAAAATTTGTTTGCCCAGAAGTGTGACGTCAAAGTTTGCTTTGAACATTTCATTAAAAACAAAACCCTTGCCCCCTAAAAATGCATTCCCCCCCATAAAAAAGTAAAACATAACTACGGGCCTGCGTCCAACCCTCTGCCTTTCACATTTGAGATCAAAACGTCGTTACTGCGCGAGTAACCCAGGTTTGTTTGAAGGAAGCTAGGACAGTGGTAAATTTCACCACTGAGCGAGAATTACACGTAAGGTGCGTCGCCCGTATCAACCAGAATGGTGAGCTCCGTAGCAGCANTCTATCTAAATCCTACTGCATTGNTCCGACGGNCAACAGCAAGGTTCGATGTAGTACTTAGGTAAAAGCTGTAGCACATCGTGTTGCCAAAATGTGTAAATCCGTAATTTACGCAACAACCACGTAATTCACGATGGCATTTGCTGAGCGCCATCACGGAACAGTTTTCAGGTATAGATCTTGGCAACGACTACGCGCTGATCATTTAAAGTAGTCAATCCAACGAGAACTCTCAGCGACTCGCGATTCCTTCGACTGCTGACTCGAAGAAGTGGCAGGGTACGCTGACTTCAATAAAAACAGGATGAACTTATTGAGTCACAAATGAGATAAAGCATCGACGACCGCTGATCTACCGCTCTACGATGCGAGATCGCAAACGATGAGCACCTAATCCATTCCCGGACGACACACACAAACGTAGTTCACGAAACAAACAGCGCGTTTAAAGTGCAAACGAATTCTGCGCTTCTGTGCTGAACAGGTGCGTTGCGCGTTGAGGTCAAACCGAACGACCGAATCTTTCGACCAAGCAGACTGAAAACAAGTAACGTTCGTAGAGTGGGAGGACTCTGCATTAACGATGGCGGCGAAAGCGCAGGCGCAGTGCGGTTTTGAGGACCTCGAACACATGTCAGTTCCTTTGAGTAAGGTGCAAAATGAAACAGCAACAGATCGATTAAATTCTGTTTCACATCACCAAAGTGAAACCCACACAATTCGTGGGACAGAACTATTCACGAATTTTGCCAACACGCGCGAATTTACCGACAGCGTTGAATTTCGCACGCATTGTTGACGTGAGTAAATCCCAGTGCAATGTTTACAGCCACAGCCTCTTTTTAATTAAGCGAATATTTGGGCAAGGCCACCAGCGATATCCAAAAATTGTCGCTTGATCTGTTTTCGCAAGCGTTACGATATTACTTCAACCAAATCTTGACAGCTATCCGCCAGTCGCATCTGTCGAAGCGTTATAAACAACGTTATTTGCTCTACTTGACAATCTCAGCAGCTCGCACTTCAAAGACGGCAAGCATAATCTACTCTGTGCTGTCAATAAGCAGTCGTCGTCGAACAAAATGCGATCAGAACAGAGATCTCATCAACACCAACGTCCTTGTACCAAGCGCAGTATCACACTCGTGCAATAATTTCACCTTTAGCAGCGGCGTTTTCATCGGATCAGCATAAAATTTCCTTTTAAGTGGTACGCGAAACCGCTGGACGGACCTCAAACTCGGCAAAAGGTGATTTTCCAACCTGCCCAGTCAGGCACATGATTGTTTTGAGAGCGCGCCAGTGTCGCATGCAATTCATGACCCGGAAGAAAGAAGGGCATTTAGCCCAAGCAACAGTTGCGTATGACCGCGAGAAAGCAATTACAGTACTGTATAAGGGAGGTGGCATTTGCAAGCACCCACCTGGCATAGTTTTCTACTCGAGGCTGTTTGATTTTCGACCACCAGCGCAACGGCAACCGTTGTCTGAAACCAAAATTACTGAAGCAAACTTTCACAGGATAAAAGCACCCGACACGGTCCGGACTCGCAGCGACAGAAGAACGGATTTGGGTTTTGTGAGAAACGTGCTCTGAGAAAAACAAAGAAATCGCAACTTTGCGGTAAATAAGAACACTATCATTGCAATTTTCGGCGTTTTTCCAATTTCCTCTTCTGCTTATCCGTTAATTCTTCCGGCTCTTGGAAAATCCACGGCGCCAGTATGTTGACCCAAAGCTTGTACAAAGCCACTGCGGGTACCTTAACAACAGATCATCACATTATAGCGGCAAGATTTGGACAAAAAGATGATTTTATATCAAGGTAACTATGAGCGGTGCGTGGATTTTTTACTGCTACTGAAAAAAATATTCGATGTTCAACACCAGCTATGTCCACCAGTTGAGGTTTTCGCTGCACTGACATCCTGTCCGTATTTCAATACTCCGGAATTTGACCCTATTGCTGCAGGTGGTCTTCAGTGCTACTTTATCCCGTCTGTTACCACTGCAGTTAGGATTTGAACGCTTTCAGTATATTATCTTAAGCTAAATTTAGTTTACCAAGATGGCAAGATCAATGCAAGTCATTCCATGTGTTTGTGCGGCCCTCATTTAATGTGTCATTCAATGTGCGGCCCAGGTTAAGATAGTGGCATAATTTTTGGCTCAGTAAGCCATTTGGGTTGGACAAAGCTGTTCTACTCAGATACCGGACTAAACATGCCCGGGTAATGGCATTCACTTATACAGCGTCTCTTCGCAGGTTTTAGTCACCATTGCAAAGGAAAGGCGTCGAAATGGAGGTCAGATGGTGGAAACACATCATGCTCGTAACATGAGCCTTGTTTTAGCGCACTTGCAGCAATGGCAAACCGATAAAGCAGTGGTGGGTTAACTGCGGCTCGCCGACATGTTTTGTGAGGCTCTTCCACCTAAATAGCGTTACCT
>JGI24021J15306_10001831_pt1 | contig 21756 bp, 15 predicted proteins | sample Ectturendosymbi1_FD_15306 | JGI IMG/M metagenome (IMG submission 15306) | reverse complement strand
GTCGCGAACGTTTGGTCATATCTCATTGTGGGTCGCACAATAAAACTTGCATTAAAAGTGGGTCGCGAACTGAAAAAGGTTGGGAAGCACTGGCCTACGATGTAGGCATCATCAGCTGTTGGTCAAATAGAACCCGTGGAGAGTACTACTTTTGTCTCTTCGTTTGCTTTGATGAAACGAAGGAAAAAAATTCAAGTAGACGCTCTTTCATTTTAGTTACACGATTCTCACACTTAACTTTTGATAATACTGCCCTGAAATCTGCATAACCCAGGCCTGAATCTTTGATTGACCAATGACCATCTACAATCTTTACACTGTCAGAGTATAAACCAGAGATGAGCATTGTGCTGGACTTGGATTGGACTGAATCTGGACTACAACGAATTTTGTTGGTTTTGGATTGGGTCAGGTGTCAAGCGAAATTTCTGACCTCTGTAAAATTTTTGACCTTGTCAGGGATTTTGCGTGACAAGTCAAGCGAACTTTCTGACCTTGGCGAAATTTCTGACCAATTCTTGCATGTCAGTTATTTTGCTCCTCGAAGTGAAGGAACATACGTTGGCGATTTATTTTTTATGTCTGTTGCGAAAATAATAATTTTTTGTTAGATGTAAGATAGCCCACAATAAGCGCCAAGTGGGAGTAAGTAACCACTGAAAAATATTTGACTTGCTTTGTTTTTCTAACCTTGAGTCCTAACCTAAAACCTAAACCTTATAAGTTCTCAGCATATTTGATGTCTTAGTGAACAGCCACAGCTTGCAAAATGTATGGCCTGGGATCGTGTAAGTGTAATAACAGCTTGCGCATATGGCCTGAAATAAGCGATTTCGCCAGTCAGAAATTTCGCTTGAGACCAACGTCATTCCAAAACTGTGTGAATTGCTGCTGTAACCTTCGTACCAGGCGCATGGTGTGAGGAAGAGCTGCGGGGAGTATCCAGTCTTGAAGATAAAAGCAAGTGCAATGATGCCAGACTATGTGAAAACTCAGTCATGGCGCTACTCAAGCAATGTCATAGCCAGCCCAAAATTTTGCTCAAGCAATGTCATAGCCAGCCCAAAATTTTGTGGGGAAAATTTTGGGAGGTCAAAATGTTTGATTTTAGGCAAATAACATATTTTGTTTGAGATACTGCCTCTCAATGCACAAAATGACTATATATGCTAAAAATTGGGTGGGGGAATGGCTCCGTAGCCCCCCTTGGCTACGCCTATGTACCAAACCCACTGACCATCTGATGTCATAAAATGATACCTAAGTAGTACTACTGTATATTTAAAAAGATTTCACGCTCGGTCGGTAGTTGCTGTTCCGGAACATTGCACTTGTGATTCTGCAGCGTGGAGCCACTTTCGTGTCTGCGCGTGGTTGACGGCTGCCGCGGAAAGCATCGTGATTTCTTGCGAAAATCAAAAAATGTGGTTTGGCAAGATGTAAACCGTCCATTTGAGAATTTCTGTGGATGTCTGCTGTCGAGAAAGGTTTGGAGAATGCTATTTGCTTATTCCGTTGTGCGTTTGGTTACAAATAGCCTATTTCGAGGCACCACTTGAGTGAGACGGACGTTGGCTGCTTCTCTTGTTAGCCGAGTTTTAGTAGTTACTTAAAACTGAGTGCGCGAATAGATCGAAATTCGAACAACAGTGTGCTTCTTGTTGAATGTTGACACCGTAGTGCTGGGCTTATAAAGATTTTCCTTCACTAATTGTAGTAGCCTGCTCGAAATTCAAGCTTGTTGGTGGAACACAATCATGATGAACTGATGAAGTTATTTTATGGTGGCATAGATACCAGATAGTAAGATACTAACTAGGCCATGCTTTCTCGTTTCTGTATCGGATGGAGATACGAATTGTTGCTAGCCTGTTGGCCCGACTTGATATTGACTAGTTTTACATTCAAATTAACATAATCCGGTACGTACTCTCCACATTCGGTAAGCGAGAATTGATCAGCAGATCTTTATTTTTTTCAGATAGATTCCTTGCTCACAGTTACCCCCATTGTCATGGAGAGTATGTACTTGATTATAGATACATGCAAGTTTGAATCATCACAAAAAGATAACAGAAGAGTGCAGTCAGGTGATTTGTCAAAAAGCATAAAGAAAACATGATAGTGCTTTTACTGTCAAATTAGCCTAGTAATGTTGTTTTTTCTGTACCATTGGGCATTCATCCTCACATGTCAAGCAATGAATGGAACATTGAGATGTGCTTTTGTGATGCATGTGTTGAGCAGTGATGGAGTCTCAAGAGTTCATCTAGGTCAGAAAAGCTTCATGTCTTCATCTTGGGGGCTACAGATCTTGGTCACAAGTTTTTTTCCTTGAGACTTTGAATACTGCAACAATATTGCATAAAAACACTTTTGTAATCCAGAAATCTGCTTCTTGTCTGCTGTATCTGCAGGTAACTTAGGTAATAAAAACAATGAAAGCAGGCAGGAAAACTGCTAGAATTTGAAAGTATGTATTCTTCCGAGCAGTGGTGACGTTTTGTTAAAAGTGTTTGGGAAAAATTTTGACATAATAATAAAATTTTCAAGTCTTGGTTTTGAACTTCAAGCCCAAAGTATTGGTCTCAGATATTTTGGTAATGTCCAGTCTCAAAGTTCAGATCTTGACTACATCACTCATATTGAATTGGAGACCCATTTCTGCTAGCCTCAGTTTACAGTCTTGTTTTGGTCTTAAAACATGCAACTTTCTGACCACACTTTTTGCTCTGAGATATTCTTTCAACATGTCATTAAATAGCTTAAGCTGATAAACCTGTTTGCTGAAGGTCTGAGAATTGTATAAGTTAATAAATGAAAAATATAAAAAGTTGATAAATGTCAGTAGAACTTGAAAAAAAATATCATTTGGGATGTTAGGTATTAGTGTCATGGTTGAGAAAAACTTTGGTTTTAGAAAAATCAAGTAGGTTGGGTTTGTCAAAAAGAAACAGGTTTTTGTTCTTTTCAAAAAAAAAACATAAAAACCCCATTCTGAATTGTTCTTATTGCATCATGCAATATCACCATTTTCAGAATTACACAATAATAGCTTGTTATACCTGTTATGGCATTCAAAATTAAGGGTAAAAAAATGTAACCCATCTTTGTTTTCGCAGTGTTGTTGGTCAGTCTACTCCAAAGTTGTAAAGCTTAGCAAGCATGCACACAGCAAACAGAGATAAGCCACTCCCACACAACCTCTGCAGTTTCACATCAAGTTTATGTGCATGCCCTGCTATTTCAGCACAGCATTTATAGACTATATTTTTTCAATGTATGGTTTGGTAGGGTCCAACATCAGAAAGTTTGGATGCAGAAAAGGCAGAAAAATTGATTAAAATATACCGATTTTGTGGAGCTGAAGAAGATTACCAGTAGAATTTACGTAAACTGTTCAAATAACTCTTCTCTTTTTTGAAGTCCTTAAAATTTCGTTGCTGTTTTTTTTGTTGATTAAAAACAATTACAGTTAACTGTACAAGTGTGCTGCTTATTTTACTATTTACTTCATAGTAGATTTTTCAAAGGAAAAATAAAGTGTTTTAGGGGTTTGTATTGGGTTTTTTAAGTGGGCTTTTCTAAAAAAAAACAGGTCCAAGTGCATTGTCCCTGATTAGTCTCATACTGTTTGACAAAAATCAATTCTCATCCTTTAAGCCAAGGGTCTCAAAGGTTAGGGTCTTTATTAAAAAAGTAAATAAGGTTTCATCATATTCAATTTGTACTTGGGAGGTCGTTCTTTTTGCTAAGACATTTTGGTCACTGAGACATTTCAATCATTTGTCTCACTGATGTATCAACATTCGCCATAACAGTGTTTAATTTCAGACATTCTGACTGAAACGAATTGATTGTTTTTGGCCGTTTCAAAGATATTTTCAGACATTCTGACTGAAATGGCTTGATTTTTTTTGGCCATTTCAAAAACGTTTCAGTCTATAACCGAAAAAAAACTATCTTGGGCGTAAATGCAATATTAGTGGCAGGCCAAAGGCAAACAGTCATTATTACATCTGATATCATAAAAGATGCAGAAATTAAAGCAGGGTTGTTTAAAGAAGCCTGTCGAAAGTAATTTTACTTGGATAACAGTCCAATCAGAAAAAACTGTTGGTTGCTGTGCACTTTACTAGCATATTACAAATGTTAAAGCTAAGGCAGTGTCTATTTTGCTGTCAGCAGCAAAAGCATTGCTGAAGCTATTCTATTAGCCGAATCCAATTGGTTGAATTGGTCATGTGACAAAGACAATAGCATGGATCGGTGTATCGTCCTTGTAACATGACTTAAGGCCCTAAAATTAATCCCTAACCCAAAGTTTAAACCTTTGTCTGGTTTTTAAAACCTTTCAAAAAATTACATGAAAAGCACTCCCATCAAACGTGTCATCTCTACTAGCAAAGCCAGAGCAACAATGCTGAGAGCCATATGAATGACCACTTGCACAGAAGGAATAGACACTTCTGACTTGACCAGGTTTACTGCACTGCTAGTGTCACAACCTGAGCATTACAGGTGGAGAAAGCTGGATACCGTTCAAATGGCAGAATATTTCCAGCAAAGCTTTTGCAACTAGAAGCAAAATAGAAACTAACTTAAGCTATAAAGTGAGTTGTTGAAAAGTCTTTTAAAAAAACAGTTGTATTTATAACTAACTGTTGAATAACGCATGTTAGTAAAGAGGGTTAAATGTATATGTTTCTTTAGTTATGTTTGAAATTATAGAAAACCACATTTTCTAGTTTTCTTGAATTTGTTCAAATACATGTCTATTAAAAATAAGTTTCTATTTTTTAACCATTCAATTAAAACAAACTTAAGTAATAACTTAAGTTAGAGTGTGTTGAATAAATTATTTATTTTTTGTTTTTTTATATTTAAAGTATGTTCATCAGGTTGTTCATTAGCTAAACAAAATTTTAGAACTTCTCAGTGATGTCGAGTAGTCGTTCTAAAACCTTGCTTGCTAAGCGACACAGATTGTCCTTAAAGTCGAAACTCCAAGAAATAAAGACATTTTATGATGATGCACTGGAAATGTTTAAAAAAAGGCTAGATTCCTTAACAAATCAGGTATGACAGATTTATTATAGTACTTTGAAGGCATAAGCATGTATTTGTGATATGTTAAGATTTCTACTACGCTATAGCCTGAATGGATTAACAGGTGCTTATTTCTAGGTAATAATTATTTGTGGATATAACCTTGGCCATGAATATAAAAGTAGTGCATTATGAACATTGGTTACAAAATACTAAACACTTTCAGCACCAGTGTACATAATATTCATACTTTGAAAGCCCTGGTTCAGCCCACATTTTCACGCCACTTTACAACTCCCATCACTTGCCAGGTGATTGAGCTAGAGAGCTATTCAAGCCCTAAAAGACGTGACAAGTCTCCGAGTTTGCATGGAAAAACATTTGAAAGTTTTGGATCACGTGTTTTTTGTGTGTCACCTCATAAATGGGGTAGATTTTCAGCCATATTGGCCCACGTTACTGGCACTAACCACTAAAGAGAATTTTTTGTCTCAAGTTTTTGTTGGAAACTAGACTATCATCCAAGTCTTTTGAGCCTTTGATTGACTTTCTAGTGTTTATGGTTCAAAAGTATGAACAAAAAACAAAATTTGGGTAAAAGATCTCATTACCCAAATTTGGTTTTTAACCAGAAACGTTAGAAAGCTAATCAAGGGCTCAAAAGACTCAGATTATAGCTTAGTTTACAATAAAAAGTTGAGTCAAAAAATTCCCTCTAGCAGTTGGGACCCAGGGCCAGGTAACCTGGGTCAAAATGGCCTAGCACCCACACCACCTATGATGTCACCCACAAAAAACCCAAAACCTAGAATGTTTTTTTCAATGCAAACTAGAAGACGTGCCGCATCTTTTGAGGGTTTGAACAGCTCTCTAGCTCAATCGCCTGGTGAGTTACAAAGCTGCAAATACTTGCCCAACTTGGGCAAATGTTATATTTTCAAAAGGGAAAATCCACTCAGTGTCAAAGGTGTTAATTAAAACTATATTTCTTACAGAAAAAGTTTGCACCAGATTAAGTTTTATTCAAACTTTTAAAAGATGAAAAAAATCAATTAAAGGCATTCAAAAGAAACTAATGTTTATGATACAGTTCTACCTAAATAGTTTTTTTGCGTGTGCATCAATTTTTGCTATTTATCAGTTAACACTTTCAGTATCGGCTGGCATAAATATATGAAAGGTGGAAATGCGGAACATTCTCAGTTCCAATTCTCAGCCAGGGTCAATTTACATTGCTACCAAAAACAATTCACTACGCATCAACCAAGATTAATGCAACATCATGTATGTTTGTGCAGCCACGCTGTTACAGCCATGTAGGTTTAGCACCTAGAGGCTTATTTTCTTTTCTCCACTGGTGCAGTGAGTCATTTTATTGTAAGACACATTTTCAGTAAAATACATATCAGCATGGACATCTGCATAAAATTTTTCAGGGGGCAGCAAAGTTACCATTTTGCTTATCCGTTCAGGTTGCTTACAATGCAACGCAAATGGACATTCACAAAATCCTTTACCTCTTCTCCACCACAAAGAAAATGCAACATTTGGAAAAAAACACACACAAAATACATACTTCATTGGCAGCAATGGTTCTTCATTAATGCTTCTTTTAACGCAGTATAAAACTATGTGACTTCTGCTATCAGCAGTCACTGTCTAGCTGCATTACCTACCAAATATGTTAGCATTCAACATTCACATGCAGCAAAATGCTTACTGCAGTAACTTGAAGTTGACCTTTGAAAATTGCTGCCATGTTTTTGTTCCACAATAAAGACCAGTAGTAGAACATTTATTCCCAATTTTGCAACTGTCTCTGCAGGCAAAGGAGTGGACTTATGTAAACTGCAAGTTCATCACTGCGTAGTGTGTGTTTGATAACTGGATTTATTGCAAAAATGTGCCTTTCACAAAATTTTGTATAGAATGGCAGTATTTAGTTGCTACTCTGCTTACGATACTAAAGGTGCAATTTAAAATAACATGTAGATGTCCTTTCCATTTACTGTATTAGACCTATTTGGTTTGAGTTTGAGATGAACAATTCTTGTTCATTCTCTCTTGTGTAACATTAAATTTGTTTCTTGTTCTGTGAATCCCCTTTATGGAAGATTTGTTTGTTCAAATTTATTGACAAATTTGTAAATCAGCTACGTGTTGTTGCACTTTGGCCATTTATTTCAATAAATAGCAGTTTTATTACATCAGGTTGTTCAGGAAGCCTGTGACACTTTAGATGCTCCTGATGAATTCTGCTTATCAAAAGCTCCCAAATTGTTTCAGCAAATGGAATCCTGCATCAGTGCATTGGTTGAAACATTCTTGCTATTTGATCTGAATGAAGATGAAAGTTCCAGTGATGGAAAAGGTGATGACTCTCTGTAGTTGACATAATAAAAAAGAAGTGATTGAAGTCTTTTCGTATTTCATTTTTGTGTTTCAGTACAATGCTAACTTTTTAACCCATGTGCTAATTACATCGCTGCATTGATAGATTAAACCATTTTTTGAACTTTCTGCTTATAATGTACAAAATCATTGATTTAATCTGCAGAAATGAAAACTAGGCAACGGGAGCGATTGATTCTAGTTATTTGCTGAGGAAAATGCTTGAACATTTATTGTATTTAGTGATTGCATATGTCAGGGGTGGGCAATTTGCGGCCTGCGGGCCACATGTGGCTCGCCACAGCGTTTTCAGTGGCCCGCAGAAGCATCCAGGAGAAATGATTAAGCCTGAAATTTCCTCCAACTTCGCTTCATTTCTACTAGAGGAGCATTTCCTCAATCTGAGATCGCGAAGTTTTTTTAAAGTACACAAAGATTTCAATGTAACGATACGTTCAACTTGTCACTTCAGTTCAAATCGTAAAATCTGGTCATCGCAATGAATTTGCTTCTCGGAGCAGCTTAGTTGTTGCGTATACCGTGGGTTACTACATGCAATTCATAGCATCCGTGCAACCAATTCAAATGTCGCAATATGTTGCAAAATATGTTTGGCAATGTATGCATCCGAACTCGCAACCTGAAGAGCAGATACATCTTTCCGTCGTCAGACCACTGTTGTACATGAATCTGTTAGTTTTTATCATCCACAATCCTGCACGTCTATTGTCGATATCCGAGGTGAAGTAAAACACAAGCGGTATATTGCTTGTGTCAGTTGACGCATTTGTTCGTTCTTGTTTTGAAACACTTGTAGTCTTTGATACCAGCAGGTTATTGTTGTGAAGTTGCAGCCAGCAATGTTGCCGGAGGTTTTCGCCAATAACACATATGACGTCGCACGTGAAATTGCCAAGCAAAAAACCTCGCATGATTGGAGAAACGCGAGTTTGTTAAAAATTACTTGTTGAAACCTGTTTGTTTAAAATAGTAAAACTTCTTGAATAAGCTAGCGATGGAAAAATAAGACCAATTTTTCTGTCCAGTGAGTCTATCCAGAGGCGAATTTCGATATGCCGGAAGATGAGGAAGACCAAGTGATAAATGAAATGTAAACATCTCCAACTCCAATGCTTTTCGTGGATGGGTCAATAGGTGTTACTTGATGTTCTCAGTTGCTTGCTTTCGTAAGATATATTCTTTCAGGAGACATTAAAGAGGAGTTCCTGTTTTGTAAAGAACTGCAAACAACAAGTGCAGATGTTTCGGAGAATATAAAAGCTTTTTTTGTTTCTGCGGAGTTGCTGTGGAAATATGTTTGTGTGGTTTGTACTGACAGAGCTCCTTCAACGATGGAATCACATTCAGGTTTTCAGAAGAATGTTCAAGAACTTGCTGCTTAAGCAAAAAGGTAAACACCTGTGTCATTCAAAGATGTGCACTTACCAGCAGAACTTCACCCACTCCTCTGAAAAATTTGCTGGACTCCACGATACAAATTACCGATTGCATCAAATCTGGAAGCCTTAACACCTGTCTGTTTAAAGAACTGTGCAAAGACATGAATCTGACACATGAAAGTCTTCTATTCCACACTTCTGTACGCTCGTTACCGAAAGGAACTGTTCTAACCGCGTTTTTGAGATTAAGGATGAAAAAAAGTTTTCTCAGAACTGGAAGCAAACGAGTTCTCATCTTACGTTAGTGACAAGATTTGGTTAAAAAGTCTCAAGGAAGGGTTGCAAATATCATCCAGCCTCGTGACGAATCTGCAAGCATTTTATTCGCATTTGCAAAACCGGCGCCGTAAAGTAATGCCAGGAAACGTTGCTGCGTTTGAGAAATTGTCACGTGTTGTTGAAAAAACTGAAGAACTTGATGAGAGTTTGAAGATATCTACAATAGACCTTCGATCCCTTGAAATTGATTTCCAACGATATTTCTATGAGTTTCCAACGATATTTCTATGAGCTTACGGAGGAAGAATTTGTACGAAATTCGTTTTCTACCTCTCTTGTTTTTAGCCAATATTCTCGATAGGATTAATTTAGTGATATTCGGAATAATTCATGAGCACGTGATATTTTTCATAAAATGCCACTTTCTCGATTCTTGTGAGCTGTGCGTGAATCACACCCACAGCCTATGTTCCCTCAAAGATGTGCAAATGCGCAGTATACCACCAGACCATTTGCGCAGTGAAATCTCATTCTAACGCACTTGCAGCATTCCAAATTTACTATCGTGTTAATATATTGCATAGCGCTTTTGCTGTTTGAAACGCTTCACTATTTGTGTGCCTGCAAGGTTGCGCATGCGCATTAAAACCAACATTTGCTCTGTTAAAAGCTGTTAAAAAAAAACTGTTAAAAGCAATGAAAAACTTTTAAATGTAGTAAATAAATTTTTGTATTTTAAGCCTTTGAGTTGTGTTTCACTAAAAAGGTTTAAGCAGTATAACGTCCAATGAAAAATGATATCACGATGTTGAGAGTATTTTTTGACAAGGATGGCTTTGTATTATGAGGGAAACAGACAATAGACATTGGGTGATCGTAATCGATTGCACTTTTTCGAATGATCACAATCGATTAAACTGGCCAAAAATGACATGTAACCGTAACCGATTTCTTTCATTACCCATTTCATCGTAATCGACGATTATTTTCGTGATTAACTTACAAATCTTCACGCTACGTCACTGCGCAATGAACCGCGGTTTTGGAGGCTGGTTTTTATCCCTTATGGTTATATGTCTCAGGGTATGCCATGTGCGCGCGCATGCGCGTTAAATCCAGATAGTCCAGCAGCAAGCAAAGCATCTGTGGCGAAATCTCACTTTGTTCCAGTGACCGTTCCTGTTGGTCGCCGGAAGTAATGTAGTGAGTCTATTGACACTGGGCAACAAAAAAAAGAGCTTTGTTTAAAAACAAAGGCGGCACATCGGCAACAGAAGAGATAGCGGTGCATTACGAAAAGAAGTGTTGGTGTTATTTATATATATTCAGAGTGGACCTGCAAGTATAAGTGTTGCATTGGCCTATGTATGTTATCAGTACAGTAGTTTTTTATAAAGTAACTTTTTTTCAGAGGAGTAAGGTAAATTAACTTTTGAATTGCCACAATAAACAGGTTATCTTCCATTAATTCCATGTGTGTTGCAGCAGCAAGGTCAATGGCATGTGGCCATTTGCTTTCTGACACGAGCCAGCTCACTGACCCCAGCTTTGGTACGAAAATGTGTGCAGTAAATGATACACGTCGGATTCGTATCACCAACGATATACTTTCTTTTGTGACCGGTACACTGCAGTGTTATTTCTGTTCCTGAGGCAAGGAAACTTAAAGACATGTAACATGCAGTTGATGCAAGGGTTATCATCCCGAGTCGAAAACAGCTTTCCACAACGCTGATGCAACTAACATGTTAACAGGGATCCACCACATATTGGTAAAAAATTCAACGAAAATATTGAGCTTTCGATGACCGTTGACATTTGGTCTAATACACAGATGCGCAGCTATATTGGCGTCACTGTTCATTTCATGTCAAATTGGAAGCTACACAATGCTTCGCTGGTTTGCAGACGATTCAAAGTCCATCACAAAAGTACGTCAAACCATGCAAATGGGTTTGGTTTCTTTCTGGTGATGTTTCAAGACAAACGTAATCGCGATTACTTTGAATGTAATCGTAATCGTGCACGTGACAAATAATCGCAGTGGATTACATTTGTGATGTAATCGCCCCATGTCTTGAGAAAAATTATCCCATTAATTTGATACAACCTTAGACGCCAGTGACGCGGGCTAAGAATCACGAAAAGAAAGTCCATTGGTGTATGATTTTATTATAATTGCAATATAATTGCAATTCGTTCATCTCCTCATCACAATTTCTGTTTCTGCTACGTCCTTCAGCTAAAGCGATCACACTTAACCTTTTGCTAAACTGTGTAAATTAATGCAGGACATTTCAGTTATTGAAAAAAAGACGTGCATTAGAGATGTACTGAAAAACATTGCTGTTAAAAAATTTCAAGATTACCCTCGAGAAATATGTAGGCTACTGAGTCTGATGTACATATATTTGCAGGTTCTCAGCATTCTTCCATTCTTTTCATCTTTCTATATGTTAGGCTCCTGCCGCCTGTATAAAGAATCGTAAAGAAACAAACGCAAGTCAAAGAGATTTCACAGATTTAACATTATTGTTTAAGCTTGACGCAAAAACACTTTTTTTCCATCATTGCGTTGATAACAACTTGAAACAAGTCAATGACAGATTCCAGAAATGCTGCAATTAGTGTAGGTAATGAAGGTAAAGGTGTTAGATTTGATAGGCTTGCAAAGCAAATGCAGTCATTGTGTATCTTTTGCATTTGAATTTAATAGTTCCTTGGTCGTTTTGTTACGAGTGCAAAGCCAAAAACAACCAAATGATTTTTGTTCAAGTCTCTCTACCTTCATCCATTGCCCAAGTAATAGCGTTGACTCTTGAGAATTTTAAAGAAAATGGAAAAACACCAGGTTGAAAACAATCAACATGTTTGAGGTCTTCCTGTGAGTAGAACACGCTGAGAAACTAATGGAGTTTGTAAAGTTTTGCAGTCCTCCGCTTTCGCTTCGAGTTTGACGTAAATTAACGAAGTGCGCAGTTTTTTGTTCAGTTGTAATCTTTTTGTTTTAGGCAGTGCATGTTTCGAAAATGAGAAAAATACTTCAGTGATTAGCAGACGTCTTGACTTCAATTCAAGTTCCGAAAAGGTTTGTGCGTTGCTATAGTTTCTGGTGTTGCAGCCAAATTCCAGTGAAAATTGCGGCAGATTTCGATTTTTTAGCGCTGAGGTTTGGTTTCTCGCGTTCGGTTCGATGTATCTTTGCTGTTCAAAACAATGTTCTCGGTCGAGGAAAGTCTTTACTGCCGTCAACACTTGCTCGCACCGCACGAGCAACCGCATGAGCAGCAATTAGCTTCGTTGTTCGGAATTTACTGCTTTTTCCCGAAGTTTAATTGCAGACTTGCCGAAAAGCTTTTTACTATTCTTCAACCTTTTTATACCAAAAAGCTTTTCTTATCACAACATGCCAAACAAAAACCTTTTTCACCGTGCAAGCACTTCTTTGCGCTTGATTCTGATGCGGGCTCGATGGTTCTAACTATGCTCACAGCATTTCCTCGTGATATTCAGGTAACCGATACCTCTGCAAAAGAATTGAGGAGGCTCTCTGCTGCTGATAGTGGTGATGAAATTGGCAAAGGTAGGAATCGATACGTGTGATTACGTTGTGTGAAAAGCATAGAGGNGAATGAAGGAATTGCACTTGTTTTTTAGCCGCGGCGTCATGGCAAGAAATGTGCAGCAAGGAGTTGAGTGGTAAGGAGAGAGCAAAGTCTGCCTGCGCCGAAAACTCAGGTTCAGTGCAAGCTGTGTTACTTTTGCAAATCATCAGCATGATGTGAAGCTTTTATTCTAAAACAATTGATGATAACAACAAGAGGTATCGTTTAAATCAGTGCTTCTTAACCGTTTTCGGTGTCGTTCACCACTGCCATCGATTGCTGCATTCCCATACACCCTGTTGTGAATGCATGGCCGATGTGACAATAACCATGGTACATCGAATGTTCATTGTGTATCATTAGGCAACGGTATTTGCTCCACTTTATCCACAGCATGCTTTCCGCCATGCGCCAAATTGGCTAGGATCTTCAAGCATGGTTTGATTATAGACAGCGTCGCAAAATATTTTTTTCCGTTTCATCAGCACATGCGCTATTTGAAAAGAAGTAAGGTGAAGAGGCTTTTTTCCTAGTAGGGTCATTACGACTGATGAATGGAGGGAACTCTGCTGCTTGAAAAATTGCGGGGTCTTGTTCTGATGAATGCCATGTTTGTTTGGCGAATGACTCCCCAGTTTTGAAGGAACCAAACACTGGTTGCCAGGCCCGTAACTAGGGGGAGGGAAGCCCCCTTGAAAAAGTTTTCGCTCCCTTGGAAATAGTGTTGGACATAGTTTAAAAAATTTGTGGCCCTCTCAGAAAACTCTTCTTCCCGCCTGGTGTCCCAAGCTGGCTACGGGCCTGCTGGTTGCTATATTTGACACTGCAAAACATGCAATGAGCAGACGGCTCATAGCTCGTTTCTTCACTTTAGGGAAGAAAAAATCCATATTTCATTCATGGGCGTCGGATGGATTTTTTTCAGGGGAAGCCAAGGATTCTTCTAGGAGGGTGAGAGCAAAATGTTGAAATTTCATTATCCCCGTTCGAAACTAAGAAAACAACTTTCTTTTGCTAAAAATTTTAATGGAAAATGAAGCATTTCAAAATCCCCTTTCCGACGCCCATGACTTCATGTAATCATTATCTCACTTTCGTCTTCTCATTTTTGAAGGGAGCTTGTTTTCGATGCTGAACTTCATTTTTAAACCTCGTTCTTAAACAAACCGCGAAGCTGATGAAGTTGGCCTGTCCTAATAATTTCATCTATAGATTTACTTTCATCAAAACAAAGCGTTTTTGGTATTATTTCTTAGATATTCTGCAGGTACTATCTGACATGTAAACTCAGATTAGATGTTGAAATCAATACCAAACTGGTAACAAATAAATATTGCAAATAGCTTACTCCTGTACTTTGTTTGGTAATTAGGCCTGCACTTCGACTAATAAGGCTACTCTGAGGGTTCATATGTCTGTTTTTTACTCGAAATTCAGAATGAAACTTTAAAAGTACTGCGATTCTGGCAGATAACCTTCCAACAGAAGTACAAGACGCTCATGCAGAGATTCCTCACCCGACTTAATGAAACGCGGCATGTCTCCGTAAAATCTATCCTTATTACATAATAGACGCAGTTACTTGCGTCATAGTACGGTTGTTCTGTTGTGGTAAGTGTGATGATTGCTGTTCGTACGTGCTTGATATTTGCATCGATAGGCCATTTTGTCACAGTAAGTTCCAGACTGCAGTACACGTAAATGTAGAAAGCTTGAAGGTCGCCATTATAGTCAACATTGTTGATACGTGTTGGTTGAAAAAGAAACACAAATGCGCGTTTCCAGAAGACAAAAAAATTACGAACAGAAATTTCATCACCCATTTTCTTTCGTTCACCCTAGCAGAAATTTGATTCACCCTGGGGTGAACCATTTACCCGGTTAAGAAGCACTGGTTCAAATCATAGGTTTATCATTTACATACTTTTTATAATGCAATTTTTTTCAAAAAGTCAGAACTTCTTTTCTACAAAGAAAATCTCGGTGACGGAAAAAACACTGGCATTAACTGCCACCCTTCGAACAAATGTTGTTTATCGTCCTGCGTTCAACGCAGTACGAAGTCGATTTGCGTTGCGTCGCTGAAACGTGAGAAAGTTATCTCGGGATGATTGTTGTGTTGCTGCGTTTGCCTATTGTGTTGTTCTATAACAGTGTTTGTCGAAAATAGTAAAATTCCACTTCAACGCCTTCTTGCTGTAAACTCTTTGAAGAAATGGATGGCGTGCCTGGTTTTGATGTATCACTGACAGGTAACATGACACTTTTTGTGATGAAGGATAGCTTGAGAATAGGACATCATAATAAACAGTAGATGTGGTCTCTTGACGCCTTTGAAAATACAAGATCGGAGACGCATCTGTGAAGTTACTGATTCGATAAGCGCCAGCTTTTCAAGAATGGTAAAAGTAGAATTTCTCAATTAAATGAGACAGGAAAAAATGCGATTTCTGAAGAATTGCAAGTAATAATTTTGTTCACTTCGCTGGTTGTGTTTCAGACTGTACGCTGCCCTTGTGCTCGAAAGGCAGTCCTACTGTTGCCGAACCACTGCCAAGCTGTTGCGTGATAGAGAAGGTGAGCCGAGACGCCCAACCGTCTGCTGAAGATGCGTAGAGATTTGACAAATTTGACAAAATATGCTATTGGCTGTGACGTAAAAAATATGCTGTTTGGGTGTGACGTAACATGTAAAATATCCTGTTGGTTGTCGCATAATATACAAAACATGCTGTTGGTTGTGACGTAATATACAAAACATGCTGTTGGTTGTGACGTTAACGCTGTTGGTTGTGACGTTGTGACAGCAAGTCTTGCTTCGCCTCAGGTTGAACCCGAACGAGAACACACCGCTTCGTCGTCGGTGAAAGCGCCCGACTCAGAAAACACACTGACTTACGTGATCTCGTCGACCGCCGACGAGAAGTACCTGGAGGTGGTCGTAAGCGACGTGCGTTCGCCGAGTAGGTTCAGCGTGCAGCTTGACGAGTGGCTGGAAGCCATTGACAACTTGCAGTGCGACATCAAGTCAGTCGGTTTCTTTTTCTTCCATCGTCTGCACGCGCACAGTCTCTTTGCTGTATCTTGTTGAGTGCTGTCATGAAATGGAAGATGGCCGCCTATTAGAAATCTTTCGAAATTTTCTTGCGTGCTGGATTTGGGCTGCAGTGGAATGCAACCCTGTGGCAATGGTCGCGACTTTGGAAGTCGCTCGTAGATCGCATTCCTACTAACCGCCGTTGTCTTTCTTGTCGATACTTATAGTTTTGTTTTTTGTACGTGTCTCATGTTACTCCTCACAAGCACACCACACCAGAGCGCTTTCCGGTGATAAAAAAAGACAAAATCTTGCGTCGAATTTATTTTCACGACCCTGCTACGCCAACCGCTGCACGTTCGTTATTTGAACCACTGCGAAGTTGTGTCTTGAATTCGCTATATCAGCAATTTGTGCTTTCTGTTGTTCACGCCCTCGTCCCTCTTACTTGCTCTTGAATTCAAGTGCGCCCTGACCGTTGCTGGCGAACTTCGCGCGAAAACAACGACTTCCAACATTTCTTTCTTCTGCAAACAGCGACTTCTATTCCGGAATGGGCTCCGATCGCTTAAGGCTGTCGCGAATGCCCTCCGTTGGAAAAGTGTACGTTGCCCTTTTCTCGATGGACGCGCGATGGTACCGCGTTAAAGTGTGCAAGGTTCTACAGAACAGCCGATGCGAGGTACGTACCTCATACGCTGGTGTCTTGTTGCGTGTTAGATTTTCCCTGATTTTTATCTCAATCTTCTTTACAGCTTTAAACTTAGGAAATATTTTGATGAAAAGTAAATGGTTTGGTATCATCGTACAACAAGTGACTCATTCTTTGTTTCGGTCTCCATGCAGCTTTCGGAACGTTGTTCCGCTTAAGCTCTCGTATGATGCTGCATGCTGTTGTAGGTTTGGTAAAGAAAACATCAACAAATCTGTGTTGGTCGTGACTACAATCGGACCAGCAAGTGGAAAAAAATTTTTTTCATAAAAATTTTGCCATTTAAGACTGTTTCCTTCATATAATTGAAAGTATTATGAAGGAAACAATGGCAAATGTTTTAATGGCACTGCGTCATCTCCTTTTGCATTTTCCGTAGTCGCGGGCAGGACAACAAATACCTCGCGCTTTCCAGCATCTTAAACGTTGGACTGCGCGATAAGGCGTTGACAAAACCGGGACGCGCTGTGTTCATGAAGCCCGGTCTTGGGCCGACTTCTAGCGAACTGTGCCGTGTATCCCGTTTCGCCAACCGTTCCTTAGTTTTAACATTAAGTCAATTTATGCGACGAACTTCAAGGTGACAACTGTATTTGTTCCTTCAACTGTTTCATGTAATGAACATAATGAAGCATTGATCAGCAACTTAAGAAAAACTGGTGCTTGTTGTTGATAACGTAGAAAAACTCTTTCTGGAAATAGGATGCAGGATCAACAAGTAATGCTTAAATCTCCGTAAACTCATCAAGTTATTACTTAGCCAATGCAACCAGTATCAGAACTGCGTTGTACATAGTTCATGCGGTGCTGTGAATGGCATGTGCTAAGTGGCAGGATTTTAATGATCCAAGTGTTCCACTGCAATTTTTCGGTTGTTACCCTCTATGAGTTGTCGGCAGTGTGGGCGATCAAGTTGCGATATTTTGGTCAGCGTCATTCAAACACTGCAATGCTGTCGGTATTTTTTCCGATGCTCACCACCTATAGCAATGAATCTTAGGAAAGAACAGAAAGAGTGCTATTTCAAGAACAAGCGGCATGTATGAAATTTTTGCAAATATTTCACGGCGTGACACTTCCCAGCAAAGTAAACAGCTGTGCAATTCATAAAACCTGAACGTGAAGCCATTTCTTCGAATCGAGGTATCTCAGCTACGTTGCTTTCGCCATGTGATCATAACGCCCCAGGAAAGATTGGCGAGGCCAGTCCTGCTGACTACACCCACGTACGGGAAAGTGGTCCACGGAAATCGACCAATGACATGCTGGCGTGATTACACCTCTGATATTGCTTGATCCTTTCTCGGAGTGGAGTCAGCAGGACCATGAACGTTTGATGAAAACTGTGAGGTATTTCAAAAAACCTAGGCTTGCTCCTCCTGAACGGAAAAGCGGGTGTGAAAATTAACGAATTGATTGATTGTGATTCTGTTGTTGCCAACCGCCATTGGCTAACCGCGCTTGGCAGTGCTCTATTTTACCGTCAACGACATGAGCGCTTGGCAGTGCTCTATTTTACCGTCAACAACATGCTTTATAATCGCTTTGCATTTCTTTCGGTCAGGTTCTTTACATTGATTACGGCAACAGCTCGGTTTTACACGCGAGCAGTTTGAGGAAACCCAAGCGCAAGTTTCTGGAGCTTCCTCCCCTGTCGGTCTGCTGTGCATTGGACGGAGTAGGTCACCTTTTCTTTCATCTCAAGCCGTTTTTGATTTCAGTTGACATTGGGAAAGTGCTTTATTGGTTAGCAACCGAGGACCTCATCTGTTTCATTTTTCGGTGGCTGGACACGATTCTAGAATACTACAACTCGTTTTTTTTCTTCGTGAATCGATTAGCGAGCTAAATTCTTCGATTCCTATCGTTTCATACGTCATAATGTTTCATGTCACCGGTGCTACCAGGAGCGGCAAACGCTTCTCATCGGGCCGTGTTATTCTCTGCTGTGAGTGGAGCGTGATAATATCTTTTAAACTGCAAGATCCTCTTGATCAAGCGTGTTAGTTTCGGGAACATCCACCCTGCTGCGCCTGCAACATGCGCTGTGCAGCAGCTGCAGACGCTCAGTTCCGTGATTTCAGGCAAACCTGCTGATCTTTCTCCAATCTCATGCAGATTGTACCCTCAGCGCGAGCGAGCGAATGGAGCGACTCCAGCTGTCGGTGGTTCAACGAATTTGTGCTGAGCAAGAAATTCTCGGCCAAGTTTCATTCGCAGTCGAGACTGCGGGACAAAGGCGGGTCACCTGTGGTTGTGACCAGTCTGTTCTCCACCTCGAAGTCAGTAAGTTCATCTCGTGTTCTATGTCTCCGTCCGAAGCGGTTGGCGCGCGTGTGCTGATATTGTTGACACGTGCGTGTGCTGATATTGTTGAAACGCGCGTGTGCTGATATTGTTGAAACGTGCGTGTGCTGATATTGTTGAAACGCGCGTGTGCTGATATTGTTGAAACGCGCGTGTGCTGATCTTGTTGAAACGCGCGTGTGCTGATGTTGTTGTCACACGCGTGTGCTGATGTTGTTGACACACGCGTGTGCTGATGTTGTTGGTACGCGCGTGTGTTGATATTGTTGGCACACATGTGTGTTGATATTGTTGGCACGCGCGTGTGTTGTTATTGTTGGCACGCGCGTGTGCTGATATTGTTGCGCCTATAACAATATCAGTGACGGTGTAGAGAAGGCTACAGCCAAGTACCTGAGTCATATGCACAAAATTTTGAAAAACAACACCGGCCGCGATTGACAAAATGCAGACAAACAGCGGTCGGCGAAATAACCGCTCGAATCATTGCTGTTCTCTGATCTTCATGATAACTACCCATCTTCACTGTTTCATTGAAATGATGACCAAACATTTGCACAAAGACAAGACAACTGCTGCATCGAGTCCACCGTCGTGCACGGTTAACAATTGTTTCGTCAGAAAATAGGAAGTCAGCGTGCGATAGTTCTGACGAGAGTAAATAATCTTGTCGATCTAGAATCAACTGCGCTAAGGATGCGATAAATTATTGCTTCAGGGCGCATTGATTTTTTATTGTTTTTTCTTTTACCAGCAATCCGGAAACATGCTTTGGAGCGTCGCCCAGACCATGGTCTGCCTCAACTTCGCAGCAGTGCGAACAGACAAAGCTGCTGCCGTTGCTGCACGTCAAGACTGCGTGGAAGATCAAGGCGAGGTTGGTGCTGCGCGTCTGGTCTCAATCACACCTTTGCTGGCGAAACCAGTTGACAAAAAAATTGTTCAATCGGCGAATGTGGTGCAATTACGCTTCGTGTGCGTGCCCGGCGACTAACAATAATTGCGACGCGCGTGCGTTCCAGCAACACTTCACCTCGACTGTAGATTCGTTGCTCCGGTCTTTCTGTTCAGTTGCCCTGGAACCGAGGTCTTTGCTTGTGAGTTGTGCACCGTTGTCTGTCAGTGGTTGTGCAGTGCCTATGTTTTAACATACCTTTGCATTTCGTATGTTTTGTTTAGGATGGTCGTACAAGCGGTCTGTTTTCTCGAATACATATCATGACAACCAGCTGGCAAAAAAATTTTTCAAAACTTTATCTTCCCGTCAGAAAAATGTGCAGCCTGTTCGAGTGATTGTTGTCAGTGAAAGTTCTGGAAAATGAAAAACAAACAGAGCAAAACAAGCCGGAGAAGTTCGTCTTTTGTTTCGCCTTGTCGCAGTATCCGCGGCAGCATTTTGTTCGATCCTTGTTATCAATATGCGCAGTTAAGACTTCGTCTCTCGTTTAAAAGTTTTTTTCCTGGCAGGAGGTTTTGTGTTCACCTGAAAGTAATTTTTACTGCGAACAACGTAAAGCAGAGGGGGGGATCTGCGACCAACGTGTAAATTTAATGTGGCCCGCACCGCAGTCTTTGTGACCGAGAATAGAAAACAACATCGCGTCAGAACGAAGCTCCATGATGAACAGACACTTAGAAATTAAGTCGAGAGAAGTCTTTCCCGTTCCTTCTATTCGTTTTCTCTTCATATTTTCCTTAGGAAGACAAGGGCAAAATTTTAAGATAAAATTAATATTATTTTTGCGTCCCGCCAGTGACGTCCCACAATAAGTTGCCCGTAACAGCAGGTGGACTCCTTGACTGTGAAGGCAATTAGTGGCAATTACAACAATTAGTGGAAGAAACAGTGATGATTTCAACTGCGTAGCGCAACTGGTTTTATATCCCGAGCCTGATCTTACAGAGATAAAATCTTTTGTCTGTGGATGAAACGAATAAATTGTTGAACGAGTGTATTGAAATTCGTGTCAGAAAAGCTACAAATCGTTACTACACGAAGTTGAATGACATTTGCTACACGAACACTCCTCCGCTTCCAAAGCTAGAGAGACTTGGTCGAACATGACGATTAATGAAGAGTGTTGTGAGTGTAAAACGAAATCAGTTGCATCTGTTCGGTGGATGTCCGTAACGGCTTGCCCTCACCAATCGCCGCAAACATGAAGATCGATTTGGAGAAGGGCAGGACTTGCGACTAGCTGTTGTTGAAACCAGCTACTACTTCTGACTCTGCCTCCTTCCCCCTCTTTGCCAGGAGCGCAGCAAGATCAGCGACAAGCGCGTCTCGCGCTCAGCGTTTACGTCACCGCGACCCAGAAGCGCCCCCGTCATGCAGCAGCGCTCGATTCCCTCCGGAGCGGAACGCATGATCCAACATATCGTGCGTGACGGACGCTTTTCAGCAGGCACGCCGTGCACCACCCTGCATGGTGGAAATGAGGTGAAAATTAAACGAGGTTGCGAACTGGAGCGATATCGTGCATGGTGGAAATGTCGTGTGTATTTGCAATGACATTTTTTTTAGAATAAGAACGATTATGAAGCGGCGAACAAAATCTATGATCGTTTTTTCAAAAAGTCGTCTTTTTAAAAGTCTTCTGATGTTGGATTAAGTTTTGGTTTTGCCAGAGAAACGTTGAAAGCTGACCTTGAAAAAAAGCCGCAGTTATTGCTGATTGACTTATGAGTTAAGCCAGAAAAGTTCCAATTGTTTTGGAATATTTCTGCCTGTAAAGAAACGCGTACATGGCAGCAGCTGGTACAAGAACGGCAGCAGCTTCGCCACATGGGGTGACGCCGCCAAAGACCAGAATCGTTCTTGGAACATAACGTTACGCAATAAAATAACACATGAGCCTGAAACCAGGGGTCAGGTATTTGCTAAAAGTTCACAACGCTTGGCGCTGTCCAGGGACGCCAGAACAGCGGTGGGACAGGGGGGGGCACAGTGAAAGATAACATAAAAAAAAAAAAAAA